>Ga0078894_10003321_pt1 | contig 12228 bp, 11 predicted proteins | sample LauGreSu1BDMLBSD_2_FD_67506 | JGI IMG/M metagenome (GOLD analysis project Ga0078894, IMG submission 67506) | Freshwater lake microbial communities from Lake Michigan, USA - Su13.BD.MLB.SD (version 4) (version 4) | ecosystem: Environmental > Aquatic > Freshwater > Lake | place: Lake Michigan...
TTGCTTTTGCGCGTCTTTAATCCTTTAGCAGGCGTTCCTTTGCGTGATCTTGGGATACCTCCAGACTGACGTCCTTCACCACCACCCATTGGGTGATCCACAGGATTCATTGCCACACCACGAACACGTGGACGACGACCTAACCAACGACTTCTTCCTGCCTTACCTGAGCGAGTCAAGTTATGCTCTCCGTTTGAAACAGTTCCGATAGTAGCAATACATTTTGCTAAAACCTTACGTGTTTCACCTGAAGGAAGTGTAATGATAGCATATTCACCGTCACGTGCACTTAATTGTGCGTATGAACCAGCGCTTCTTGCCATTGATCCACCTTTACCTGGACGCAACTCAATGTTGTGAATAACTGTTCCCAAAGGAATTTCACTCAATGTCATTGCATTTCCCATTTCAGGTGCACTTCCCGTTCCGCTTGAAAGCTTCATACCAACGGTTAGACCCGCAGGTGAAATGATGTAGCGCTTTTCTCCGTCAGCGTATTCCACAAGTGCAATACGTGCTGAACGATTTGGATCGTATTCGATTGTCATTACAGTACACTCGATACCGTGCTTGTCTCTTTTGAAGTCGATAAGACGGTAGTTACGTTTGTGACCACCACCAATCATGCGCATAGTACGCTTTCCTTGGTTGTTACGTCCACCTGTCTTCTTTAATGTTACCACTAAAGGCTTGTATGGACGGTCGGTCGTCAACTCTTCGAAAGTGGAAGCCACTTTGAAGCGAGTACCTGGAGTTACCGGATTTAATTTCTTAATGCCCATTTCCTCTTCTGTTAGATGTTAGAATAAAAATCGATTGTCTCACCTGCAGCCAACTTCACGATAGCCTTCTTGTAGCTTGCGCTTCTTCCAGAAACAATCCCTGCTTTTGTATAACGGAATTTGTTCTTACCGTCATAACGAATAGTGTTGATTTGCATAACTGTCACACCGTAGTTCTTTTCGATCGCCTTCTTGATTTCAATCTTGTTGGCGTTCAATGCTACCACGAAGCCGTACTTGCCTTGCTTTTCTTGGATTCCGGTCATTTTCTCCGTAACCAATGGTCGAATAAGGATTTCGCTCATGACAGTTATTTTTTAAGAATGTTAGTTACCATTTCGTGTGCGTTACCTACGAAAACAACTTGGTGGCTGTTCATAATGTCGTAAGTATTCACCATGCTAGCGATTTGCACGTTAGCGCCCTGGATATTACGAGAGCTTAAATAAAGACTATCGTTTCTCTCCGGAATAAGGATAAGCGACTTGCGGCTGTTTAAAGAAAGATTCTTTAATACATTCAAAAACTCGCTTGTTTTTGGTTTATCGAAAGACAAAGCGTCTACCAACACGATACCGTTTTCTTTTGCCTTGTAGCTAAGAGCTGAGGCGCGAGCTAAACGTGTAGTACTTCTGTTTACTTTGATATCGTATGCTCTTGGACGTGGTCCGAAAACGCTACCCCCTTGACGGAACAACGGATTCTTTGCACTACCCTTACGAGAGCCACCTGTACCTTTTTGTTTGTGTAATTTCTTCGTAGAACCGTGGATCTCACCTCTGTGCTTAGTCTTGTGCGTTCCTGTGCGTTGAGCAGCTAGGTAACGTTTAACATCTAAGTAGATCGCGTGATCATTCGGTTCGATTCCGAATACTTCTGCGTCAAGTTCAACGGAACTTCCCGTCTTTTGACCTTGTATGTTGAATATATCCAGTTTCATATTACTTCACGATATAAACGGTTGAACCATTGTAACCAGGGATTGCACCTTTCACGAGAATTAAATTCTCATCAGCCAATACCTTAATTACCTCTAAATTTTGCAAAGTGCGTTGGTTTCCACCGGTACGACCTGCCATGCGCATTCCCTTGAATACACGTGATGGATCAGATGATGCTCCTAACGAACCTGGCGCACGTAAACGGTTGTGTTGACCGTGTGTGCTTTCTCCTACCCCACTGAAACCATGGCGCTTTACAACACCTTGGAAACCTTTACCTTTTGACGTTCCGATCACATCAACGTTCTCTCCCTCGGTAAACAACTCCGTGATTGTTACAACATCACCTAAGTTCTTTTCTGTTTCGAAGTCGTGGAACTCTGCGATAAAACGCTTTGGAGTTGTTCCTGCCTTTTTGAAGTGACCTTGCATTGGCTTAGAAGTGTTTTTCTCCTTCTTCTCGCCATATGCTAGCTGAACAGCGGTATAACCGTCCTTTTCCAAGGTTCTAACTTGGGTCACTACACATGGACCAGCTTCTATCACTGTGCATGGGATGTTTTTCCCAGCGGCACTGTAGACGCTAGTCATACCGATTTTTTTACCAATTATGCCTGGCATGTGTCTGTGTATTTAATTGTTAAACTTTGATTTCTACTTCTACTCCGCTAGGCAATTCTAGCTTCATTAATGCATCTACAGTTTTCGATGAAGAGCTGTAAATGTCTAGCAAACGCTTGTACGAGTTCAATTCGAACTGTTCACGTGCCTTCTTGTTCACGTGTGGTGAACGAAGAACTGTGTAAATGCGCTTGTGTGTTGGCAACGGAATTGGTCCGTTTACAACAGCCCCGGTAGACTTTACAGTCTTCACAATTTTCTCAGCAGACTTATCTACTAGGTTGTGATCGTAGGACTTTAATTTGATTCTAATCTTTTGAGCCATCTAGGTTCTATATATTATGCGTTTTTGCCTTTTGCTTTTGCTATTACTACTTCAGCTACGTTATTTGGAGCTGGTGCGTAGTTGTTGAATTCCATTGAAGAAGTTGCACGTCCAGAAGTAATTGTACGAAGGTCAGTAACATATCCGAACATCTCAGACAATGGAACTTTACCACTAATTACTGTTGCTCCGCTACGCTCGCTTGTTCCTTCGATCATACCGCGACGCTTGTTCAAGTCACCGATAACATCACCCATATTTTCAGATGGAGTAACGATTTCAAGTTTCATGATTGGCTCAAGGATGATTGGCTTACACTTAGGAGCCGCTTCACGGAATGCCATCTTAGCACACAATTCGAAAGAAAGTGCATCCGAGTCAACCGCGTGGAAAGATCCGTCATTCAATTCAACTTTCATTGAATCGATGTTGTAACCTGCCAACACACCGTTAATCATAGCTTCCTTAAATCCTTTTTCAATAGAAGGGATAAATTCACGAGGAATGTTACCACCTTTGATATTGTTGATGAATACCAATCCTGTTTTCTCTGCATCGTCGTTTGGTCCGATATTGATAACAATATCCGCGAACTTACCACGACCACCTGATTGTTTCTTGTATACTTCTCTGTGGTTAGCAGCAGCTGTGATAGCCTCTTTGTAAGATACTTGCGGTGCACCTTGGTTACACTCTACTTTGAACTCACGACGAAGACGATCGATGATAATTTCCAAGTGCAACTCACCCATACCTGAGATAACTGTTTGACCAGTCTCTTCGTCGGTTCTTACACGGAACGTTGGATCCTCTTCAGCCAATTTAGCTAAAGCCATACCTAACTTATCACTGTCTGCTTGAGTCTTAGGCTCGATAGCCAATCCGATTACAGGTTCTGGGAATACCATAGACTCAAGAACGATTGGGTGCTTTTCGTCACACAAAGTATCTCCTGTCTTAATATCCTTAAATCCTACAACCGCACCAATATCACCAGCACCTAAAACCTCAATTGGATTTTGCTTGTTCGCGTGCATTTGGAAGATACGTGAAATACGCTCTTTGTTTCCGCTACGCGCATTCAAAACGTAAGAACCTGCATCTAGTTTACCGCTGTACGCGCGAGTAAATGCTAGACGTCCAACGAATGGGTCAGTTGCAATTTTAAATGCTAAACCTGCAAACGGCTCGTCCATAGATGGCTTACGACTTAACTCTTCTCCAGTATCAGGGTGTGTACCTTTGATACTTTCTTTATCAAGCGGTGATGGCATTAATTCCATAACCAAATCCAACATTGTTTGAACTCCTTTGTTTTTGAAAGAAGAACCACAAACCATTGGAACAATCTTCATATCGATAACCGCTTTACGCAGTGCGTCAAGAATTTCACGCTCAGTCATGCTGTTTGGATCTTCGAAGAATTTCTCCATCAAAGATTCATCGTATTCAGCTACTGCTTCAAGAAGTTTCTCACGATACTCTAAAGCCTCGTCCATCATGTCAGCAGGAATTTCCACCTCTTGGTAAGTCATTCCTTTGTCATGCTCATTCCATATCATTCCGCGGAAGTTGATCAAATCAACTACCCCTTTGAAATCATCTTCAGCACCGATAGGTAATTGCAATGGAACTGCATTGCTACCTAACATTTCCTTTACTTGCTTAACAACGTTTAAGAAGTCAGCACCCTGGCGGTCCATTTTGTTAACGAAACCAATACGAGCAACGTTGTAGTTGTTCGCCAAACGCCAGTTTGTCTCTGATTGTGGTTCAACACCATCAACTGCAGAAAACAAGAACACCAATCCATCCAATACACGCAATGAGCGGTTTACCTCAACGGTAAAGTCAACGTGACCAGGAGTGTCAATGATGTTAATATGATATGGTTGGTTACGGTATGTCCAACTAACTGTAGTAGCTGCCGAAGTGATCGTGATACCACGCTCCTGCTCTTGTGCCATCCAGTCCATTGTAGCCGCACCATCGTGAACTTCTCCAATCTTGTGGTTTACACCAGCATAGTAAAGGATACGCTCAGTAGTTGTTGTCTTACCCGCATCAATGTGGGCAGCAATTCCGATATTTCTTGTATATAAAAGGTCGCGTGACATGCTTTTTTCTTTATCTTGATTAGAAACGGAAATGTGAGAATGCTTTGTTCGCTTCAGCCATTCTGTGAACGTCTTCTTTCTTTTTGAAAGCAGAACCTTCACCCTTTGACGCAGCAACGATTTCGTTAGCTAACTTCTCAGCCATGCTCTTCTCGTTTCTCTTGCGAGAATATCCGATCAACCATTTCATAGCCATTGAATTCTTACGATCTTCACGGATTGGTGAAGGAATTTGGAACGTTGCCCCACCTACACGGCGGCTTCTAACTTCAACAGCTGGTGTTACGTTCTCCAACGCTTTCTTCCAAATCTCTAATCCATCTTCGCTAGTCTTAGTAGCTACACGATCGATTGCATCATAAAAGATTGAAAAGGCTACCCCTTTCTTTCCTTGAAGCATTAAATTATTGACAAACTTCGTTACAGTAACCTCGTTGAACTTAGGATCTGGAAGTACCGCAATTTTTTTGGCTTTTCTTCTTCTCATTGCAAGATATTCTTAATGCGATTATTTTTTAACTTTTGGACGCTTAGTACCATACTTAGATCTTCTTTGACCACGACCGTTAACACCGGCAGTGTCCAAAGCACCACGTACGATGTGGTAACGAACCCCTGGTAAATCTTTCACACGACCACCACGAACCAATACAATGCTATGCTCTTGTAGGTTGTGTCCTTCACCACCGATATAAGCGATGATTTCAAAACCGTTCGTTAAACGAACCTTAGCAACCTTACGTAATGCTGAGTTTGGTTTCTTTGGAGTAGTTGTGTACACTTTAGTACAAACCCCACGACGCTGTGGACATGAGGTTAGGGCAGCTGATTTGCTGCGGTAGGTCTTTGGTTCGCGACCCTTTTTGATTAACTGTTGAACTGTTGGCATTGTTATGTAAGTTCCTTTATTTCACTATTTTTAATACGAGTACACGACTCGGAAAATTCGGGGTGCAAATGTACATCATGAATTGTTATTCACAAGCACTATTGTGAATTTCTTTTTAAAAAAATCGTCACGGGTAGTTAACATGCTGATTTTCAATTTGAAAAATATGAGCCGAAGCCCGATTTTTTTTTGATAAAAACAGCGGAAACGCCCGTTTTTTCATTTTTTTTTGCTCGTAATCCCATCACACGTTGAAAAATGACTTCACGTTATGGACGATAAATTCCAATTCTTCAGAGGTCATTTCAGTATGAATCGGAAGAGATAAAACTTCGGCCGAGAGACGCTCACTAATAGGCATTGATCCTTTCGGATACCTTTCGTTCTCAAATGCCTTTTGAAAATGTAACGGAAGTGGGTAATAAATCATGCTTGGCACTCCCCTTTCTTCCAGGTAAGACCTCAAACCATCTCTTTTTCCATCGAGCACACGTAGGGTGTACTGATGAAAAACGTGGGTGCCATTAGAAATACGATTGGGTGTCATTAAACCTTCTATACCCGACAACGCATTGTCGTAATAGTCAGCAACGCTTCTTCTGGATTCTGCATATCTATTCAAATGCTTCAGCTTAATGTCTAAAATAGCCGCTTGCATGGTGTCTAAGCGAGAATTAACTCCGATAACATCGTGATAATAACGTACCTTCTGGCCATGATTGGCGATCATGCGCAAATTCGCTGCGAGCTCATCGTTATTGGTGAACAAAGCGCCACCATCGCCATAGCATCCCAAATTCTTAGAAGGGAAAAAGCTCGTGCAACCAATATCGCCAATGGTTCCTAAAGCTGCAGATTCGCCATTCGACAACTGATAGGTTGCGCCCAGCGCTTGAGCGGTATCTTCAATTACAAACAAATTATGTCTACGAGCAATATCCATGATTGCATTCATGTCTGCGCCTTGCCCAAACAAATGAACCGGAACAATGGCCTTTGTTTTTGGCGTAATTGCCTTTTCAATTTCTGCTGGATCTATTGTAAAATCAAATTCCTTGGCTTCAACTAATATTGGAACTAATCCCAACAATGCCATCACCTCTGCTGTTGCTACATAGGTAAATGAAGCCGTTATTACCTCATCCCCTGGCTGAAGACACAAGCCCATCATGGCTATTTGCAAGGCGTCTGTTCCATTGGCGCACGGAATAACATGTTTGACATTCAAGTAGCTCTCAAGATTATTTTGAAATGATTTTACTTCAGCTCCATTGATAAAATTCGCATTGGTCATAACATTTACAACCGCCGTATCTATTTCCTCTTTAATCTTCAAGTATTGTTTCTTGAGATCAACCATTTGGATATTTGTTGACATGTATTGAAATTTAAGGGCAACAAAATTAAGCTTTAGTTTCCAATCAATAACATTTACTTTCGCAGTATGAAGAAACTCACACTCCTTGCTTTTTGGCAACTGGCTTGCTTCGTTTCATTCGGACAATGGCAAGTGCGTGATTCGTCGCTATTCAATCCACATGTTACCGTTGGATACGGGTATTCCACACCCGGTGGAGATTTAGCCAATAGATTCGGAAACAACGGCAGTCTCGAAGTCGGATTTCACATTAAAGACAAGAAAAACTGGTATTACGGTGTTCAATTTAATTATCTCTTTGGGAACAAAGTACACGAACCAAATTTGCTAAGTAATCTATTGACCTCACGCGGCGAAATTCTTGACGAGCAGGGACAGATTGCAACTATGTTTATTCAAGAAAGAGGGTTCAATGTTTTTCTTCAGGGAGGAAAATTGTTGCCTATCATTGGTCCAAACAAAAACTCTGGACTACTTCTAACAGCTGGTGTTGGACTACTTCAACACAAAATAAGATTGGAACATCAAGAGGCAAAGATTACACAACTTGAAGGCGATTATTTGAAAGGTTATGACCGATTAACAAATGGCCTTTCACTGAATCAATTTATTGGTTACTACCACCTCAGCAACAATAGACTGATCAACTTCTACATTGGCGCTCAAGCAACCGAAGGCTTTACGCAAAGCCGAAGAGAATGGAATCTCGATACCCAAACGCAAGACACCGAAAAACGATTAGATATGTTGTTCGGCTTGCGTGCAGGATGGGTTTTGAACTTGTATCAGCGTGCTCCAAACGATTTCTATATCTACTAATTCATGCTTCGATTTTTCTATTCGATTGTTTGGCAATTCATTGGAATACTTCTTCCACTTGTTGGACTTTTCAATAAGAAAATTCGAATCGGAAATAAAGGAAGAAGGATTTCAATTTCCACATTGAAAAAATGGCGAAATTCACTTTCAACTGATTCTGAAATCATTTGGTTCCATTGCGCCTCACTCGGGGAATTTGAGCAAGGAAGACCCGTGATGGAAGCACTCAAATCTAGAAATCCAAAAGTACTCATTGCTCTTACTTTTTTTTCTCCTTCAGGCTATGAAGTTCGAAAGAACTATGCCGGTGCCGATTGGATCGGATATCTGCCTCTCGACACTTTTTTCAACGCCAAAAAATTCGTTCGAATCCTTAACCCTTCTCAAGCCTTTTTTGTGAAGTATGAATTCTGGACGAATTACTTTTCAAGCTTGAAAAAACAAAACGTAAAGTTATTTTGCATCTCGGTGATTGTGCGCGAAGACCAACGCTTTTTCAAATGGCATGGATTCATCTGGAGACCAACATTGAAGGCCGTTACACACTTTTTCGTTCAAAACGAAAACACGCAAAACCTTCTTCGAAAAATTAAATTTAACAACGTCAGCGTTTCAGGAGATACACGTTTCGATCGCGTGTTGGAAATTTCGAATTCGTTTAAGGATTTAAGTTGGTTAACTTCATTCAAACAGGATGAATTTCTAGTTGTACTTGGATCGAGTTATACAGAAGAAGAATCGCTCATGGCTATGCTTCTTCAACGCCTAAATAATTTAAAAGTTTGCGTTGTACCACATGAAATTCATTCCAGTAGAATTCAAGAATCGATTGCTCGTTTCGAGAAGTTTGGAGTGGTCTTATTCTCTTCCTTTCAACCAGAAAAAAACAATGAAGCGCGCGTCTTAATTGTCGACTCAATTGGCATGTTGTCGTCTATTTATTCTCAAGCGAACGCTGTTGTGCTTGGTGGTGGATTCGGAAAGGGACTGCACAATTCCTTGGAGATTGCTGTTTACGGAGTTCCCATGGCCTTCGGACCTAATCACACAAAATTTCAAGAGGCTGTTGACTTGGTTAAAAACGGCGCTGCCTTTTCGATTGAAAGTCTTGAGGAACTCTCTTCCTTTATTGAGCAATTGCGTTTCGAAAACGTTATACCAAACGTTGGAAAAAAATACGTTTCAGATCATGCTGGTGCGACTTCTGCAATTTTAAAAGGAATAGAAAAATACAGCGCTTAGGATACGTATCTTTGCCGTTCAATTTTCAACTATGAGCGACAAAAAAATCATCTTTTCCATGGTGGGTGTAAACAAGTACACTCCCACTGGCAAGCACATTATAAAAGACATTTATCTTTCGTTTTACTACGGAGCTAAAATTGGAATTATCGGATTGAACGGTGCGGGTAAATCGACTGTAATGAAGATTATTGCAAACCTTGACCAAGAGTTTCAAGGAGACGTGGTATGGTCGGCAGGATATTCTGTTGGTTACCTTCCACAAGAACCACAATTGGACGACACCAAAACTGTTCGCGAAATTGTAGAAGAAGGAGTAAAACCAATCACTGACGTATTGAAAGAATACGAAGAGATTAACATGAAATTTGGGGATGAGGAAATTCTAAATGACCCTGATAAAATGCAAGCTTTGATGGATCGTCAAGCTGCTGTGCAAGATAAAATTGAAGCGTTAGGCGGATGGGATTTAGACACGAAGTTGTCTATTGCTATGGACGCTCTTCGTTGCCCTGATGAAGATTCGCTTATTGAAAATTTAAGCGGTGGAGAACGTCGTCGTGTGGCATTATGTCGTTTGTTGCTTCAGAATCCGGATGTATTGTTACTCGATGAGCCTACCAACCACTTGGATGCTGAAAGCGTTGAATGGTTAGAGCAGCACTTACAGCAATATCCTGGAACTGTATTGGCTGTTACCCACGACCGTTATTTCTTGGACAATGTTGCAGGATGGATTCTTGAGTTGGATCGCGGTGAAGGTATTCCGTGGGAAGGAAACTACACCGAATGGTTAGATCAAAAATCGAAGCGCTTGGCTGCAGAAGAAAAGCAAGAAAGCAAGCGCAGAAAAATATTAGAGCGTGAGCTAGAATGGGTTCGTATGAATCCGAAAGGACGTCAGGCCAAGAATAAAGCCCGTATTCAGAACTACGATAAGATGATGGCTGAAGGCGAGCGCGAGAAAGACGCGAAGTTGGAACTTCCAATTCCGAACGGTCCTCGTTTAGGAAATGAAGTTATTGATGCAATTGAAATTTCTAAATCATTCGGCGATCGTTTGCTTATTGAAAACCTTTCATTCAAACTTCCTCCAGCGGGAATCGTTGGGGTGATTGGACCGAATGGTGCGGGTAAGACTACGATGTTCCGCATGATCATGGGTGAAGAAACGCCAGATAGCGGAGAGTTCAAAGTTGGTGACACCGTGAAAATTGGATACGTTGACCAACGTCACGGTGAAATTGACCCGGATAAAAGTGTATACGAAGTAATTAGTGGCGGTAATGAAGTAATTGATTTAGGAGGACAAACCATTAACTCACGAGCATATTGCAGCAAGTTCAACTTTGCGGGTGGAGACCAACAAAAGAAATGTGGCGTGCTATCAGGTGGAGAGCGCAATCGTTTGCACCTCGCAATGACTCTGAAAACAGAAGCGAATGTTCTTTTACTCGATGAGCCTACCAATGACATTGATGTGAATACGCTTCGCGCCTTGGAAGAAGGAATTGAAAACTTTGCTGGTTGCGCTGTTGTAATTAGTCACGACCGTTGGTTCTTAGACCGCATTTGCACGCACATTCTTGCCTTCGAGGGAGATTCTCAAGTGTATTATTTTGAAGGATCCTATTCAGAATATGAAGAGAATAAAAAGAAACGTTTGGGTGACACTGGGCCTACCCGAATCAAATACAAAAAATTGACTCGATAGTAAACAAGAATAAGAATAGCGCTCAAAAGGCGCTATTACTTTTTTGAGGTAAAAAGAATACGCCTAAACGTAACCTTTCCATCCAAAATCCGTTGGCTTATACTAGCCAAATTACACACCTATGCAAAAGATTTTTTCATTCCTCACACTGACCATTCTCCTTTCCTTATCTTTTGGAATGAAGGGACAAATTGATTGTGCTGTAGCAAATACTTTGCAGTGCGGAAGTCCATGGAGCATGCTGATTAATGCTGGTCCGGGAAATGACAACGTTAGCTATTGTGGGTTTCAGAACGAAGGAAACGAAACGTATTACGCATTCCAACCAACGGTTGCAGGAAATTATTTTATTTCTATTGATGAATTCGGAGGAACTTCAACCACATACGAAATGCGCTATGGAGAGTGTTACGGAACGAACTGGAATTGTTTAGGAATCTATTCAGGAAGTTCATCCACTGATTTTATTTATCTATCAACGGAAACTTTTTACGTCTTCTGTGTAGACCTCCAGTCGAGTGCTTCAAGTCTCGGCGGTTCCATTTCAATTAACTGCGCGCAACCAGCGCCTTCGAACGATGATTGCACGAATGCTCTAACTATTTCATGCAGCAGCAGTATATCAGGAACGCTGAACGGAGCAACTTCCGACAATGTTCCCAATTGCTTGTCTCAAGGAAACGGTGAAGAAGGCGTTTGGTATTCATTCACCGGAAACAATTCCTATGTTTCGCTTTCAACATGCGGAAGCCAAACCCAATTCGATACGCAAATCTCTGTTTATTCCGGGGACTGTTCATCGCTCACGTGTGTAGTTGCGAATGACGACGATCCTTTGTGTGAATCGAACGGATCGTCTTCCTTCGTTTCATTCAACGCTGCTTTAGGTACGAATTATTTCATTCGTGTTCATGCAAACACTCAACCCAATGCGAGTTACAACTTTGTATTAAATTCAAGTTGCGCTCCTCTGTGCACGGCACCGATTAACGACAACTGTGCTAATGCAATATCACTTGGATCCATTAGCAATGCAACGTGCACGGGCTCTCAAATGAGCAATACACTTTGCGCTACTCCTTCAAACGTTCAGCCAACGTGCTTCTCTGCATTCAATACACTTAACGATGTTTGGTATTCGTTTACGGCGGTTGATGGTGATGTTGAGATGACTATTAACGCCGCTTCCAACTCTGACATTGGCATTGCTGTTTACAGTGGTTCATGCGGAAATCTTTCTTCGGTATTCTGTTCTCCGAATGCGTCCAGTGCCGGAGGAACTGTCATTGAAGGCTTGAATGCTGGAACAACGTACTACCTTCAATTTTTCAGTTTACAAAATGCATCTGGAGCTTTCAGTTTCTGCCTAAGCAATCCAACTTGCTCTACTCCTATTGCTG
>Ga0078894_10003323_pt1 | contig 12227 bp, 6 predicted proteins | sample LauGreSu1BDMLBSD_2_FD_67506 | JGI IMG/M metagenome (GOLD analysis project Ga0078894, IMG submission 67506) | Freshwater lake microbial communities from Lake Michigan, USA - Su13.BD.MLB.SD (version 4) (version 4) | ecosystem: Environmental > Aquatic > Freshwater > Lake | place: Lake Michigan, USA...
GAAAGTGACGTTGGAAGCCGATCCGGCCACAGTGCCGCTGATGGTGCTGGCAGAGACAGTTCCGCTTCCGCCGGAGCCGATGGTGAGTGTGACTCCGTCATTGAGGGAGGCAACACCGATGGTGATCGTGGCCGATCCGGCCGCCAGAGTGGTATTTGCCGAGACTGTGGTGGCACCGAGAGTGATGACAGAATTAGTCGTCGAGACAGATCCTGCGACTGTGGTAGCACCTGCGGTGTGAACGAGGCCTCCAGTAAAGCTGGTGCTGTCAGTGGCATCGTCTCCGATAGTGACAGATCCAGTGTTGGCGAAGGATGTGGCCCCGGCGATGGAGTTTGATGTACCGTGCAGGATGACGTTGTAGCCTTGTGCCGCTGTGGTGAGTGCTGTGCCGACGGTCAGGTCTCCGGTAAACTGGATATTGCCTGTTGTGTTGGTCAGTGCCACCGTTGCAGCGTTGACGGTACTTTGGAAGTCAATGCCGCCCGAGTTGGTGACGGTGACCGTGCCGATGTCGGTCCCGATGGCCCCCGAGACTGTGACTGCTCCGGTGACATTAAAGGTGACGTTGGATGCTGTGCCTGATGCGGTTCCGGTGATCGAGGTAGCAGACACAGCCCCACTGCCACCGGTTCCGAGGATGAGGGTTACTCCATCAGGCAGCGTAGCGGCTCCGATGGTGATCGTGGCGGATCCAGCAGCGAGTGTGGAGTTGGCTGATGGGTTGATCGCCGCGAACGTGATGACCGAGTTGGTTGTGGAGACGGACCCAGCAACATTGGTTGCACCAGCGGTATGAATGACACCGCCGGTGAAGGCACTTGTATCCGTCGCATCATTCCCGATGGTGACTGAACCGGTATTCGAAAACGTGGTAGCGCCGGCGATGGAGTTTGATGTACCCTGCAGGAAAACGTTGTAGGCTTGTACCGCTGTGGTGAGTGCGGTGCCGACGGTCAGGTTTCCGGTAAACTGGATATTACCGGTGGTGTCAGTCAGTGCCACTGTTGCGGCGTTGACGGTGCTTTGGAAGTCAATACCGCCCGAGTTGGTGACGGTGACGGTCCCGATGTCAGTGCCGACAGCTCCTGAGACTGTGACGGTTCCGGCGACATTGAAAGTGACATTTGATGCTGTTCCCGATGCAGTGCCGCTGATGCTGGTGGCAGAGACGGTTCCGTTTCCGCCGGTTCCAAGTATCAGGGTGACTCCGTCAGCCAGTGTGATGGCGGCCATGGTCAGGGCTGCGGATCCGGCATTCAGTGTGGAATTGCCGGTGAAAGTTGCAGGGTTGTTGAAGGTAATTGCATCATCTGATGTGGTGACGTCGGCTGCTGTGCTGATGCCGGAAGTCCCCGTGAGACTGACAGCGCCTTGAGCGTGGATATCACCAGCAGCAGCTATTGTCAGTGTTGTTCCTGCTGACAGCGTCAAAGTGCCAGTACCGCCAGAGGCCGTCACGGCTGCGTTGATATTGAGTCCGGAGGCAGCGCTGATATTCGCTGTGCCAGCAAATCCTATGCTGTCCAATGCCAACGAGTTCGTGTCATTGACGGTGAGATCATCCGCGGAGAGGACCGTCAGTGTCCCGAAATTATTTCCGGCATGGCTTAGAATGATGTCTCCGGTGCCAGCAGTGATTGACGTCAGAGCTGGTACTGTGATGGTATTCGTCTGGGTAACTCCCTCGGCTACCAGCGTCAGATCCTTGCCGGCAGTCAGGGTTATCGCAGCAGCCGTTCCAAGGGCCACTGAGTCCGTGCCACCCTGTCCGTCGATGGTGAGCGCCGCGGCAAATGCGGTGCCCAGACTGGCGACAGTAAATGTGTCCGGGTCTGTGTTATCGCCATTGATTGTCAGCGTTCCGGTAATTGTACTGAGGATCACACCTTCAAAGAAGGGGCTGAATGTGATCTCTGTGTTCGCGCCATTTGCGGTGAGTGTTGTGGTGATGTTGCCGTTGACCGAGTCCGTGCTGTCGACATTGACGGTGAGATTCGTAATGCTGGACCCCGAGTAGTCGATGGGCTCAAGATTCTGAAAGGAGATTGAAGTTCCATCGAGCGTGAGGGTACCGTCGCCGGAGGTACCGTTCGATGTCGTGGCGGTGTATACGACTGTGGAGAAACTTCCCCCGGTGATGGTGATCCCGTCGTCGCCCGCACCACCGTCGAAAACAAGACCCTGCGGAATTGGATTGCTGCCGCTGAAATTCAGCACAATCACGTCAGCGCCGGCACTGCCAGTCACCTGCAGAGGCTTGTTGGCGGGAATACTGATGGCGGCTCCGCTACCCAGTTGCACTGTCGGTCCACCACTGTAGGCCAGAGTAATGGTCTGAGAGCCGGACGAGGTAATCGTCGTATTCGCTGCACTGGCATCCGCAACAAGAGCGTTGTCAAGAGTCGGTGAGCCCGTGGTTGGATTGACGACAGCAGCCACCCCGGAAGAGACTCCGCCGGCTACGGTGAGCCATGCAAGGGTACCGCCTGAGCGCCCACTGAATGAGACTGCTGTGTTGTTGGTATATTCGATGCGGGTGTTGTCAGCGCCAAGACCTCGGAGGGTCATATTGTTGCCGGGCAGACTGTAGGTCTGGCCTGTGTAGGTTCCGGGTTCAATCAGAATGACCTCACCGTCTGGCGAGTCACTGGAAGCGGCGCTGAGTGCGGCAGCAATTGACGCGTAGGCCGCGAAACCCGCGACGCGAACTGTTGTTGTACTGCCACTGAACTGAAGAATTTCAATTCCGGTCAGAGTATCAGTGCCGTCCGGCCCCGTGACCTGCAGCAGATAATTACCCGCCGTTCCCGAGTACGAAAAGCTGTAGGCTGAGTAGTTGCCGGAGAATGTTGCGGTGTCTGTGTCCGGTCCGCCCTCCAGCAGGTCGTCGCCGCTGCCGCCGGACAATGTGTCGTTACCGCTGTTTCCCGAGAGCCGATCATTGCCGCCGAGCCCACTGATCGTGTCATTCAGTTGTTGTCCCGAGATGTAGTTGGAGTCACTTGTGCCGTCGATGGAAGAACCGGAGTTCGTGGCATCCACGATGACAGATGCGTAGGTGACGCCTGCGACGGTGTTTGATCCCGTGGTGACGAGGCGACTGGTCAGGTTGTACAGGATGTCGGTGTCACGAGTTCCGGGTGAAGCCGCGGCGTTTGTGAAGGTGTTCGAGCTGACGCCGGAGAGGCTGATATCGGCTGAAACGATGCCGTTGAAGTCAGCCACCATGATGGAATAGAAGGGAGAGGTATCGCGGAACTGATTATTCTGAATCAGCAGAGTCCCAGTCAGTGCGCTGCTTCGGTAACCGTCAATCCCAATGGGATTTCCTGTGACATTTCCATCAAGTCCATTGATGATCCCGGCCATGTCGAACGTGTTGTTCGTAATGGTCACAGATCTGTTGGTGGCGGTGGCGTCGTAATTCAGGTAAACGCCCCAACCGTTATTGGAAGGGGCTGTGAGAGAATTGGTGAAACCCGAGAACAGGCAATGAGTGACGGTGACGGCGCTATTTCCTGAGGCATAGCCAACATCAATTCCTGTGCCCTGCTTGCCGCTGTCTGCCGCCACGGAAATGATGCAGTTGGAGACATCCAGGCCGCCCGAGCCGAGCATGATGATTGCGCTGTCATCATCGCCACCACCGGCTCCTCCCAGTAATCGCAGGCCGTTCAAAGTCAGCCCGCCAGTACCAAGGACTGAGAATCGGGCTATCCGGGCGAGAGCGGAGTTGTTGGTCCATGACGCCGGAGTTGAGTTGGGAGATACGTTGGCCTGCGGTCCCGTCACCGTTACGGTTTTGTTCGAGACTTCAACTGTACCCTCGCCCGTGTAATCTGCCGCCGCAGCGGCAATTGTGGATCCGCTGGAAGCTGTCAGATGCACCGCCGTCTGCAGACGACCGGAACTGGCCACGTTCACTGTGGTCGCGGATCCGGTAACGGCACTGGCGTTCAGTACCTGCTGCAGATTGACTGTATCAATCCCTGCGGCGATGGAAATGGAATTGAGCCCGGTGGCAGTTGTTCCGTTACTGCCCGAAATGGTGTTAGTTCCCGAAAACGTGACCTGCTGACCGGTGAAGCTTCCGCCGTTAACGATAGACAGAGATGTGATGGTCTGAGCGGTGGTGCCATCAAATGCGTTCGTCCCGCCGGCTGTCGTACCGACCTTCAGCCCGCCGTTAAAGGAAATGTAGGCGTGGTCTGCATCGGCTGTGAGAGTTACGGTGAGCACACCTGCAGACAGGTCGGCTGTCACGCTGAGGAGTGTGCGGTCTTCCAGACTTTCGGCGCCCGACAGCAGGGCGGGGCCCAGTTCCAGTGAGACCGGAAGTTGTATCGCCGCGTTCCGGCGACGTCGGCGAATGGCAGCCGGGGCCCCGTGGACTGCGAAGGGGCTGTGCAGATGTGAGGCAATTCGGTTGCGGAGCGCAGCCAGCCACGAGCGATTTTGCATGCGAGCAGTCTTTGCAGGATACTTCGGCTATCTGTGATCTTTTGATCAGAAGCAGAAATGGGGCTGCATCCGTGCTGAGCGAACGCGGAAGTTGCGATCCGAGACCTCTTCCGGAAGAATGTCGAGCGAGTGGGGCGCCTCATGTTGAGTGCGCGCAATCGCTCCAGGGGGATAGCAAGGCAAAATTCGGGCCGGAACTTGTGGGATTTTTGTACTGGGCGACAGGTCGTGGTGGTGTGGTGAGAAGGCAACGTGTGGGAGGTGGTTGAAGTTCACTTAATCCGGGTCGTTCCGCTGGGTAAGTTCAGCGGGAAACTATTGGACCAAATCAAAACCTGGGGGTTAGTACCTATTTAGGGGTATTTTTACGAACATGTCCAGCTGGTTTTTGCGGCCATAGATGTGGCTCGTGCTTGAGGCTTCGGTGTGTTCTTGTGTTCACTCGTTGTGTTTTGCATCCACGCTGGATTCCGAAAGTTGTGCGAATTATTTGAAGCAGAATTGAGACGTTGCCGTGTCAGTGTCTCAGTTTTGAAGCGCCCCAGGTGGGGTATTGGGGGAGAACTGGCCGTTCGGCAGACAGGATCATGGTGGACGGAGGGGGGGGGGGCTCGTCGGTAGCTGTCGGCCGTGCTGGGGCCGAATGGTGTACCAGAAGTGGCACGATATTCGGGGTTGTGATGCGTTGGTGGAACAGTTTTTCAGAATTTTTCGATTTACTTAGATTTCCACGCAAGGTCTCAAGGCATTGTTCTGTTATGAATCAGGTGGAATAGGGTGTCTGGGCTACATGAGGCTTCTGTGATGACTGCTGAGTTCGTGCTCATTTCCAGATCTGGCGATGTTCCGGAATCTTTGCGTCCAGTGCTGCTGGAGCGAGGGCTGGTCGTTGCTTCGCTGGAGGCTTTGCTGGATGTTGCCTGGGAGCGGAAGCCGGAAACGCTGTTTTTCGATCTTCGCTTGGAAACAGTGGACTCCATCAATTGCTCCCTGCAGGTGATTGCCGCGAATTTCAGTCACAGCTGTCTGGTGGTGCTGCATGACTGCGGGATATCGCTCGAGGTTGCCTCGCTGCTGCTGCTGCAAGTGGATGGGGAATGGGACTTACGGACGCAGTCGGACCCCGATGCTCGCTGGCTCTGCCCTGCCCCGCTGACTCGCCCATCCCTGTTCCGCCTGCAAGCGGGGGCTCAGACGTTGTGCACGTGGCACGAGTCGGTGTATCAGATGCTGCAGACCGTCAGTCGTCTGAGTGACAGTCGGGTGCCGATCCTGTTATCCGGAGAGACGGGCACGGGCAAATCCACGATTGCTCAGTCGATCCATCGGTGGTCGGGGCGAGCGGACAAGCCGTTTGTGTTTTTCCCCTGTGGAGCGGTCTCGCGGGACCTGATCCACGCGGAACTTTTTGGACACACGCGAGGTGCATTTACCGGGGCGACTCATGAGCGACCTGGCAAGATCGAAGCGGCTGGGCAGGGAACTTTGTTGATTGACGAGGTGGACCTGCTGACTCTGGATGACCAGGCGAAGTTGTTGCGGGTGGTGGAAACGGGTCAATTTGAGCGTGTTGGTACCGTTGACACCTCGCTCAGCCGTTGTCGCCTGATTTTTGCCTCGAATGTGGACCTGCAGTCGCAGGTCGAGGCCGGCCGGTTTCGCAGCGACCTGTATTTCCGCATTAACGTACTGGAGTTGCGGTTGCTGCCGTTGCGGGAGCGGCGACGGGACATTCCTTTGATTGCCGTTGACTGCCTGCAGTCTTTGCTCCCTGAGCACGGGCTGGCTCACGTCAATGTGACGTTGCGGCTGCTGCATGCGTTGGCCGAGTATCACTGGCCGGGCAACATTCGTGAACTGCGGAATCGGCTGTTGCGGGGGCTGACGCTCTGCGAGGGTTCGGAAATCCAACTGGAGCATCTGGGATTGCCTAAACTGGACGGCGGACCTGTGTTGTCCGGTTTGGGGCGATTGGGGCAGTCATTGGTTGGGCAGGTTGCGGAAGCATCGCGGGAGGCGATCGTGACCTGCATCAGGGCTCATGGCAACCGCAAGGCTGCCGCTGCCAGGGCTCTGAAAATCAGTCGCTCAACCTTGTATCGGAAAATGCGGGAATACGGAATTCAGGAGCAGGAGCTGTGTGCGGAGGTAACAACCACGTGAACAACCCTGACGTCCCCCACCGGTTGGGCATGTTTTTTGCAGTCCACCGGATTCGGCTGACTGCCGCGTTGGCAGTTTCTGTCAAGATCAGTCTGCTCGGGCGGGTTTTTCCTGTTGGTTTGTGGGGCTTACACCTCCAGTTCATCTCCGGAATGACACCTTAGGTACCTAGTCGTCAAACAAAGAGCGCCCCAATTTTGGTGCGCTGTGTCATCGGTAGTACGTTCATACAAAAGTTCGCGAAAAGCGGTGTGGTATGTCTTGCAGTCAGCAGAACCAAAGGACCAGCAGGTTGCAGCGTCAGCGGCGTGCATTGGTTCGTCTGGTCCGGGAATTTTTGCGGCAGGACGCCGGCGCTTTCTATGCGGTCGAACTTGTGCTGATTGGTTCCATCGCCTGCATTGGTCTGGTGGTGGGGCTGGCTGAGTATAGGAACTCGCTGGTGCAGGAGTATGGTGACGTGTCCGGTGCGATTGCGCATCTGGACCAGTCATTCACATTTACTCTGACTGCCAGCAGCGGAAGTCCTGCCAGCACGTCCACGTACAGTGACACAATGGTTTATGCAAGTAGTGATGCCAACGGCATCACAGTGAATACTCCTTCTGTACCGGACTCAGAGTGAATGAAGTGTTCAGGAATTATGATAGTGGCTGTCTCTCGTCCCAGCACTTCGAATCAGGGTCGCGACTCGTCGCAGTTCGCCAACTGGTTCAGTGTGCAACGGATGCAGTGGAATTCATAGGTTCTGCGAGGATGCTGCTGCTGCAGTTGGGGCTCCTGAGGAATAATGTATGAGTACTGGTCCCATGAATACTGGTCCTCTGATCCCCGGTCCGCTTGGCACCGGTGGCAGGGGGGCGTCACGATTCGGGATTCAGGTGGCCTTGATTTTGGGCTTCCTGTTTCTGTGCGGATTAGCTGGTGCCGGGATCAAGTTGTGGAGAACAGGTCCAGTGGCCGTAGAGGCAAAGCCTCCTGCGAAGAAATTTTCGGTTGTGTTATCCGCAGCGGATTTGGACATCGGCCGTGAGCTTCGTTCCTCCGACATGTACACCGTCAGCGTTGGGGCTGATGAGTTCCGTACGTTGATAGCGGGCAAGACGTGTTTCAGTTCGGTGAAGGAACTGGTGGGCAGAATCATCCGAAAGAAGGTCCCTTCTGGCTCACCTTTTTCCCTGGATTGTGTGTACCCGGATGGCACTGGGCCGACTCCGGCGGACCTGTTGTCTGACGGGATGCGTGCGGTTACGGTACGAATGGGTTTAGTGGGGGGGCTCAGAGGCCTCGTCTCACCCGAGTCGTGGGTGGATGTGATGTTTCGTCGAATGTCCACGAATGACTCCCCGGAATCCACCAGCGTAGCAAGGACTCATACGCTGTTCGCTGGTGTCCGAGTGCTCGGAATTCAGGATTCACTTTACCCCGAGACCGTGCTTCGCAAGGATGCTCGTGGGATTGTCGCGGAAAAATTCGAGGTGACTCTGGAACTGACTCCGGCGCAATGCGAGGTCTTAAAGTCGGTGGAGGATCGGGGTGAGTTATCCCTGAACATGTTGCCTCGTCAGGACGGTCGTTACAACGATGGCAGCGTTCCGGACTCGGAAATCATGAAAATCCTGCTGGGTGTTCAGCCCCCGGAAATTCCCCTGATGCCAACTCCGATCCCTTCGGTGCGTGTCATTCGTGGTGGCAGCACCAGCAGCGTGCCGGTGGAGCAGGTTGTTGATACCATCATTGACAGCCATTTGTATCCGGCTCCGGCGGACGATTCCATTATAGTTCCGGTTCCGCAGGGCTCGAAGCCTGCCGTTTCCGAAGATCAGTGGCCTCCGAAAAGTACCTTGTTGCCTCCGAATTCCGGTTCACAGACATCCCCTCAATCGCCGCCACCGGTGCCACAGATTCCTGGCAGTCCGTCTCCGGGGGCCAGTCGTCCTGCGGGCACATCCGGTGGTTCGACGATGGTGCGGCGTTCGCCGGAAGCGGAACAGGGTTCAGATGGTGAGGTTGCCCGTGTGCGTGTCATCCCAATGGTTCCGGGATCGGTTCCGCAAACGCGTCGTGTTTTTACTCAGGTCAGCAGATCTATCGTCGGTGGGCCTACCAGCGGGCGTTATTCAGTGCCGGGCCGTGTGTCGACGGTTGTTCCTGGGGGCAGGGCACAACCTGTGACTGCGGGTGTTCAGCGGGTGCGATCTGTGCCAATGCCACCGTCCCCCGTGAAGACTCGGGTAAGTCTGGCTGGTTCGGCCGGACTGGTCAGGTTATCCGCAGGTCGGTATTCCGATACAGTGTCGGCAGGCGCATTCCGGGCTCCCGTGGCAACTGTGCGGTCAGCAGCGATGTATGACCAGCGTTCGGTGGCAGCGGTTTCGCGGGGTTCCGGGTATTCCAGAACGACTGTCCCGGCGCAGTCGACTTTGCCTGGACTGCGTGTAATTGCTGGAACGGGTGGGGTTTCAGGGGTTCCGTCTGGTCTGCCTGATGTCAAGGTTGGTCGACGTTAAGCCTCGTTTGGGCAGTTTGACTGAAAGTTCGGGATTATCCGGATGAACCAGTGAAATCTGAGCTATGAGATAAGCAGTGATCGAGTTGCACGGAGTGCAGACGCCGCTCGGTCCTGCTCCGGCTTCCTGTCAGGAGAAATTTGGCGAATGACGGGAGTGGATCACGGGCATGTTTGGGCTGCGAAGACAGAAACCGGTTGTCGAATCCGGGGTGCAGGGCGTTTCGTCGGCTGCTGGGAGCCTGTTGTCCCCTGTTGGCATAAGTGCGGCAGAGGTGATGACCCCAACGCCACCGGACACTGGTTCTGAGTGGATAGCTGGTGCCGGCGACGATTCGTTCGGGTCCGGCGCACCTGCGGTTCCCTGGCAAGCCATCACGGATCCGGCTCGCGAACAGGAATTTCAGCAGCGAAAGATGCGTCTGCACGAGTCGCTGGTTGAGGCGATCAATCTGAAGTTTGCAGCGGGTGCTGACGAGGATGCTTCTCGTCGCATGTTTCGCACTGCCGTGGCGACGCTGATTCACCGCACTTTTCCGTCCGAGTCTGCGAGCTATCTTGAACGGATGTCGCAGGAACTGGTTGATGAAGCGGAGGGATTGGGGCCATTGGAATGTCTGGTTCGTGATGATTCGATCACGGACGTGCTGGTGAACAATCCGCATGAAGTGTATGTGGAGCGGCATGGAGTCCTCGAGAAGACTCCAGTGGTTTTCGCTGATACCGCGCATCTGCTGCGGGTGGCTCAGCGTTTGACGGCTCGGGTTGGTCGGCGTGTGGACGAGAGCAACCCCATGGTGGATGCTCGACTGCCTGACGGGTCGCGATTGAACGTCACGATTCCGCCACTGGCGATTGACGGTGCAACAATTTCGATTCGGCGTTTTCCGAAGTATCCATTTACGTTGCCTCAACTGATCGAACGCGGCAGCATGAGTGAGGCGATGGGCGCGTTTTTGCAGGCTGCGACAGTCAGTCGGCTCAGTTTCCTGATTTCCGGTGGAACGGGAACAGGGAAGACGACCTTGCTGAATGCGTTGGCGGGTGCTGTGCCGCACGACGAGCGGATCGTGACGGTCGAAGATTCAGCGGAGTTGAGGCTGTGTCATCCGCATGTGGTGCGGATGGAAAGTCGAATGCCGAATACGGAGGGATTGGGCAGTGTGTCGTTGCGGGATTTGGTGCGAAATGCATTGCGAATGCGTCCTGATCGCCTGCTGGTAGGTGAGGTGCGTGGTCCGGAGGCGATAGACATGCTGCAGGCCATGAATACGGGGCACGAGGGATCATTTTCGACGATTCACGCCAATGATGCTCGTGAATCTCTGACGCGTCTTGAGATGATGATTGCGATGGGGGGATTTGAGCTGCCGCTTCCCGTGATTCGTTCGTACATCGCGGCGGGGATTCGGCTGATCATCCAGTTGGCTCGCTGGAAAGGCGGAGCTCGCCGTGTCGTCCGAATTGCTGAAGTCGTGGGGGTGCGGAACGGGGAGTTAGTCGTTGAGGATGTGTTCCGTTATCAGCCTCGTGCTGTGGGCGGTGGCGGCGGGGAGTTCCACGCGACGGGGTATGTACCGGTGTGTGTGGAGCGGATTCGCAGCTATGGTTTTGATTTTCCGGATGAGGAATTTCGGCCTCCGGTTTGATTTTCGGTGTGAATTGTTGCTGGAAAGGTTTGTGTGCAGATGGACGCGGCGTTGTGGGGTATTGTTGTCGGACTGGTGTTGCTGGCTGCCGGGCGAGCGGTCTGGCTGCAACTGCGCCGCGGCAAGGCTCTGCAGGAGCAGGAACCCGCTCCGGTGCTGAGTGCGGTGCTTCCAGAGGAAGTGGGTGGTCTTGAGGGATATTTGTTGCGTTTTTTTGCCGAAGCCGAACTGAGTTGGACTCCGATCGGGGCGCTGGGTGGCCTTGCGTCGCTGATTGCATTTTTGTACCTGCTGGCGGCCATCGTCGATCTGCCGGATGGTTGGTTTTTATTTCTGCTGATTTTTCTGCTCGGAATTATCGCTGCTGTACTGGTGCTGCGACGCAACCGGCGACTGAACGAGTTTCGGCTGCAGTTGCCGGACGTCGTTTCCCTGTTGGCTCGATCTTCGCGGGCTGGTTTGGAATTTGGTGAAGCGCTGGAGTTGTGTGGGAAGATGGCTCGGGGGCGTCTGCAGGGCGAGCTGCATCATTGTCGCAACCAGTTGTCGCTGGGGCGCACGGTGTCGGGGGCGATGGAGTCACTTGCCCGCAGGGCGCAATTGCGTGAGTTGGGGCTGCTGGCTGCGGTCCTGTCGGTGCATCGGCAGACCGGTGGTGCTCTGGCGGACGCATTGGACCGGTTGAGCCAATTATTAAGGGATCGGATTCAATTTCGGCGACAGATGTTGGCGGCCAGTAGTGGTGGTCGGTTGTCGGCGATATTGATTGCTCCTGCTGCGCCGTTGCTGTTTGCATCGCTACTGCTGATCAATCCAGAGCATGTGGATGTGTTCTTTACCACCGGGCTTGGGCGTTCGTTTCTGGCGCTGGGAGTGCTGTTGAATGTGGTTGGAGTTGTCTGGATACTTGGCCTGATCAAGATGCCTCGCTGAGGATTCTGGAATGAGCTCCCTGATACTTCAGGAATTCCCTGTCTTTCTGTCCTCGGCGCTGCTGGCGGGTTTAGCGCTGTTGCTGGCGCTGGGGTTGTGGAACTGTCGCCGGATCATCCGGGGTGACTGGGGCGACGACACAATCAGCCCATTTGAGGCTCGTCCGTTACCGCAATGGCTGCAGTTACTGTCTCTGTCGGTGCCGCAGTTGCAGGTGGAGTTGCGTCGTATGAAACGCGACATCAGTCGGGCTGGGATTTACGCACCGGATGCCTTTGAGAGGCTGTTGGCGGTGCGGAACGGTTTGGTCTGGTGCTGTCTTCTGGCGATTCCCCTGACGCTGGTCCTGTTGCCTGGTGCGTCATTTGCGGTGATTTCGTTTGGGATCGTTTTGGCGGCCGTGTTCTATGGGATTCCAGGATTGTTTTTGAATGCCCGTGGGCGCATGCGTGCCGGGGGCATTTTGAATGCGGTTCCGGAAATTCTGGATATCCTGTCCATGTGTCTGT
>Ga0078894_10003324_pt1 | contig 12226 bp, 8 predicted proteins | sample LauGreSu1BDMLBSD_2_FD_67506 | JGI IMG/M metagenome (GOLD analysis project Ga0078894, IMG submission 67506) | Freshwater lake microbial communities from Lake Michigan, USA - Su13.BD.MLB.SD (version 4) (version 4) | ecosystem: Environmental > Aquatic > Freshwater > Lake | place: Lake Michigan, USA...
GGCGAGCAACCTTCGACCGGCCAGCCGGTCGTGTCCGATTGGCTCATGTCCAGGGCGCTCTCGATCCTGACGACCGTCGTGAAGTCATCGCCGAAGGAACTCGCGGCGACGCTCGTCGGCGTCGTAAACGACAAGAGCCGGTCGCTCGACGTCCGGGTGCGTGCTGCCGCCGCCCTCGGGGCGACCGTGACGCCGAAGTCGGAGATCCAGGCCGTGGAGACGACCAACGGGATCACGGAGTTGGCCGTCGCCGTGCTCGAGGCCGACGAGGGGATCCTCCGCGACCGCCGCTATGAGCAGCAGATGTCGGGCGGGGGGACGACGACCGGCAACACTCGCATGTCAGGTATGCCTGGTATGCCCGGGATGCCCGGGATGCCCGGCATGGGTGGTGGTGGTGGCGTCGCGGTGTCGCAATTGGTTCCCGATCAGATCCTCCGCCGCACTGCCTGGCGGCTCGTGACGCTCGCTGACGCCCTGCTCACCGAGGACGACAAGAGCGGTGTGGCGGCACTCCTCTCAGGCGACGACAAGCAGGCCTCGGGTGAGTACGCCAAGCTGTACCGAAAGTACGGCCTCGAACTCGACGAGAAGCGGACCGACGACGTGATCCTCGAGGCCCTCGCCGCACTGCGGCCCGGCGACGAAGAGGGGACCGCTGCTCCTGCCGCCGGCGACACCGACGGTACCCCAGCGAAGCCGGCCGACGACAACGATCCCTTCGGCGGGAAGTGAGCGACGTTGGCTGGGTCGGAGGTGCCGACGGGCTTGGCGGTGCAGGCCGAGGCGGCTTCGGCCAGGGTCGGTCGCCCGAGTTCCACGGCCATGCCGCTCCGCTGGACCGCCCTTCCGGGCGAACGATCGTGGGTCGTGATGCCGGTCAGGCTCAACGCTTGATGAGATCGCGGACGGTCATCCCCGACGGGATCATCGGGAGGACGTGTTCCTGGTAGGGCACCTGGACGTCGAGGATCGCCGGGCCGGGAGCGTCGATGAGACGGATGAGGGCCGCCTCGAGATCGCGCTTCTCCGACACGGTCTCGGCCTGCCAGCCGAACCCGCGGGCGATCGCCACGAAATCCGGATAGCGGCTTTGCGGCGAGATGCCGTCCCCCTTGCCGCTCGCCTCGGGGTTGTCGATCGGGCCGAGGTAGGTGTGGGCCCGGTTTCCCTTGAAGAAGCGGTCTTCCCACTGGACGACCATGCCGAGGTGCTGGTTGTTGAGGAGGAGCACCTTGACCGGGATGTCTTCGCAGGTGCAGGTCGCCAGTTCCTGGATGTTCATCAGGATGCTGCCGTCGCCATCGATGTCGACGACGAGCGATTCCGGGTGGGCCACTTTGGCTCCCATCGCCGCAGGGAGGCCGAATCCCATCGTGCCCAGCCCGCTCGAAGAGATCCAGGTCCGCGGCCTGCGGAATTTGTAGAACTGCGCCGCCCACATCTGATGCTGGCCCACGCCGACGGTGATGATCGTGTCACGCGTGGCGGTGAGCCGCGACAGCTCCGCGATCGCCTCCTGGGCGAGGATGCCCGGGTAGGTGGTGTCGAAAGAGAAGGGGTCCTCACGCTTCCATTCGGCGATCCGGTCATGCCACGGGCCGAGGTCGGCGGTGGGAGCCTCGACGATCTTGTTGAGCTGGACGAGGGCCTCCTTCACGTCGGCGACGATCGGGATGTGGACGACCTTGTTCTTGTTGATCTCGGAAGGATCGATGTCGATGTGGACGATGAAGCCGTGCTCGGCGAACGCCGACACCTTCCCGGTGACGCGGTCGTCGAAGCGGACGCCGAGAGCGATGAGGAGGTCGGCCTCGTCCACGGCGTAGTTGGCGTAGACACTGCCGTGCATCCCGAGCATGTCGAGCGACAGCGGCCCGTCCGCCGGGTAGGCACCGAGCCCCATGAGCGTCATCGTCACCGGGATTCCGGTGCGATTGGCGAGTTCGCGGAGCTCCTCGGAGGCGCCGGCGGCGATCACGCCGCCACCGGCGTAAATCACGGGGCGCTTGGCACGCTTGATCGCCGCTGCCACCTGTGCGATCTGCTCCGGATGGGCGCGGCGAACCTCCGGACGGTAGCCGGGGAGGTTCATCGGTTCGTCGTAATCGGGGGTGAGCTGCGCGACCTGGATGTTTTTGGGGAGATCGACGAGCACAGGCCCCGGTCGGCCCGTGGTGGCGATGTGGAAGGCTTCCCGCATCACGCGGGCGATGTCGGCCGGATCGGTGACCAGGTAGTGGTGCTTCGTGATCCCGCGGCAGACCTCCACCATCGGGGTCTCCTGGAAGGCGTCGGTGCCGATCACGCTCGTGCCGACCTGGCCGGTGAGGACCAGCATCGGGATGCTGTCGAGTTTTGCATCGGCGATCGCCGTCACGAGGTTGAGGGCCCCGGGGCCGCTGGTGCCCATGCAGACGCCGATCCGCCCGGTCGTGCGGGAGTAGCCCTGAGCCGCGAACGCTCCCCCCTGCTCGTGCCGGGGGAGGATCGTGCGGATCCGGTCGGCGTAGCGGGTCAGCGACTGATGAAGCGGCATGCTCGCCCCGCCGGGATAGGCGAAGATCACATCGACACCGTGGGCAATGAGCGACTCGACCACCACGTCGGCACCGGTGATCACGGTGTCGGTCGTGCGGGGGCGTGAGGCGGTGGCCATGGTGGAAGTCCTTGGATGGTGTGAGCGTGGAATGACGACGAGAAACGAGCCCCTCAAAAATACACGAAAAGCGCCCTGCGGCGGGAGGGGCTCCCGCGGTTTTCCCGCACCCTGCTTCCCGACGGCGAGACGGCGGGGAAACCGGCCGATTTTTTGACGATTCCCCGCGGAAGTTCCAGCCGTTCGGGCAGGCTTTCGGGCATGGTGTAAAGTGGGAGGATGAACCCCGCTGACACCACCGCCCGTCCCTCGCCGTCTGCCGTCCCCCCTGTCGGGCCCTCCGGGCAGCCGACCTCGAATCTGCGGATCCGCAGTCTCGAACCGCTCGTGCCCCCCGCCCGGCTGATGGCGCTGCTGCCACTCGACGCTGCCGCGACCGCCACGATTCTCCGCGGGCGTCGCGAGGTGGAGGGGGTTCTGTCGGGGGAGGATCGGCGACTCCTCGCGGTCGTCGGCCCTTGTTCGATCCACGATCTCGACGCTGCCCGTGACTATGCCGGGCGGTTGCGGTCCCTTGCCGAACGGGTCTCCGAGCGGCTCCTCGTGGTGATGCGGGTCTATTTCGAGAAGCCCCGCACGACGGTCGGCTGGAAGGGGCTTATCAATGACCCTCACATCGACGACAGCTTCGACGTCGGCACCGGCCTGCGGATCGCTCGGGGGTTGCTCATCGAGATTGCCCGGATGGGGCTGTCGACGGCGACCGAGTTCCTCGAGCCGATCACGCCGCAATACATCGCCGATACGATCGTCCTCGGGGCGATCGGCGCCCGAACCACCGAATCGCCCACCCACCGCCAGATGGCAAGCGGGCTGTCGATGCCGGTCGGCTTCAAGAACTCCACCGACGGGTCGCTCCAGGCGGCCGTCGACGCGATGCAGTCGGCCCGGGCCCCGCACAGCTTCCTCGGCATCGACAATGACGGAGGCACCTGCGTCGTCTCGACCACCGGCAACCCCTGGGGCGTGCTCATGCTCCGCGGAGGACGGGGCGGTTCGAACTATGCTCCCGAGGTGCTCCACGAAGCCCGCACGAAGTTGGAGGCCGCGGGCCTCCCCCCGCGTGCGATCGTCGACTGCAGTCATGCCAATTCAGGCAAGGATCACCGTCGTCAATCGATCGTGTGGCGCGATGTCCTCGCCCAACGCGTCGCCGGCGATCGTTCCATCGTCGGCATGATGCTCGAGAGCAATCTCCTTCCCGGCAGCCAGCCGGCCACGGCCGACCGTTCGAAACTCGCCTACGGCGTGTCGATCACCGACGGCTGTATCGGCTGGGACGAGACGGAGGAACTGCTCGTCGAGGCCCACGACCGTCTGGCGTGATCGGCTCCCCGATCGCCGGTTCGTTGGAAAAAGCTTTCGGGGACGATGCGTTGACCGAAGACCATCACCAGCGCTCCGGTGATCCCGAGTCGGCGGGCCGTTGGCTCGCCGATGCCCGGGTGCTCCTCGTCGATGACAGCCGGATGATGCGTGCCGTGCTCAAGAAGGCCCTCGGCGAGATCGGCTTCCAGAACGTCGTCGAAGCGGTCGACGGCCGCGAAGCCGTGGTGAAGATGCAGTCGGCCCCGTTCGATCTGGTGCTCCTCGACATGGAGATGCCGGTGATGACGGGGCTCGAGGTGCTGGCGGCGATGAATCTTTCGCCCGACCTCAAAGGGCTCCCGGTGATCGTGATTTCCGGTGCCGATCAGATCGACATGGCGGTGCAGTGCATCGAGGCGGGGGCCGAGGACTACCTCACCAAGCCACCGAACATCACGCTCCTCCGGGCTCGCGTCTCGACATCGCTCGAGAAGAAACGGCTCCGCGATCTCGAGCGACTGCGGCTCCAACAGCTCCAGAATGAGAAAGAACTCGTGGAGCGCGAACGGGAGAAGTCGGAGAATCTCCTCCTCAACATTCTTCCGTCCGCGATCGCCGGACGCCTCAAGGGGGGGGAGAAATCGATCGCCAACGGCCACGAGGTCGTGTCGGTGGTGTTCGCCGATCTGTGCGGCTTCACCGCGCTCTCCCGGCAGACCACCCCGGCGGATCTCGTCGCCATGCTCAACGGGATCTTCACCGCCTTCGACCATATCGTCGAGCGGCACGGCGTCGAGAAGATCAAGACGATCGGCGACTGCTACATGCTCGTCGGGGGTCTCCCGCTCCACCGTGATGACCATGCCGTAGTGGCGGCCGAATGCGCGATCGAGATGCTCGACGCGCTCGCCGGCATCAACCGGGCCAACGGCACCGAACTCCAGATGCGCGTCGGCATCCACACCGGTCCGGTCGTGGCCGGTGTGATCGGCAAGATCAAGTTCACCTACGATCTGTGGGGCGATACGGTCAACGTCGCCAGCCGGATGGAATCCTCGGGCCAGCCCGGCCGGATCCACGTTTCGGAGCAGACCGCGGCGCTGTTACGCGGGAGGTACCTGCTCGAGGATCGGGGCTTCGTCGAGTGCAAGGGGCTCGGCAACGTGCAGACGTTTTTCCTCAACGACCGTGTCGTTCGGGGCTGACACCCCCGCGCGGCGGGCGCGTCGTCGTCCGGAGCTTTCGAGACCTGCTCAGACCGCAGCCAGGGGCTTGCGCGCCACCGCATCGACGATGGCGCCTGCGATCTGTGGCAGCGGGAGGACGAGGTCGACGACGCCGAGTTCGATCGCCGCCCGCGGCATGCCGTAGACGACGCAGGTCTTCTCGTGCTCGGCGATCGTCCGCCCGCCGGCCTTGCGGATCGCCTCCATTCCCATCGCGCCGTCGCTCCCCATGCCCGTCAGCAGCGCCGCGGTGACGTGCTTCCCCCCCGCCTCGGCCACGGAACGGAAGAGAACGTCGACGCTCGGCCGGCAATGGTGCACCGGCGGGGTCTGCAGGAGCTTCGTGCGGTAGCCCTCACCTTGCCAGCTGAGAGCGAGGTGGAAGTCTCCGGGGGCCACCACACAGGTGCCCCGCTCGAGGATCATGCCGTCCTGCGCCTCGACGACGCGGGTCTGGCAAAGGGAATCGAGTCGGCCAGCGACGGCCTTGGAGAAGTAGGGGGAGATGTGCTGGACGACGGCGATCGGTGGCAGACCGGTGGGAAGGTTTGGAAGCACGCTCCGCAGCGCCTCGACGCCGCCGGTCGAGGCCCCGATGACGATCACCTGGCGATTGTCGATCCGGCCGGTGAAGGGAGAGGGCTTCGATCCCCCCGCGGGGGCCTCAGAGGTGGCAGCCGGGGCGGCGGTTCGGGGGGCGGGAACCTGCCGATCGGCGCGGTTGAGGCTGCTGCGGAAGCGTACCGAGGCGGCGGCCGCCTTGACATGGTGCGCCAGTTGCCCGGCCAGGGACCCCACCGACATCGTGCCGTTGGGCTTGGCGAGCACATCGACCGCCCCGGCCTCGAGGGCATCGAGCGCCGCCTGCGAACCGGCTTGGGCGAGCGAGCTGACCACCACCACCGGCATCGGATGGTGCTGCATCAGGATGCGGAGGAACGTCAGCCCATCCATCCGCGGCATTTCGAGGTCGAGCGTGAGCACGTCGGGGTCGAGCCGCATGATCTTCTCGCGGGCCACGTACGGATCGCAGGCCGATCCCACCACTTCGATCCCCGGATCGAGATTGAGCGCGTCGGTGATCGTCTTCCGCACGAGCGCGGAATCGTCGACGACGAGCACGCGGAGCTTTCGCTGGGACGATGGGGCGCTCATGGGGGGCCTGGCTGGGAATGGGCCGCTCGGGCGGGGAGAGGTCTTTTCACTCGGGACGCATGTAGACGCTCGGGGCGATCGTACGGAGGCCGTGACGGAGGCCGATGAGGCTCTCTGAATGGCCGACGAACAGGTATCCCCCCGGCGCGAGCTGGTCGGACAACCGCTCGATCAGCGTGTTGCGCGAGGGGACGTCGAAATAGATCATCACGTTCCGGCAGAAGATCACGTCCAGGCCGCGGGGGACCGGATAGACATCCTGGAACAGGTTGACGTAGCGGACCGTCACCAGCCGGCGGAGCTCGGTCTTGACCCGGTAGTATCCGTCGCGATCGCCGATGCCGCGGAGGAAATAACGCTCCAGCCATTCCGGCTGCGGCACGCTCACCTTGTCGGCGTCGTAGATCCCCTGCTGGCAGCGCTCGAGCATCCGCTGCGAGATGTCGGAGGCCTCGATCTGCCATTGAACGGCCGGCCTGAGCCGGGAGAACTCCGCCAGCACGATCGCCAGGGAGTAGACCTCCTCCCCCGACGAGCAGGCGGCACACCAGAATCGCAGCGGCCGCATCTCTCTGATGGCCGTCTCCGCAAGCTTGGGGAGGAGTTGGAGCGTGAGGAGATCGAAATGGGAAGGTTCGCGGAAGAAGTGGGTGTGGTTGGTGGAGATCAGATCGATGAGGGCATCGACCTCGTCGGCCCCCTGCGGCGATCTCAAGAGGGTGCAGTAGTCGTCGTAGGTGTCGAGCCCCAGGGCCAGCAACCGCTGTCGCAGCCGGCCGGTGACGAGCGACTGCCGGTCGGGGCCGAGCCGGATGCGGCTGCGGTCGTAGACGAGGTTGGCCAAGAATTCGTAGGCCTGGGCCGTCAGCGGGACTTCGGAGGGGAGGACCATGACGTCTGGTGGCGGTGTTCCCGGCGATCCGCCGAACGGGCCAATCGATGCACGATCCCGGCCGGCCGGCGACCGGGCAAACGGCGGTGCGGCTGCGGAGTGTCGTTCAATCATAGACCCCCCGAAGGGCCGCGGGCGCGTTCCGTCGGTCAAAAGGTAGTGAAGTTGCGGTCTTCAAGGTCGCCGGCAACTCCCCCGTCGCCCGGCATCGGGATCTGCATCCTCGATCCCCGACCGGAATCGGTGAGCCCACGGAGCGGGGCGCCTGCCCGGATCGCCTGACGCGTGATCTTCCCCTTTGCCCCAACGGGACGTCTGACGCCGGGCTGGGGACGCGACGGCGCCACCGGGGGCGTCGAGCCGGGCCTCGTGACGAGCGACCGGAGGAACGCCACCATGTCCTGGAGCGTGTGCGCCTGGCTGTTGAGCTCCTCGGCGGCCGAGGCGCTCTGCTGGGCGTTGGTGGCGTTGCCCTGGGTCACCTTGTCGAGCTGCGCCATCGCGGTGCCGACCTGCTGGATCCCCTGCGACTGTTCCCGGGCGGCCGTCGAGATCTCCGCAACCAACGCGTCGGCCGCCGCCACCTTCTGCACGATCTCGTCGAGCGACTCCCCGACCTTGCCGCAGGACAGCGACCCACGCCGGCTGTTGGCGATCGCCGCGTCGATTTTCTCGGCGGTCTCCTTGGCGGCCGCGGCGGAGCGTTGGGCGAGTGAACGAACCTCGTCGGCGACGACCGCGAATCCGGCCCCGGCCTCACCGGCTCGCGCCGCCTCGACGGCGGCGTTGAGCGCGAGGATGTTGGTCTGGAAGGCGATCTCGTCGATGTTCTTCACGATCTTCGCCACCTCGGCGCTCGAGGCCTCGATGGCATGCATGGCGGTGTTCATCTCGGTCATCGTCTCGGCCCCCGACTGGGCCGCGACCCGGGCCTGGTTGGCGAATGCCTTCGCCTTCACGGCGTTGTCGGCGGTGCTGCGGATCATCACCGACATCTCCTCGAGGGCGGCGCTCGTCTCGGCGACGCTCGCTCCCTGCTCGTTGCACCCCTCGGCGAGCAGGCTGCTGGCGGACGACACCTGACCGGAGGCGGCGGCGGTCTGGGTCGCGCCGTCCTCGAGGGCATCGGAGATCTGCCGCAGCGAACCGCTCACGGCACGGATAATGCTCCAGCCGACGGCAAGCCCGGCGAGGGCAGCGAGCGCGAGCGTAACGCCGATCACCCAGAAGCCCGTCGACACGATGCCATTGGCGGCCTTCGACGCGGCATCCGCGAGCTTGGCGTTGTGGTCGATCGACTCCTTGAACCTGTCGACGCACGTCTCGAGGGCCGGATCGACCTCCTTGAGGAGCCACTGCTGGGCCTGGTCGGACTTCTTCGCCTTGACCAGATCGATGAGCTCATCGGCCTTCTTGTAAAAGAGCGTGCGGGCCTCGAGAGCCGTCGTGAACCTTCTGGTGTCTTCATCGTCGCTGCACAGACTTTCTGAGTAGATCGCACAGGAGGCGTCACCCGCCGCCTTGCTCTCGCGGTAGGTGGCTTCGGCGGTGGCCTGCTCTTGGGCCTCCCCTTCGAACTGGAGGATGCGGCGGGCGGCCCGCCCCGATCGGGCGTTCGACTGGGTGATCCTGCCGAGTTCGATGACCGACGGCACCGTGTTCGTCGCTAGGACGGTGACCTGCTCGTTCACGCCGCCGATCCGCCAGAGGGCGATCGCCCCGATGAGCAGCGCGAGGAGCACGAGGAGGAGGAAGCCGAGCGAGATGCGGCGTGGGATGGTCCAAGTGCTCATGGCTGTTCCGGGGATCAGGAGGCTTGATGGGAGGGGATGCCGAGGGCCTGGATGGCGATCGTGCCGTCCACGGCGGAGATCTTGTCGAGGTCGATGAGCGTCTTCACGCCGCTCCCCGACTTCGCCATGCCCGTGATGAACATCGAGTCGACGGTGCCGCCGAAGTCGGGGGTCGGCTCGATGTCGTCGGCGGTGAAATTGGCCACCTCCTCGACGCCGTCGACGATCACACCGTACAGCCGCGTTCCGCCGCCGGCGGCGGCGATCTGGGTGACGACGATGCAATTGCGATCGGTGTCGGGCGAGATCGGCAGGCAGAACTTTGCCCGCAGGTCGACCAGTGGGATCACCTTGCCGCGGAGATTGATCACCCCCTTGACGTGCTCAGGCATGTTGGCCACCGGTGTGATCGGACAGAGGCGGATGATCTCGCGGACCTTGAGCACCGGAATGCCGTACGACTCGCCGCTGAGCGTGAAGGTCAGGTATTTCCCCGGTTGGGCATCGGGTTGCCCATGATGCGGCGAGGGTGGTTGTGGGGCGGAGGGGGGCATGGCTCGATCTCGACGGGGTGGGAGGGCGGGGCGGAGGCGGTCGGGGCGATGACCGCTCAGGCGGCCTCGCCGTTGGAACGGGACTTCAGCTTCACGAGCGCGTTGATGTCGAGAATCAGGCCGACGCGGCCGTCACCGAGGATGGCGGCACCGGCAAACTCCGTTTGGTGGCGGAACATGTCGCCGAGATTCTTGATGACGACCTCCTGCTTGCCGATCAACTGGTCGACGAGCAAGCAGCGGGAGTCCTGACCGGCCTCGACGACGACGATGATCCCTTCGACAGGGTCGGTCGCGGTGTGCGGTGTGTTGAGATGGCGGCCGAGACGGAGGATCGGTGTCAGCCGTCCGCGGACGCTGACCACCTCGCCGCGTCCCTGGACCTGTGTCACCATGCCGGGGAGAGGACGGAAAGACTCACGCACCGACAGGGTCGGGATCACGTAACGCTGGTCGCCGACCCCCACCAGCAGTCCCTCGATAATCGCGAGCGTGAGCGGAACGTAGAGCGTGAACGTCGTCCCCCGTCCCTCCACCGAATCGATTTCGATCTTGCCCCGCATCTTCTCGATATTGCGGCGGACGACGTCCATCCCGACTCCCCGCCCCGAGAGATCGGTGACCTTCTCGGCGGTGGAGAAGCCAGCCGCGAAGATGAGATCGAAAGTCTCTCGTTCGTCGAGGTTGTCGTCGGCCCTGATGATCCCCCGCTCGATCGCCTTGGCACGGATTTTCGCCGGGCTCAGGCCCCGCCCGTTGTCCTCGATCTGAATGACGATGAAGCCCCCCTGGTGGAAGGCGCGGAGCGTGATCGTGCCGGCCGACGGCTTACCGGCTGCGACGCGGGCCGCAGGCACTTCAATCCCGTGGTCGGCCGAGTTGCGGATCATGTGGACGAGCGGGTCGTTGAGTTCCTCGACGATGTTGCGGTCGAGTTCGGTCTCCTCCCCCTCGAGTTCGAGGACGATCTCCTTCCCCTGCTGCAAGGCGAGGTCGCGGACGAGCCGCGACATCTTCTGGAACGTGCTGCGGATCGGCACCATCCGCAGCGACATCGCCGTCCGTTGAAGATCGGAGGTGATGCTGCGGAGTTGGCCGAGGCTTCGGGAGAGATGGGCGCTCGTGATCGCCTTGAGCTCCGGAGTCTGCACGACCATCGATTGCGCGATGACGAGCTCGCCGACGAGATCGATGAGGCTGTCGAGCTTGAGGGTGTCGACGCGGACGATTCCCGAACCGATGACGGGGGCGGCTGCCGGGCTGGCCGGCGGCGCCTTGGCAACGACCGGTGCCGGGGAGGCCGGGGCTTGCGGCTCCACCACAGTGACCGTGGCCCCCTGCCGCGGTCCCGCTTCGATCGCGGCGACCGTGTCGGAGGAGGGGACGGCCGGGGGAGCGGCAGGCGCGATCGGTGCCGGAGCGGGAGGCGCCGCATCTGTTTTGGCCTTGGGGGCAGGTGACGTCGCCGCTCCCGGCGACGGGACAGCGCCGTCGAGCAGGGCGTGGACGTCTCGAATCAACTGTGGGATCGGCAGGTCGACGGTCCGCCCGGTGTTGACCCCGGCGATCTGGTTTGCGAGTTCGGCGACGAATCGCTTGAGGATGTCGGCACCGGCGAGAATCACCGTGATCGATGCGCTGACGAGCCTGTATTTCCCGCGCCGGGCGGCGTCGAGCATCGACTCCAACTCGTGGGCGAGTTGCTGGAGGACGAGGAGCTTCATCACCCCCACGTTTCCCTTGAACGTATGAAACGCCCGGAAGAGCGAGTCGAGGGAGGGGGAGTCGGTGGGATTCACCTCGAGGACGAGCACCCCCTGCTCGATGTCCTGAAGGAGATCCTGAGCCTCGGCACAGAAGATCTGGAGCATTTCCGCATCGGCGTCAGCGGGTAGAACCTCCACGGTCTGCTCGGGAAGTTGGGAGGCCGGGGCCGGTTGCGGATCGCCGACCTTCGTGGGGGCTGCAGCCGCAATCGGTGGAGCCTCGGGCCCGGTGTCGGCCGGTGGTGCTCCCTGCGGACTGCTCCAGTCCTCCGGAATCGGGGGACAGGGGAGATCGTGTTCCCATGAGGTGAGTGCGGCGTCGATCCAGGGATGCCATTCGCCGAGCCTGGCGATCGTGACGCCGGAGAGCGTGTTGTCGACGGCGACGCGCTGGTCGATCCACCGCCGTGCCGCGGCCACCGCATCGGCGATCGGCCCCGGGGCCCGATCACCCAGCGCCTCCGCCAGTTGCCGGACGAGTTCGTTGATCCCGTCGGCACCGTTCTCCTTCACGGCGTCGACGAACGCCAACTCCAGGCCGATCTGCTGGAGGACTTTCCCGGCTCTGGAGATGGTCTCGAAACGATCCGTGGACATCGGCCTGTCAATCGTTGGGGCGGAACGGACGCGTCACACCCGGGATGCAAGGACATGCGGATTCGAGGGCGACGGATCCCTCCGACTTGACCCTACCCCTGGTTTCCGGGGGGTGCAAATCTTGCCTGACCGGAAATGTCCGGTCGCATCGCGCCGTGCGGTGGGGCGCCGGGGGCGACCGATGTCTCTGCTCTTTCCCGCAAGAAGTGTGCATCCGTCCGATTGCGTGGCAGCGAATTCGGTTGTAGCGTTCGGGAAGACTCTTCCGACGGAGGC
>Ga0078894_10003326_pt1 | contig 12218 bp, 30 predicted proteins | sample LauGreSu1BDMLBSD_2_FD_67506 | JGI IMG/M metagenome (GOLD analysis project Ga0078894, IMG submission 67506) | Freshwater lake microbial communities from Lake Michigan, USA - Su13.BD.MLB.SD (version 4) (version 4) | ecosystem: Environmental > Aquatic > Freshwater > Lake | place: Lake Michigan...
ATTGAAGAAAATAAATCGTAAAGGTTTCTATTGGATGCCTGATGGTTTATTCTCTGATTGTCATGAGTCAATAGTCCATGATGCCAAAAAAGAATAAAATTCTATATTTTATTCAACTATCAACTAGCTCGTGACTACAAAGAGCGAGGAATGGCAGCTTATTCGGAATTGCAACAAGCGGAATTTGCAGCAGAATCAAATGGCTATACCGCTACAAAACATCAACGAGAAGTAGGAACGGGATATTTTGATCAAGTTTCTCAAGTGATTTCTGCTGGTAATTCTTCAACACTAGCTCTTCATGGCTCTACAGAAGAAGAACAATTTTAATTAAATTATCAAAAAATAATGCATAAAAAGATATATATTATAGCAATATTTTGTCAGGAGAGCTTATGGTAGATGTTAAGTTCCAAAATGCTTTAGAGCAAGTTCAGACATTTGCTAAAATGTACGAAGCAAAGTCAGCTAATTTTGCAAAGTACATTAATACATATTTAGATGATCCGCTGCCAGACAAGAAAAAAATCTTATGGTATAAAGTGGGTCATGATAATACTCATCATTTTTATTTAGGAGTTGACCCTAAAGGAAATCTTTATCTTAAATCTTATCCTGAAAAGGGATGGGATATGGATAAAAAAGTTCCTATTTATGGTCGTGCTAAGACTACTAAGATTAAAAATAATGAAATAACCGGAGTGTATTTCGGCAGCTGGTAAACAACATAGAAAGGACAAGCAATGCGACTAGATAAATGCTTAGTAGTAGAGTCGTTGCCCGTAGAAGATTTAAAAAAAGCATATTCTAATTGTAGAAAAGCTTTTCCTCAATATGCTATTACTATGCAATTTCCTTGTGAGTTTACGGAAACCGTAGACAATCCTTATCCTATCGGTTTCCGTGACTCTGAAACTATTAATCTTCAACAAGCCGATTGTGGATTTTTGTTTGAATTAAAAAATTGCACTCACAAAAATTTTAATGTTAAATTAATTCATTATAGCGATAAAATTTATATTTTTAGAGGTGTTTACCAGTACGCCAATTATATTGCCGATCAAGTTAAAGCATTTTTAGAATTTCCAAATTTATTATCTGGAGAAGATTTTAAATTTGAAACTTATCGATCATGGTGCGACAATGAATTTAAAAAAGAAAGCTTGGTCCTTCATAATTACAAAGTTGACAAGGAAGATTTAATCAAGCTAGGTTTGAGCGTTTGACATTTTAAGATCGAGCATTATAGTAAGTCAGGAGCAAGTCTATGTCTCAATGGAAAGTTTCATTCAGTCAGCCAGTCAATGTTAATTTGCAAATTGATAATTCTGACAAATCTCCTACAAAAGAAGCCATACTTAACAAGTTAGATAACTCAGACCTGTCACGATATGATAAGCTTCAAGCAAAGCGATGCTTGGCTAATCTAACTGTTCCTTGGATTGTAACTGATAACTCTCCTGTATATTTTTATTCACAGGTTTCTGACCTGGGTAAAATTTCTATTTTTGTTAAAAAAGAAAAATGATTTATCACCAGCGTTCTTCAGAGCGAGAAGTTAGTATCGTTCAACTACCAGATAATAAAGTAAAAAAATCTGTTTTTTGTTATTCTCAATATAATTCTGCTGGTAGTGTTAAGAATAGAATTAAAGCTTTTTCCCATTATTTAAAATGGATAAAAGAAAATCCTCAGAATTTCATGGTTAACATCTATGATTATTCTGTAAATTTTGATGATAATTCTTATTATTATGTAATGGAATCTTTAAAAGATCTCAGCAAAAGAGAAGAAAATCTTGCTGATGATTTTTTTAATTATCATAATGGAAATTTGTCGAAAAATTCGGAGCGACAATATCTTTCTCTTATTAAAACAAATTATAAGCTCTATCAATTTCTAGAAGAAAACTGCGGATCTTATGATGATGTTCATGGCGGAAATATTGGAATTGACAAAAACGGTCAATATAAATTTATGGACCTAGAAGGATCTGCCTGGAGCTTCAATGTGAACAAAGGTAGCTTATTTGTTAGGTTTAAGAACAAAATTATTTTTGAGGAATCAAATGGAGTTGAGAATAGGATTTAAAGATATCGGATTAATCTCTATAGAAACAAAGAAAACATTTGTTTATTTCTTTGTTTTTTGTCCTTTTTCTGTTTGGGGTAGAGGCGAAAATTGGCATGACGGTTTAGTTTTTGATTTTGGATTTGGTTGTTTTTTTAGAATTATTAAATTCTTTTAAGGAAAATTATGACAAATCGAAAAATTTGGGGGCTTGCTAATTTAATCCTTATAACTTTTGGATGCGTTATTATTTCATTTCATGAAATAAGCGGATTAATTATTAATGTAATAGCTGGTATTTCAACATTATTTTGGATTTTGTATCCATTTTTTAAAAAAGCACTTGCAAAGGAGCCTTCATGAATCTTGGAGATATTGTAGAAGTTCATTGCGACCTAGAAGGTCAACCCGTTAATCATCCAAATAATTATTCTTTTACAGTTAAAAGAAATTTTAAAGTCATTGGAAAAGATACAAGTAAAGATATTTATTTGCTTCAATTACACCACGCCTCTCCGTTTGGCATTCAAGGATCAAGGATGGATCTTAAAGATTTTGAATTGCTTTCCAGTCTAGATTCAACTGAAATTCCTCTTATTAAGATTTTTCCAGTAAGTTCTAATGCTTTTGTTACTGTTCAAAGAGCAGAAGAATCTGGATGCTCATGCTTGCATTGTAAAGATTTTTACCCCTACGCTACTAAGAACAGAAAAGATGGAAATTTCTTATGTTATGCCTGCCGGTTCTCTGTAAGTTCAAAATATCCGGACTTGACGCCGTAATTCTCCGTGCCCATAGTAGCAGGCACAAGAGAGAGGCGACTCATCATGGATAAGAAGATTTTTCAATATTTGCGTGTGGCAGCTAATATGGCTCGTAAGAAGAAGGACCAGCGTACCTTTTTCTTGGGAGCCGTTGGCATTCGTAAAGATGGCGTTTTTGTTCAGAGTTTTAACGCTCCTTCTTTTCATCCGACTCCTTGTGGTCATGCTGAGGCTCGCTTGGCTCGTAAACTTGATCGTGGTGCTATTGTTTATGTTGCCCGCATTAGGGCTGACGGATCTTTTGGTAGTGCTAAGCCCTGTGTTAATTGCGAGAAGGTTCTTCGTCAAAAGGGCGTCAAGAAGGTATATTATAGTTTGGCAGACGAGGAGTATGGAGTTCTTTGCGTGAACAAGAATTATGAGCCTGTTCTTAAGCAGGTTCGTCACGTTCGATGATTTAAGGAATTTAAAATGACAAAAAAAAACAGAAAAAGATCTTAAAGATTTTAATTTTTCACTTGATGAGCTTAGTAATCTTAACCTAGAATATATTGATTTGCGAGATGGTAATCGCAATCTAAAGTCTAAACTGGCAATCATTTTGCCAGATGGAGTTAGATTTGGCGCTCATTTTTTTCATTGGAGCGAATGGAAAAAAGTCATGTCTAATGTTCAAAAGGGAAAAGAAAAACTAAAAGAAATTCAAGCTCACAAGGATGCGGTTTCAGTTGCCATGTCAGCCCTTAATGATAAGGTAGAAGGGAAATAATTATGTCAAATCCTATGTTAACCATTTTTCTTAAACCAGAAACAGTTTCAGAAGCTTCTCATGCGGTGATTAATTATCGGAACGGAGCTATTGTAAAGCATAATATTCGAATTTCTCCCACTGAAGATTCTTTGCGAATTGAAATTGAAGCGGGTGATATAAATCCAAATCTAGCCATTAATCTCAACCTTCTTAGCAAAGAAAATAAGACCATCTACTGGACGGCAATTTGAATTCTTTATTATTAATTTTTGTTGGGGCTAATTTTTTAGTTTTCTTAATTTTCCTTATCATTAACAAGTTTTTTGAAGATTGATATGCAAGATCTAGCCAATATAAAGCAAATATTAGAAATAGCACCTCATTCTAATGCCGATGCGCTTGAATTAGCTATTATTGAGGGCTGGCAATGTGTAGTTAAGAAGGGTCAGTTTAAGACAGGAGATTCTGTTGTTTATATTGCAATTGACACTGTTTTAAATGGAAAGCCTGAATGGGCTTTATTTCTTGAAGCTAGGAATTGGCGAGTTAGGCTAATTAAACTCAGGGGAGAATTATCCTATGGATTGATTCTCCCTCTTTCTGTTTTACCAGAGGGAATTAACTGTGAGCCAGACCTAGACGTTTCAGAACTTTTAAACGTTATAAAATATGAAAAGCCAGAATCAAACGCTGGTAAAAATTTTGGAACAAGAGCTAAAGCCAAATCAACTTCATTTCCTACTTTTACAGGAATGCAAGTTACTGATGAGATTAATCTTCAATCTAAAAAACGTCTACTACAAGAACTTTCGGGTAAGCCGTACTATATTACTACAAAGTGGGATGGTAGTAGTATGAGCGCAATTTTTGCTCCAACTAAAGATAATTCAGAAGGAGAATTTATTCTTGCTTCTAGAAATCGCTGGCTAGACTTTACCGAAGAGTCAGAAGATAGTTGGAGCAAGGCTGCCAGGAAATACAACCTCCCTGAGATTTTGAAGCATTCTCAATATGGAATTCAATGTGAATTAGTTGCTCCTGGCATTCAGTCAAATAGAGCAGGGTTATCCGAAGTAGAAATCAGGATTTTTAATTTGTTTGATAAAACAAAAAGAAAATATGCCGGATTTGATGAGCTTGTTCAGTTCTGCAAAGATACTGGACTGCCTATGGCAACTCTCCTAGAAACAGGAGATTCTTTTAATTATAACCTAGAGCAATTGTTAGCTATGGCTAAGAAATTAACTTATCCAAATAAGTTTCCCGCAGAGGGAATGGTAGTACGTCCTAAGACAGGAACGTACAGTGAAGTTATTAGAGATAGCTTGTCGTTCAAGGTGTTGAACAGTGATTATCTGTTAAAATTTGAAGAATAATTGGTGACAAAAACAAAACATTCTGCATTAATTTGCATATTAATGATGATTGGAACTTTCATAGCATTTACAATTTTAAACATTGTTCGTGAGTGGGTTATCTACCAAAATAATCAGCCTTGACGAACAAATCTTGCAGAGTTACAGTGTGATCGAGCTAGAGAGGCTAGCTCATTATTTAACATTAGGAGTAAGTTATGGATCAAATTCGTATTAAGTATGTTCGTGATTCTCGTAAAAACCCAGTTGGCTGCGTAGCTTATACCGTATCAGACGGTCAGCTTCGAGTAGGTCTTGCGTCTTGCAATCCAAAAGATCCTTTCAAAAAGGAAATTTCTCGCTCTCTTGCAATCGGTCGCCTAATGACTTCGCCAGAAACAACTACGGCTCCAACAGAGCGTTCGCTACAGGCGCTTACTCTGAGCGTTCTAGAAATGGCGCAAGCTAGCGGTAATGCCTCTAGTCGTGTTTCTCGAATGGCTGCCCGTGAAGTAAAGAAGGTTGTGACAACTGCGGAAAGCAAGTGATATGAATAGGGTTCAAAAAGTTTATATTATTTATGATGAGAACAATGAGCCCTGCTCAGTTGCCCCTACGAAGTCGGCAGCGGCTTCTTATGTAAATTGGTTTCTAGAAAAAAATAAAAAATATAATATTCAGCCATTTCTAGTAGACACTAATAAAATCTCTCAAGAAAAAATTGACGAAGTGCTAAAGGAATTTTCTTCATGAAACGTTTATTTATTTTTAGTTTTTTGGTTTCTTGTTCATCGCCAACTACCGATCAATGCGTTCCTCGTTCTTGCAGCGATATGATGCATGATGGAAGTTATGTATGCGGAATGCTTGATGATGGCTGCGGAAAACAACTAGATTGTGGACCTTGTAGCGGATCAAGTTCCTCGTCTGGAGGAGGCTCATCCTGTGAAATGACAACATCAGTTTCATCGTCAACCTCTGCGACCCCATCTTCATCTTCATCTTCAGGGGCATCTGATGGAACGGGCGGCACAAATATGTGCCAAGATCTTACATTTGACAAATAACAGATAAAAACCAATATGGTTACATTAATGTCAGTTCCGTCCTTTGAATTGTCTCAAGACGAGTCATGCTTTATGGTAGAATACCTACCAAAATCAAAGGTTTATCTAGCTAGCTTTGAACCTTTGGGAACATTTTGCGATGTTGAATCATCTTGCGATGGTCAAGGGCATTGTGTTCAAGCATTGTGCGAAACTTGTGCTGCCGATATGGATTGCGTTCTTTACTCTGCTTGCATTCAAGGATTTTATCCAGATATTGACTGTGAAGAGTTTGGTCTTGGCAGGGAAGTTCTAGAAATGTGCGAATGAAATAAGGGCGGTAAATCCGCCCTTATTTTTTTAAATTAAAATGAACAAATCAGAAAAGATTGCATTTTTAGAAGAAAAATTAAAGTTTCTAAAACAAGATAGAAAAAGCAAAGTTAAAGAAATAGAAGCCCTGGATACGGAAATTAATTGGATCAAAATTCAATTAGAAGAGTTGGCTTTTAAAAAATATTAATTATATTCAATTAATTTGCATATAATTATGGTTCCTTTTTTGTTGGTTTTAATTGAATCCGACAAAATATTTCATTCTGCCATTCATTGCCATTTAAATTTTGATTTTAAAGGGTACGGTGAAAAAATGATATTATATAGGCTGTTTCTATCTGCCTGTGGTTATTCAGAACATGAATTTGATCTAAAATTAATAGAATGGATTGATAGCCAATGGCATGATATTGCATATAATTATCATGGACGAAATAGATTTTCATATTGGAACTGACTGTCCTTTTTGTTTCCAACAAACAACAAACAGTTTAATTAGCTTAAAAAATTTTTCTTATAATCATATTTATTGCTCTTATTGCAAATTATCTTCTGAGGAAGATTCTAGTTTTGATTCTAAATTTGAGATGTGGTTTGTAGATAATAAATTAATTTGTGTTAATATTTCTGATAACATTGGAAATAAATATTATTATTCTGAATTTTCTCCAATAGAAATGACAGTTAATCTATTTCAAGAAGACGAATCAAACAGTTGCAATGTTATTTTGAAAAAATGGAATTTAAGAGACCATATGGATATTTTGTACAACCATATGAACGAATTTGACTTAAGCAGTTTAATTGACAAGCCTGGAATTATTTTTAAAATAAAACAAATATTAGACAATCCTTATATTTCTAGTTCTGTCAAGGCGCAGCTCTTTAAGATCGATCTTTAGAGCCTTGACAGTATATTTTGACTGATTATGTTCTAGTGGCTCAAGGAGAGTCCTATGGCATTTGATATTGAAAAAGCAGACCCGAAACTGACAAGTTGGATGTTCAACGTAAAGCCTCATCTTAAGGCACTGTCTCAAGATGAGATTAGGGAGCATTGTAAAAATAATAGCAAGCCTTACTCTGTAATGATGGCACAGATTACTGGCGATTTTAACTTTGCCTCTGTTATTCGCTCTGCCAATGCTTTTGGTGCGGAAAAGGTCTTTTATTTTGGAAAGAAGCGTTTTGACCGTCGAGGTACTTGTGGAACGCATCTTTATATTGATGTACAATATCTTTCAGCTCAAGAGCAAATTCAAGAATTAAAACAAGAATATACTTTTATTGCTCTTGAAAATATTAATCGAACTCATTATCTTAGCGATTTTACCTGGAAAACAAATAAAAAACCTATGATCGTTATTGGAGAAGAGGGGACAGGTATTCCACAAGAAGTTCTTGAACTGTGCGAAGCTCAAGTAGAAATTGAACAGTTTGGTAGCGTGCCATCTGTTAACGCAGCTATTGCAGCCTCTATTGCTATGAATGATTTTGTCACGAAATATAAGAAAGGATTTAACTCATGATTCATATTCATACTGCCAGAGATTTAGATTTTGATAATGTAAAATTTACAGAAATTTGTTTTAAGTATCCAGAGCACAAGCTTCATTGGTCTAAGCATCATACAATTGTCCCTGAGATCTTAAATCTTCATGATTCCGGCAAAGAAGTTCATGTTGTAACTTTGTCTGGTTATGTTTTCTGGGCAATTATCGAAGCGGGCTTGACTAGAGGTACACTAAAACGCTCAGACTTAATGATTCACTACCATCGCCCCGAAGGAGTTGATAATACTTCTTTTGTCGGTCCTAATCTGGAAATGTCTGCTGAGCTTAGCTCTCATTGGGACGGTGGCGGTCAGCATATCTCAAATGTAAGAAGTATGATGGGATTTTATAAGGGTGATCAAGTAAATAAATTTCAATTTGATGATTTCTACAAGGTGACAGCTTGAAAGATCTAGCCCTATCTACAAATAACTTGAAAAGACAAGAAAAGTCTTTAAAAGCATCGCAATCAGAAGAAGCTAACAAGTTAATGAATTACTTATCCGATAAGATTGGATTCAAATTAACTCCGGTAGATGCTTATTTTATCAGCTTAGAGATGCAGGGCACGGATCCAGTGGTAAAGAATCTAATGTCAAACTTAGAAAAGTTTACCGTAGAGCAAAAACACATCTCAGAGCTAATTGAAGAAATTGGAAAGCATTTAAATCAAAAAAATTCTCTTACTAACAGATCCGCTCATTAATTAAATGTCATCTTATCAATTAAATGAAGTATTTAAAAACCTTAGCTTGGACGCTAAGTGTGTAAATTTTTACTCTACTTCGAGTTCAAATTTTTATGATGTAGAGCTTGGTAATTCAATTACTATTGATAAATTTATATCCCTAAATAAAGACCTTCAATTTAGAATTAAGTCTCCAAATACTTTATACCTCAAAGTAATCCCAGAAAAGGGAGTTGTTAGAATTCAAGATTTAAAAAAATCTGAATCTAATCATAATTTTATGGACAATATTTCAAAAATGTCCAAGGAAGATATCTCTATAATTTTGGGGAAAGATTACGAGGACAATCTTTTAGTTTCAGATTTTACTGCTCATCCACATACTTTAATGGCAGGAACTACAGGATCTGGAAAAAGCATTGCACTACACAATATTATTTGCAATGCATTGTTTAATCAAAACATTGACATCTTTCTATCAGATCCTAAAAAAGTAGAGTTTTCAATATATGAAAATTTGAATTCAGTAAAATCTATTGCATCATCTTATGATGAAAACGTGAAATTATTTCAGTATCTTGATCGTTTAATGGATCAAAGATTTAAAATTATGAATATGCTTAAAGTTAATAACTATAAAAAAATTATTAGTTTTAATCCAATTCTAGTTGTAATTGATGAATTATCGGACTTAATTTTGCAAGATAAAAAGAATATTTTTAAAGATTCTTTGCTTAAAATCTGTCAAAAATCTCGTGCAGCAGGAATTTTTATTGTAGCAGCCACGCAAAGACCATCGGTAGATGTACTATCAGGTTTAATTAAAGCTAATTTTCCAGCTAGAATTGCATTGAAGACTGCATCACCCATTGACTCTAAGGTTATCTTGGATGAAGTTGGTGCGGAATCATTGCAAGGCGGTGGAGATGCAATTATTAAAAATCATCAATATTCATCTTTAAGATTTAAATTTCCATTTATTGATCCTGTAGAAGTTGTAAAAAAATTAAATGAAAATATTCAATCATGAATTTGTAAAGGAAGCCCAAAGCATTCTTCAAAAAGAATGTAGTGCCAGGCAATCTTTCTTTAAGAAAGACTTTGCAGAGCTACTAGGCTTTAATACAAAAGACCCTAAAAATTTACTAATGGGTTTGAATATTATTACCATCATGTTTGATTTGGGATATTTTTCTGATTATAAAGTTGTTCCAGGAAAAAATGGAGGAATTTTTCATATTTCTTCCATGATTAAAAGTGTGGAATCAATTTTTCCTGATAATTTTCTATTAAAACTTTTTGGAGCTTTATGTGATAACTGCAACACATCCTCTCCAATTTCAAGATTAAAATTAGCAAAAATTATGAACTTTAATTTACCAGAAGACCAAGTTTGTAATTTAATTACGGTTGCAATTCAGAAAAAGTATATCACGGGTTTTTGTGGAAAGCCTGGAAAAAATGGAGGAATAATCCGTGAGGTAGGCTCAGAGCCCAAGCTAGCGAATGAAAGCCTTGCCATGACCTCAGCCATGTCCGACGAACCAGCCCTTGCCCAAAGCGCCAACCGACCCCAAGATGGCTCGTTCTGGAGCAGCATCGAGGCAGAGATCGATGACCAACAACACTTGAGGGCAATTTAAATGTCAAATATTATTGTAGTTTTTGAACTTAAAACTGGAAAACTTATAAAGTCAGAAGTTACAGAGCAAGAATTTAATCGACTTGAGTCTGGACAAGGGCTGACCAAGGATTATTGGTACGAAGGAACTCCTCTCGCTGGCTCTTGGAGCGAATATTCTTGCTTCAAAGGAAATCAAATTGTTAATTGGAAATTATATTTAGCATGATTTCAAAAAAAGAAAAAAAAATAATCTCTCAAGTATCAAAAAATATTAAAAAAGCTATTAAAAATCTAGTAGAAGAAAATGATTTCTTAGATACTTATATTGATCTAGATAATTATTGCGGCTCTTGCGCCATTGCATCCCTAGCAATGTATAATCGCCTTCGTGAAAAAGGAATTAATTGCAATTGGGTTTATGGATATCATAAAACCCAAGAACCGCAATATGGAGAGCGCCATTGCTGGGTAGAGTACAAAGGTCAAATCATTGATGTAACTTACAAGCAAATTTCAGAAAACAGTAGAAATATTTACATTTCCCCTGTAAAATATGTAAAATTAAAACAAGATCCTACCCACAGAGTATTTAATAAATATTGGAAATGGCAAAATCCATTTAAGTATAATTATTATTGGGATAACGAAACGTTAGAGATTGATATTAAAAAACGAAAGGAATCATGATGGAAGTTCAACCAGAAATTTTGCTTTGTAGTTGTAACTCTTTAGAAGAAGCTCAGTGGGTGCGAGGAGAGCTTATCTCTTTCAATCCAAGAGACTATTGGTTTTATGTCTTTAATGACAATACAATCCATGTTGCCAATGACTTTGGAGGAAGAATCTCTCAACCTAAATTTGAGAAGGCTAAGGTTAAAGCAGAAGATCTAATTAAAGAATTCAGATCAAAAAAGAAGTAATTATTTTCTTTTAAGTTTAATTTTTTTAATTTTTTCGTAATAGTTCTTCATAGCCATTTTACATTTTCCGCATCTGCATTGATATTTTTTATATCTCCAAATGGTGCCATGACTTGAAGCTTTGCCGTATTCTTTCTTTTCTAAGGTCTTCTCGTGGTGGCACTTTTTGCATAATAGCTGGCATTTATTAACTTCGTCTAACAAGTTAACATCAGCACGATCTATAAATTTAGAGATGATAAAATTCTTTTGCCTGGGTTGTAAATGGTCAAATTCTAAATTTTCTTTAGCCCCACAACGCTCGCATTTCCCTCCAAGGAGTTCAATGAATCGCAATTTTCTAGACTTGCGTCTTTCTTTGCGAGCTTTAGATTTTTCTGGCGTCCATTGTGACATAGCGTTTATTATATGAAATTATCCAATGCAGAAAGTAATGTTGCTAACATTATAACATCTATTTTGTTTCTTGTTGGAATTTTAATCTTTCTTAAGATAGGATTTGTTCAATGGATTATATGGTGTTCTATTTTCTTTTTCTTTATAGCGAAAGATGAAGAATTTGTCAATAATTTAATGCCATCGCCAGAATTAAAGTTGCCACAAGTTTATATCTTCATTTGGCTGATGACTTTGCTAATTCCAATTGTAGTTATTTTAACTTATTGGGCAGGCAAAGTTGCCGGTTATAGTAGCGAGGATGAATGAACTTCCAGAAATAGGCGAACAAATAATTGTACATGGCATTCGACATGCAAAAGCAATTGTCTCCGATTTAAATTTCTCTTCTCAAGAAAATAGAATTGTCATAGAGCTTCAGTGGACAGACAATTCAGGTCTAGACATTGGAAAATCTAGAGTGTATCATTACGATGAGAACAAGATTTGGTTCAGAGCCAAATGCAATTCTTAATTAAATGAAGTGGCTATCTAAAAACTATTTACTAGCAGTAGGATTAGTTAGTTTAATTTCTTTTTTAGTTTTAAAATATTGGATTATATTAAATATATTTTCTTATTTGGTTTATATTTTTAGCAGATCCTATAAGAAAAAACTAAAATATTTTCTTCCATTATTTACTATTGAATCCAATAGTAAACTATTAAAATTTGT
>Ga0078894_10003328_pt1 | contig 12217 bp, 19 predicted proteins | sample LauGreSu1BDMLBSD_2_FD_67506 | JGI IMG/M metagenome (GOLD analysis project Ga0078894, IMG submission 67506) | Freshwater lake microbial communities from Lake Michigan, USA - Su13.BD.MLB.SD (version 4) (version 4) | ecosystem: Environmental > Aquatic > Freshwater > Lake | place: Lake Michigan...
CTCTTAAAAAGGAAGAAAACTTTACTGATGGCATCTATGTAGCAGAGAAAATTTATACTGCTATCAAATTAGATAGAAACAATCCTACTGTCTTAATGATGCAATTAGGGTATATTAAGAAAGCTAAATCCCTTCATTTATTTGTACATACTCTAGGTTCAACTGTTTGTTATGATGATAAATCACCTATGGTTATTCGCTTACCAGGCGATAATGATGATAGTGTTGAGTATAAATTAAAAGGTCTCCATAAAGCACACTGTGGCACAGCTAAGAGAGTTGAAGACCCTAATAAGTCTTTCACTTTATTTGAATTACCCATAGACAGTTTTTTCTATCAAGAAGCACTTGATAGTTTAGTCAAAGACTTTATGCCTATTACTGTGAGTAAAAATACTTTACCCCATGTACATTATAGCTATGACCATTCTCTCTACTTTAGAAATGGTTTAAGATGTGCATATAGAGCTATGGGTCAAAAACATTATATAGAATCTAAAAGATATCGATAGGAGTCAAAATGAGATATTTATTAGTATTAGTATTACTGACATTAAGTTGTTCAAGTAAAGAAAAATGGCAAGCACCTAAAGGTAAAGACTGTGATGTATATTTTGCTAAAGATGCTATCGATCAAGCAAATAAAAATAAAGGTATCTACACTAATAGAAAAAGAGCTATTTTTGTAGGCGACCCTTCTATCTTACTAACAAACCTTCTCTTGAATGACAACAAGTTAGTATTCTCTGCAAACTTGATTAATGTTAAAAATGAGGTTTGTATTAAAGGTTTTTCTCCTATGGGGATTAAATTAGAAAATGGCGATATCTACTTGTTTGATGGTAGACAGAAACCACAATGTGTAAAAGTAGAGAATCCTAAAGAAGATGTGGGTGCTCTCGGAATATTTGAAATGCCTATTAATAGTGTATTTATGAAGAATGTTTTAATTCACAAACCTAAAATTATTACTCTTGAAGTAGATACTGGGTTTGCTAGATATGAACCTCTTAAAGATAATGACTCTGAGAGTTTACAAAATGCTTTTAGATGTGCTTTTGAAGCTTTAGGTGATAGTTATGATTTATCCGATGATTCTGTATTAATCAATAATAAATTACAAGATACTGACAAGTAAATTTAAGTAATTTCCGTTTAAGTTTTGAACCTTTTCTTCTACATAATTTAATCTTCTAGGTTCTTCTTTATCTACACATAAAGCTACATAGAACATAACAAGTTTACTGTTAGATAATGTATCTAATTTAAGAAACATTTCTTCTTTTTTAACGATCATTCTCTTGATTTGAGCTTGAAATTGTCTTGTTCTTTCTTTTGTTAACATAACAATAATCCTTTAAAATAGGGTAGAAGCTTCACCTTGTATTCGATTACAAGCGATTTTAAAATATTTATCATCTAGTTCAATCCCTACACCTTTACGATTAAGTCTTTCAGCTTCAATTAAGGTTGTGCCTGACCCTGCAAATGGGTCAAATACAGTAGAACCTATAAAAGAAAAGTATTTAATACATCTATAAGGGATATCAGTAGGGAAAGGAGCTGGATGTCCTATTCTTGTAGCTGATTCGGGTTTAATTTTCCATAAAGAATTAGACCAACTTGTAAATTCTTCACCTGTGATATCATCTTCACCCTTCTCAGCTTTTTTCCATTCATCTTTATAAAAGACAAGTATCATTTCTGTTGGGGATAAAAACATAGGGGCAGATGCTGATTTATATGATCCCCAAGCTGTCCCTCCTACAAAATAACCTTTATCCCAAATAATATTAGATTTATACTTCCACCCAGCTTTCTTAGCTATATGGATTAAATCAGCACTGATAGTCTGAGGACCATAAATATGAGTATCAAAGGGAATATTTAAACAAAAACGACCTGTGGTCTTAGACCAGTCATAACAATTCTTGATCCATTTATAACTAAATTCAAGGTACTCATCATAATGTAAAGTATCTTCATTAGAGTTATATTCAATCCCTACATTATAGGGAGGGGATGTAACTATTAGGTCTACAAAAGGTTCTGTAAAGAGAGTAGTATCTGTACAATCACCTTGATAGAGTTTCACATTCCTAAATTCAAACATTTAGCTTTTCCTTTTAAAAAGTTCATAAATTATTATATTAAAATAAAGTTTGTTGTACTGAATTACCTTCGTTTAACCATACAACTTCATTAAACTCTCTTGATTGACAATTTAAAATTGTCTTTAAAGGTTGGAAAGGTAGCCATGTAGCTTTATGTCCTTCACATACAATAGCTTGTCCTTGTCTCTCTTTACACCATTCTCCTAAATATGAGAAATCTATCTTATTAGATGAGTGAGCATACCCTTTACCCTCATGTTGATAAGGAGGGTCGATAAACCATGTAGCTTCTTGATTTGTTATATTCTCATAAGATTCTTGGGTAATAGTCCAATGACGAATATGTTCTACTTGATTGGCTATTTTAATTTTATTAGCTTCAGTCCATGTATTATAATTTCTAGGTGTATATACTTCACCACCTTTAGAAATAAACCCAGTGGCTGATTTTTTAGTCCTACTTGTCCATTTAGTATCAGGTCTATAATTAGATGTATGTATCCAATATCCTATAAGCCATTTAGCTTCTTGGGGAATGGTATAATCATCAACTGTTTTATCAAAGTCAATCATAGGTAAAGATGCTATTTCTTTACTAGGTGTTTTGATAAGGTAGTCCCATATGCCACATATAACATCATATTTGTCATATAACTTAACTTGTTTATGAGGGTAGTATAAACTATAACAAGCTGAACCTGCAAAGGGTTCTATAAGTATATTATGTTTAGGGGTAGGATAGTATTTAGTTAGTTGGTATTTACTACCGAAATAACTGAAAAAGGGTTTAAGTATCATTGATAGTCCTTTTATAAGTTTTTAAGTTATATATTATAACAATACTAGGAGAGTATTATGTTTTTTAGAGATAACGATGACTTTATGCCAGTAAGAAAAGCTTCTTTGAGAAGAGCAAATGTTAATGTTGATAAAATGCTAGTAACACAACAAAAAAGATTATTGACAGCTGCTTTCTTAAGAGAAAACCCAGAATCAAATCCTGAAGTTTTTCTTTTACCACCATCAGTTCAAGTACCAAGTACCCATGTGCTTAGAGTATTATTTGTAAGTTCTGTAGGAGAATCTGCTATTGATATTCATTTACATGATGAAACAATTATGGAAATTGCTGTGATTGAAGAAGCATCTTATATCAGAGCAGTAGCACATACTAAACCTACTTTAAAGCAAGTATTTGGTGCTAGTATGTCAGGTAAAGGATTATATCCGAAGGAAGCAATGCAAATTGCAAGAATTTGTTCTAACCTTTAGATTTATCTAATTCATTAAAAAATTGACCATAAATTTCATCTTTAGGGACAGCACCTTCGTCTTTTTTTAAAATAAAGACCCTTGTATCTTTCTTATACTTAGCTGTTTGTAATTTACCTTCAGTAGCACCATCTGCAATAGACCACTGCTTTAAAATATTAGTGTCCATATTTAAGACCATCAAATATAAAACCTTATCTTTAAAGCCTACATAAGTGACTTTAGTAGCTTTTCTCTTACGGTAATCCTCTCTTTGATGTCTTAAAGAGGAATAATCAGGGTCTAATTCAAAATCAATGAATTTTGTTTCAAAATTAGAAGGTGTTTCCCACTTATATAGGTGGGCAGATTTACCATCATGATAAAGATAATCTCTACTTCTTCCGAAAGAACTTGTAGCTTGAGATAGGATTTCAATAATATCAGATGTAACACCTATTTTCTCAGACACCTTTAACTTATCTTGTAGCAAATAGTTCTTATCACTATAATTATTTCTCTCTCTAGTGAGAGAGTTGTATTGACTCTCTACAAGACCTCTTTGAAGAGTCAAAGAATCTGATGTTTTAGCTACATCAGATTTTAAAGCAAGTACTTCAGGATTAGATGTGTTTGATTCTGAAATAACTTTAAGGTGCTTACTTACACCTTCAAAAACATTTACAGCATTTCTTAAATCAGAAAGTTTTTTGTAAAGGGCATCACATTCCTTATCTATTTCTTTGTATTTAGCAGAAATTAGTTCATGTTCAGCTTTAATTTGTTCGATATAACTCATAGTATCTCCTTGTGAAGTTATCTCTATATATTATATTTTTTTTATTATATGTGGATATAAGATATACATCTTAGGAGAATAAAAATGTATCGTTCAGCATCAGATAAATTAGCTTCCCTTGAAGCTAGAATTTCTAGACTTGAAAACTCTATTTCTAAAAGAGCAGGTCATCAAGTAGCAAACCCAGCAACTATTAGTTTTCAAGTTAAAGAATTAAAAGTAGCTTTTGGCCCAGAAGCTGATGTTCTTGTAGTAGAACCCTCAGTCGAATTCCCTTCTACCCATGCTATTAAAGTCATTAAATTTAATAACGATGGTATGGAAGTAAGTCTTGATATTCATTTACATGATCAAATAATTATTGAAATTGCTTGTTTTATCTCTTCTAGAGTAAATAAGAGAGTTGCTTATACTAAACCTCTCTTAGAAAAAGTATTAGGTCATGACCCTGGTTTTTCTGGTGAAAAATTAAACTTTAGATCTGCTGAAGAATTAGCACTCATAGCATCTAGCCTTTAAAATAAACCATCTGAAGGGTAAATTGCTTCTATCCTTTCTTTAGAAAATCTAATATAATTTTCATCTGTATCAGTCCCTATTCCATACATACCACTCTTTATACTCGATATTACTGTAGTCCCTGTCCCTGAAAACGGATCATATACTACACTTCCCTCACTTATACCACTATATCCTATACACATATCTGATAATGCCTCAGGAAAAGTTGCTGGATGACTCCCCCTCCCACTCTCACTATCCCCATCCTTAGAATCCATCCTCTTAGCCATTTTTGCTATAGGGGTATATGGTATATACCATGCTGTACCTAAACACTTTTTTCTCTCAGGGTCCCAGGGCTTCTTATTTTCTAATTCCTCCATATATTTATTAAACTCATCTAATTGACCATCCTTATAATTCTTTTTAAAGTCTAACCAATCCCTATAACCTAACTTTTTAGATGCTTTTCTCCTCTGTTCTGCAATATGTCTTGATTCTGTATATAAATCAGGATACCTCTCATGTGTTGTATTTCTATGACCTATCGCTAACCTATCTACCTTAACATCACCTGTTTTAGTAAAATGATAAATTGACTCAGTTGTAGGTGATGAAAATCTATCACTTGTTATAGGTTTATGTATTCCATAAGATTGATCATCTAATAAAATATGTTTTACCCATGTAATGTTATTCTGTAAAACAAAGTGCTTTCTAAACACATTAGCTAACCCAGGGGTCTATATTAGAAAAGCCTACATTTAAAAATAAATGTCCATCTTCTTTTAAGACTTTCTTAATACTCTCAGCAACATCATTTAGCCACTTTAAATAAGAATCTCTTGGTAGGTCGTCTTTATAGCTACCATACTTAATATTTAAGTTATATGGAGGAGATGTAATTACACAATCTACAGATTCCTTATCTCTTAAATTCATCCACTCTATACAATCTTGTAGAATTAGTTCATATGCCATTTGTTTGTCCTTTCTAAAACAAAGTTCTCTGTCTTATATTATTCTCATTTAACCATACCACTTCCTCAGTTCTACCCCGTCCACTATTCAATATCACTTTTAAGGGTTCAAACTCTAACCATTTCGCCTTATTCGTTTCACATACTATTACTTGACCTTCCCTATTCTTACACCACTCACCTAAATGAGTATAGTCTATGTTCTTACTTGACTCTTTATATGACTTACCCTCAGTTTCATATGGTGGGTCAATGAACCAAGTAGCTGATTCATTATCTATATTCTCATAGGAGTCTTGGGTAATAGTCCAATGACGAATATGTTGTACTTGTCTAGCTATTCTTCTTTTAGTAGCAGGATTCCATGAATCAGCTCTATCTAAATCAAATCTCTCAGCTGAATAAGAGGACATTTTACTTGTAGGTACAGTTCTAGCTTTAGCTAACCAAAACCCTATTAAATTTTTAGCTTCACTACATAGATCAGGATATTCATCTAAGGTTTCACCTTCAGCTAATAAAGGCAATCCTAAGATTTCTTTATCTGATACCTTTATAAGATAGTCCCATATACTACAAATGACATCATATTTATCTACAAGCCTAACTTGTTTATGTGGATAATGTAGGGAATAGCAGGCAGATCCAGCAAAGGGTTCTATAAGTATATCGTGTTGAGGTCTAGGGTAATGTTTAGCTAAGAAGTATTTACTACCAAAATAACTAAAAAAAGGCTTTAATATCATGTATAATCTCCTTAAACAGACTATACATATTATATGAGGTTTATAGATATGTTTAAGACAACTCAAATAAACAATTTTGTTATCACTGATTTTATTACAGATGAACAGTATAAAAAGATTTTAGGTGAATATCATGATTTAGAATGGGAATTATCCTTATCAGGGGGATGGTTTCAAGCTATTCTATTTTGTAATAAGCTAAGTGAGATATATCATTTGCCCTATGCTTATTTGATGTTTAAAAATGAGAAGAGTGAAATTGAGGTAGAAGACACAGGTAAGAATGGGATAAGATTACCAAGTCCTAAATTAGAATTAGATTTAGAGCAAGATGAATTAACAGAAGAAAATGATAAGGGGACTAAGTTTAGAGTGTGGATGTATTCTGAGTAATATTTCTTTAATAGCTATTGTATAAGAAAATACAAGGAGTTAATATGCTTAGAAAAAAAGCTACAATGCTTGATATTGTAAAACCTTATGAAACAAAAGCACCGGAAGATTTTGTAGATAATAAGCTATCTGAGATGGAAGACTATATTCTTAATTCTGAAATTGACAATGAATACTTAGTTCGTGTTGGTTTATGGTTTAGGAAAATGTTTTATTTTATTATCCCTAGTAAAAAAGGGGGGAAAGCAACGGGTGTACCTTTAAAAAGCAGAGAAAAATTAGTGCCTTTGTTTGATGCACTAAATGAAAGATTTGGTCAAGGTCAAGTACCACCTCAAACTTCAAGATTTGTATTAGCAAGAACAAAAAATGAAAGATGGTTATCTAAAGCTATTTTTGGTTCTACTAAGTATTCTTTATGGCATTCAAAAGATAGTATTATTAAAGAAATTATGGCGGGGCAAACCCCTTTTGCTCAGAAAGTTCAGATGTTTCGTAATTTATCAACGAATCTGGAAAATATGCGTTATGAATGGGATTATGCTAGCGATGTAATGGGTCGGGTCGAATATTGTAAAATAGCGAAAATATTTAATAAAATGCCTCTATTTTATAGTCTGAGAACTGAAAAGTTCTGTGATCTTACAAATGATTGGGTAAGAAAAGAGCTTCCAGGAGCTAAATGGTTAATACTGTTAGAGTCTCTCATTAAAAATCAGTACCTCGAAATACCAGAAGAATTATGGAAACCCTATGAGAATGAAATCAAGTCATACGCTTGGGGTTTTAGGTCTTGGACTACTAGAAAAATTGACGGAGCTTCCAATCAACCAAGCATGGAAAATCTACAGTTCCTAGCTGTGCAACTAGGAAGTGATGGTGCTAATAATCAAGGAGATGCTTTCTTTTTTCATTATGACACCGATCCCGAAAATTATATTATGTCAGCAAATGACTTTCTATATAAATATATGGATGCTTTTAAAGAATATGAAGCAAATCTTACAGAAGAAGAAAAAGCATCAGGTATGTCATCCCTTAATCCCAATTCTTATTTTCCTTTTGATTTTAATGAGGTACTTTTGAATATTCCTAATTTAAATTTCAAAATTAAAAGAGTTGTTATGAGAGAATCATGGTACGATATTTATATTGAATAGTGCTTTTACACTTGCCATACAGCTATTAGCATTCTTATATCCTGCCATAATAGCTACTTCAGACCATTTAAGTCCCTTTTCTCTTAATTCAAAAGCAACTAATCTCCTATCTACACGACTATTAGGTGTTAATATACCCTTATTATCTCTTAATTTATAAAACCAATCTCTTAAAGTTCTATATGGAACTCCTAAGAGTCTAGCTATATCTTTATGCTTCATACCTAATTTTGCGAGTAGGTACGCATAGTCTACCATACTGCTATTTTTAGGCTTATTTAACCCATTTAAAACCTCCCATTTATATGCTTTTCTCCTAGCATTCCTCTCATTGACCCCTAATAGCTCTGCTATCTCAACCCATTTTAATCCTTGTGCTTTTAATTCATATGCTGTTTTCCAACCTACATAATCAGCTTTCATTCTTTATTGCCCTTATCGTTTCATTTATAGAAGAGTACTCAGATTTCTTATCGTTATACTCTAATACTATATTTGTAATCGTTTTTCCCTTATAGGATAAAGTCATATTATACATTGTATATCCTACTTTAAAGTCTACTTTAAATACTTCTATATTAGGTGGGTGCATCTCTTTTGTATTTTTTAATAGGTTAGCCCCTAATTGACTTTTTAATATACGAGGTAAAGTATTTTTACTGTCATATGCTTGTATAGTATTGTTTATACCTACTCTATCTATCATTTAACTTTTCCTTTAAGGTTATAAAAATATGAATCCACAAGATCAAAGACGGTTATTTGAACGAATCTTTAAAGAACATACTGATGTTTATTCTATTGTATTACTACCAAGTATAGACTATCCAAAAACACAAACTACTCACCAAATTAGAGTAGAATTTAAAAACACTAAAGGTCTAGCTGTTCTGAATGCCTATATAGATGAAATTTTAATAAGAGATTTAGTAGTCTTATCCCATAATGGAAATATACCTAAATCGGGAGAGTATAAAGGAGGTTCTCTAATTGAAAGATTAAAGACTTTTATATCTAAAAAAATTGATAGTACTACTGTGAGTGAAATATCAGAATACTGTAAAGATATTTGATATTTATTTTATAAATCTCTTTTTATAGAATACATTAAAGAGAAAATACTATGAGAAACAAAATTGCATATTTAGAATCTAGAATAGCTAGATTAGAATCAAAACTTGCTGGGTCTCAAGAGATAGACCCTAAAGTCCTAGCTTTTATTACTAGAATCAAGGATATGGCACCTGAGTATTACCCACAAATCAAGATAAAATTATCTAAACTTACTAATGTAAAAAAGAATGAAGTCGTTTTAGAGATAAAACATTCATATCCTTTAGAGATTGATGTTTATATGAAACTCACACCACTACAAACAAGTACGGGACTTTACGATGCAGACTTTTTTAACAGTCTAGGCAAACTTATTTTTAGTGAAATTATTGAACTTGAAGTAGGTGATTTTTTATCCTTACTCAGAAAATTAGATGAGACCTTTTTTTAAGGCTTAAAATAATCTATATGTGTAATAAGACCACTTAAACTATCTGAGACTAACTTGAAATTATTGTCTAACACAGATAAATCTTTAAGAAATTGACAAACTGAACGAACTTGACCTTTAAGATTCACTATATCTAGTAATGTAGGTTTTGTTGTAATAGTATCTCCCTCAAATGTAATATCTACAGAAGATAAACTTTCTTGTGTATATAACTGATCCATAAACACATTTAAGTGAGTAATCATATTTAGCTTTACTGCATATTGTAAAGACCAACACTTGTCATATTCCATAATAGAATGAATCATCTGTCTTAGATTAAAGAGATGTGTATATAATGTTTCATTTTTTGTTGTCATAAGAAATCCTTTCTTGTATATCTATCTATTATAGGAGGAAAGATAATGTGGTATGTTTATGTTTTACAATCCCAACAAAAAAGATTTAATAAATGGGGTAAAGAATTACCTGGTTTCTATTATGTAGGTTGCACTACTGATTACCAAAGACGATTAAGACAACATAACGGTGAAATTACAGGTGGGGGTAAATATACTTCCCAATATAGACCCTGGATACCTAAAGCTGTTTATGGTACTTACCCTAATAGGTCTATCGCTATGAAAGCTGAAAAAGCACTTAAATCTAAAAGAGGTAAAGCTAGAACTGAATGGACTTTAGAAGATAGTAAATATTGTTGTGGTCTAGGTACAGAACATGAATGGGTTAAATCTTTTACTTAGTAGGCTTATATATAGGTGTACCTATCTCTCTCATTTTTAGATTATCATTGAAAAAATCACTTACTCTTTGAGTAGCTATATTTGAATAATTTACATCCCTATCTATACTCATCGCTTTACGATCATTTTTAATAGATGCAATTAAGGTTGACCCTACACCACCAAAAGGGTCTAATACCCAATCATCTTCATCTGTAAATGCTAAAACACACCTTTCAGCTATCTCAATAGGATATTGACAAGGGTGTTCTGTTTTCTCAGGGTGATTATGCTTTACATTAGGTACATCAAAAATACCTTTATCAAATTCATCTGAGATAAATTGCCAAAAGTCTGATGGGTTTTTACCTAAAGGGTTTCCACTAAGCTGTCCCTTTTTAGCACCTTTAAAGTGTCTTTTACCAGGATACTTAGATGGTACTCTAATAGGGTCTAAATTAAAGGTATAATCATTAGTTTTTGTAAACCATAAAATAACCTCATATCGACCTGAGAGTCTTTTCTTACAATGTAAACCATGATCAAAATGCCAAACGATACGATTTCTAAGCTGTAGACCTAGTTTCTTACAAATAGGATAAAAATATAGGTCTAAGGGAAAGACTTCCCCATTATCTACAAAATTTCCTACTTGTAAAACTAAACTCCCATTAGGTTGCATAACTCGAACTAATTCTACAAGTATAGATTCTTGCCAAGATAAGTAATCTTGTAAAGATGTCTGAGTTTCATATGACTTGCCTATATTATAGGGAGGGGATGTTAAAATCAGCTTAAAGCTATCACTTGGTAGATTTTTAGTTTCTAGCAAGGTGTCATTAGTGGCAATTACAATTTTTTGATTAGCATCAAATTTATCGGAGATTTCAAACATTCAAAGGATACCTTTATTCTAGAGATACCCTTTATATATACAAATAAAATTTAAACAGTTTGAAACAAATTAGCATATCTACGATGTGTTTTATCCACAGGTCTTAACAAACCAGCATCTACTAAGGGCCAGAGATATTGACCATAAAGAGCACTTCTATTTCTAGGAGGACCATAAATAAAAGCATGGTATTCGTCAGCACTTAAAAGACCTTCAAATAATTGATAACGAGTCTTAGGTGTCTTAGCTAACTTTAAAATCTTCTTAAAGACAGGAAGATTAAGATTTACAACCTTATCAACACCTGATTTAAAAACAAGTTCTACATCTGATGTGATCTTAATCTTTTCATCTGTATCCTTTGTACCTAAGGTTATTTCATCACCGTTAAGAGCTAAATCCGCTGGTTCGTTCTTTAAAAGAACATACTTCTTCTCTTGACCATCATGGCGAATAAAAAGACGACCTGTAGTATTGGGTACTACAATCTCTATTGTATTGTCATTAGGCTTTAATACCAAACTGTTTCTGATGTTAAAACCATTTACTTTTAACTGAGATCGACCCTTCAATTTAATTGCTTGGGTATTGATCTGATAATTTCCGACTTGAACAAGCATACTTAATCTCCTTTTCAGTTTGCCCTTCTTAGAAACATTGTCATTGCTTTAAAAAAATTGATCTGTCTGTAATACAAATCCTGAAACATTTCTTTTGATGAATATGTTATATGTTTTGCGGTATCTGTAGTTAAAAAATTTTCAAATTCTTCTTTTTCTTCTTCTGATACCATTTCATTTAACATACCCCTTTCATATACCACAGTTGTATATGGATTTGTAATGTGCCATGTAATTTCACCATCACTTTCCACTTTTCTTTCCCATTTCCAAGTTAAATGATCTATCCCTAAATGACCATTTCCTTCTAATGTAATTTCTATTTCAAAAGGACCATCTCCTTTTACTTTTACATCACATCCATCATAAGTCATACTGTTTAAATCCTCCTCATAAAATACACATACCTCTAAGTGTAATTTACAAACATCATTTTCAAATGTGATATAGTTATATACATCTGAACCAATATACTCATCATATTCTTTTAAGGTCATATACCTATTGAATTTAATAAATTCATGTCTTCTTG
>Ga0078894_10003329_pt1 | contig 12216 bp, 7 predicted proteins | sample LauGreSu1BDMLBSD_2_FD_67506 | JGI IMG/M metagenome (GOLD analysis project Ga0078894, IMG submission 67506) | Freshwater lake microbial communities from Lake Michigan, USA - Su13.BD.MLB.SD (version 4) (version 4) | ecosystem: Environmental > Aquatic > Freshwater > Lake | place: Lake Michigan, USA...
GAAGCTGGATTTGCCCGATCCAGACACGCCCGTGACGCAGGTGAAGGTGCCAAGCGGGATGGAGGCGGAGACATTGCGCAGGTTATTCTCGCGCGCGCCTTTGACGATCAGTTTCTTGCCGGTCCCTTTGCGCCGCTTTGCGGGCACGGGGATGGCGCGACGCCCAGTCAAATAATCGGCCGTCAAACTTCCTTCGGCGGCCTCAATATCGGCAAGGTTCCCTTGCGCTACAATCTGGCCGCCATGAACGCCCGCACCCGGCCCCATATCGATGATATAGTCGGCATGGCGAATGGCATCTTCATCATGCTCCACGACGATCACTGTATTGCCCAAATCGCGCAGCCGCTGCAGTGTTGCTAGCAGCATATCATTATCGCGCTGATGCAAGCCGATTGAGGGTTCATCGAGCACATAAAGAACGCCCGACAGGCCCGACCCGATTTGGGAGGCGAGGCGGATACGCTGGCTCTCTCCACCCGACAAAGTGCCCGATGTGCGGCTGAGGTTCAGGTAATCAAGGCCAACATTGTTGAGGAAGCCCAACCGCTCATTAATCTCTTTCAGGATGGCGCGCGCAATTTGCTGCTGCTGCGGGCCGAGCTTGGCCTCCAACGCGCGGAACCACTCAACCGCATCAATGACTGATAATTGGGTGGCCGTGCTGATCGTGCTGTCGGCGATTTTGACACACAGCGCCTCCGGCTTGAGGCGCGCGCCTTGGCAGGCTTCGCAGGGGGCCGAGCTTTGATATTTCGCCAATTCTTCGCGCATCCAGGCGCTGTCGGTCTGGATCAAGCGTCGATTGAGATTGCCGATCACGCCATGGAAATGTTTGTGCGCATCATAGGTTTTGCGACCATCCTGAAAGGTGAGGCGGATGATCTCCAGGCCTGCACCATTGAGGAGGATGTCGCGTATGTCTGCGGGTAGATCTTTCCAAGGTGTCTCTAGGCTGAAGTCAAAATGCCGCGCGAGGGAGCTGAGCACCTGCATATAATAGGGGCTGGGCGGGTTGGATTTCGCCCACGGAACAATCGCACCGTTTTTGATCGATAGGGTTTCATTGGGGACGATCAGTTCCGGATCGAAGGAGAGCTTCTCCCCCAAGCCGTCGCATGTCGGGCAGGCCCCTTGCGGCGCGTTGAAGGAAAAGAGGCGCGGCTCAATTTCAGAAATGGTGAAACCTGAAACGGGGCAAGCAAATTTCTCTGAAAAGACGATGCGGCCCGGCGGGGCGTGGTCGCCCAGCACATCTTTGGAGGCGGGGGCATCCTCTGGCGCGTCGGCAGGATCGACAAAGGCCAACCCGTCGGCCAGCTTCAGCGCGGTTTCAAAGCTGTCGGCCAGACGGGTTTCAATCCCCTCGCGCACGACGATGCGATCAACCACTACCTCGATGTCGTGCTTGAATTTCTTATCAAGGGCAGGGGCCTCATCAATATCGTGAAATGCGCCATCAATGCGCACGCGGGTGAAGCCCGCCTTTTGCCACTCCGCCAGCTCCTTACGATATTCCCCTTTGCGACCCCGCACGACGGGCGCGAGCAGATAGAGCCGTGTTCCCTCTGGCAAGGCGGCCACGCGATCGACCATCTGGCTGACGGTCTGGGCTGAAATGGGAAGGCCCGTTGCCGGCGAATAGGGAATGCCAACACGCGCCCAGAGCAAACGCATATAATCATAAATCTCGGTCACCGTCGCGACGGTGGAGCGAGGATTTCTGCTGGTTGTCTTCTGCTCAATGCTGATGGCGGGGGACAGGCCCTCTATGTGATCCACATCGGGCTTTTGCATCATTTCCAGAAACTGACGCGCATAAGCGGACAGCGACTCTACATAGCGCCGCTGCCCTTCGGCATAGATGGTGTCAAAAGCAAGGCTCGACTTGCCCGAACCGGACAGTCCCGTGATCACGGTCAGCGTATCGCGCGGAATATCAACATCGACGCCCTTGAGATTATGTTCCCGGGCGCCCCGAACTTTAATGTGAGTCAGCATGCGGCCCGTCTTCCACATGTGGTCAGGCGGGGCAAGTGTCCGATAGACCACATGCCGCATGAAGCCGGCAGCGCGGCTTTGTGTAAAAGCTGGTTCCAATCAGACATTATCCTCCCTAAAGGCGCTGAGAAGAGCGAATTTGTGGAGCGTAAACATGGCGGAAGCGTTGCGGGTAGCATTGGCAGGTCTGGGAACAGTTGGCGCGGGCGTCGTCAAGCTGATCGATGCCAATCGTAGCCTGATTGAACGCCGCGCTGGTCGCCCGATTGAGGTTGTTGCCGTGTCCGCCCGCGACCGGACGCGCGATCGCGGCATTAATCTCTCTCGCTTCCAATGGGTGGATGATACGACCGCCCTTGCTGAGTTGGACGGCGTTGATGTTATCGTGGAGCTGATTGGCGGGTCAGATGGCCCGGCGCTTGTGCTTGCACGCAAAACCATTGCCAATGGCCGCGCTTTTGTGACCGCCAATAAGGCCATGATTGCGCATCATGGTTTGGAACTCGCCGAAGCTGCCGAGCGCGCCAATGTTGCGTTGAAATATGAAGCTGCTGTCGCCGGGGGCATCCCGGTTATCAAAGGTCTGCGCGAAGGGGCTGCCGCCAACGAGATTTCTGGCGTGTTCGGCATCCTGAACGGCACGTGTAACTATATCTTGTCGACGATGGAGAGCGCGGGCCGGGATTTCGCCGATGTCCTCTCCGAAGCGCAGGCGCTGGGTTATGCAGAGTCTGACCCAAGCTTTGACATTGATGGCGTGGATGCAGCGCATAAGCTTTCTATTCTCGCAAGCCTTGCCTTTGGCACGGCGATTGATTTTGACGGCGTGGATGTGCGCGGCATTCGGCACGTCATTGCCGCCGACATTGTGGAGGCGCAGGCGCTGGGCCATCGCATTCGTCTGGTCGGGATGGCAGAGGCCAACGAGGCCGGTCTGTTCCAGCGCGTTCAACCCTGTCTCGTGCCTCTGGCGCATCCTCTGGCGCATGTCACTGGATCGTTAAATGCTGTGGTCGCGGAGGGGAATTTTGTTGGTCGCCTTTTCCTGCAAGGCCGGGGCGCTGGGGAGGGGCCAACGGCCTCTGCCGTGGTTGCCGATTTGATCGATATTGCCCGTGGGGAAACGGGCCCTGCTTTTGCTATGCCCGTGGCCAGCCTTGCCAGATCGGCCCGCGCGCCTTCTGGCGAGCGCGTGGGGAAGAGCTATTTGCGCTTCATCGTTGCAGATCGGCCCGGCGTGCTGGCGGAAATCACAGCGGCGATGCGCGATGGGGGTGTCTCGATTGAATCGCTCAGCCAGCGGGGTGTGACGGCGGAGGGCGCGGCCGTTGTTGCCTTGGTGACGCATGAATGCAGCGAAGCCAATGTTGCCCAGGCTCTGGCCTTGCTCAATGGGTCGGATAGCCTCAAGGCGCCGCCGATGGTCATGCATATTCTGGACGTTTAGGCCGATGCGTTGAGCCTGCGCAGTTTCAACGCGCATGTCTCGACATCATCACATTGCTGCCTTAGGGCGCTCGCATAGAAAATAGACAGGATATGCGTCTCATGGTGAATCCCAGCAAAGTTCTTGATCGCGTTTTGGTTCTCGAAATGGTCCGTGTGACCGAGGCGGCAGCAATTGCTGCATCGACACTTGTCGGACGCGGGGACGAAAAAGCGGCGGATGCAGCGGCGGTTGAAGCCATGCGCGCCGCGCTGAATGAGCTGGAGATGGACGGCACTGTCGTTATTGGCGAAGGGGAACGCGACGAAGCCCCGATGCTGTTCATTGGTGAAAAGGTTGGCTCGGCGATTGGCTCTGGCCCGAAGATCGACATTGCGCTCGATCCGCTGGAGGGCACGACCATTACGGCAAAGGCTGGCCCCAATGCGCTGGCCGTGCTGGCCGTTGCGGAAGAGGGCAATCTCTTGAATGCGCCGGATGTCTATATGGACAAGCTGGCCGTTGGCCCTGGCTATCCCGATGGCATTATCGACCTTGCCAAGACGCCGACTGAGAATGTTGAGGCGGTTGCCCGCGCCAAGGGCGTGACGCCTGCAGATATCATCGTGTGCGTGCTGGATCGCCCCCGGCATGAAAAGCTGATCGCAGAATTGCGCGGCATTGGTTGTGGCATCATGCTGATCCCCGATGGCGATGTGGCAGGCGTCATCGCTGTCACCAATCCAGAAACGACAATTGACATGTATATGGGGTCTGGCGGCGCGCCTGAAGGCGTTTTGGCGGCGGCTGCCCTGCGCTGCGTTGGGGGCCAGTTCAAAGGGCGGCTGTTGTTCCGCAATGATGATGAACGGTCGCGCGCCCGCAAATGGGGCATTACCGACCTCGATTATATTTATGACCTGAAGGAGCTGGCCAAGGGCGATTGCATTTTCGCCGCAACGGGCGTGACCGATGGGTCGCTTTTGGACGGTGTAAAGCGGCTTGCCGATGGCAAGATGACGACCGAAAGCGTCGTCATGCGCGCCAGCTCAGGGACCGTGCGCTGGGTGCGCGGTGAACATCGCAAGGCAAGCTGAGCCGCGTGGTAACTGCACAGGGTCAGGATGACCAAGAGGATTGGGATGATGCCGATGCCGCGGCCGATGCAGCGTCGCCATGGCCAAGGCGCAGGCTTTGGATCAAGCGGAGCCTTTGGGCGGGCTTGGCGCTGGCGATCCTGCTCTTTGCCTATCTTGCCTTAACGGCCCCGCTTTCCAAATCATTACAACCTCTTGCGCCGCCGCAGCTGACCCTACTTGCTTCCAATGGGGAGCCCATTGCCCGCAATGGCGCGAATATCGGAGAGCCGATTAAATCGGCAAATTTGCCTGCGCTTGTGAAGCAGGCTTTTATCGCGATTGAGGATCGGCGGTTTGAGAGCCATTGGGGCATCGATCCCCGTGGTCTGGCCCGTGCCCTAGTCAACAATCTGGGCGATGGCGGCACCCAAGGCGGCAGCACAATTACGCAGCAGCTGGCCAAAATCACCTTCTTGACGCCCGAGCGCAGCTTGGTTCGCAAAGCACGCGAGATGCTGATCGCCTTTTGGCTGGAGGCTTGGCTCACCAAGGATGAAATTCTCGAACGCTATTTGTCGAACGTCTATTTTGGCGACAATGCCTATGGCCTGAGCGCGGCGTCGATGCATTATTTCAGCAAATCGCCAGAGCAGCTCAGCCTGCCAGAGGCCGCATTGCTGGCCGGGCTTGTTCAGGCCCCCTCTCGTCTGGCACCTACCCGCAATCCGCGAGGGGCCAAGGCGCGGGCGCAGATGGTTTTGGCGGCGATGGCGGATGCTGGGTTCATCACCCAAGCACAGGCCGATGATGTCCGTCCGGCGCGCCTGAATGTGCAGGTGGATAAAGGCCCCCCATCCGGCACTTATTTTGCCGATTGGGCTTTGCCGCAGGCGCGGGCGCAGCTTGAAGATGCCTATGGCGCAGGCGAAGTCAAAACCACGCTGGACGCGCGGTTGCAGCGTATTGCCCGGCGCGTGGTCGGGCGTGCACCTTTGGGGCCGGCGCAGATTGCCCTCGTCGCCATGCGCCCAAATGGGGAAGTCGTCGCCATGGTTGGCGGCAAAAGTTACAGGGATTCTCCCTTTAATCGCGTCACGCAGGCGCGTCGTCAGCCGGGATCGACCTTCAAGCTGTTTGTCTATCTGGCGGCCATGCGCGCCGGGATGACGCCAGAGACAATGATCGAAGATACGCAGATCACCGAAGGTGGCTATCGCCCCAAAAACTCCGGCAGCAGCTATCGCGGCACAATTTCGCTCAAGCGGGCGTTTGCTCGCTCCAGCAATGTTGCAGCGGTGCGGCTCTATAAGCGGTTGGGCGATAAAGCGGTTATTCAGGCGGCGCGGGATTTGGGTATCAAGAGTGCCTTGTCGGCAGATCCAAGCCTTGCGCTCGGCACATCGGGTGTCACCTTGCTGGAATTGACATCGGCCTATGCGGCGATTGCCGCAGATCAATATCCAGTGGACCCCCATGCTTTGCCGACATCTGATCCCGGATTGCTCGATCGGTTGATAAGCCCGAAGCGGAGCCTGGGCGCAAAGACGCATAAGCAGATGCTTGAGTTGCTCCGCTCGACCGTGATTCAAGGAACGGGCCGTGCCGCCGGTCTCGCCATTCCAGCCTATGGCAAGACGGGGACGTCGCAGGACAGCCGGGATGCCTTGTTCATTGGCTTTGCCGGGGATCTGGTCGTTGGCGTATGGATTGGCCGGGATGACAATAAGCCACTGGGCGGCATCCATGGCGGCGGGTTGCCCGCACAAATCTGGCGCGAGTTTATGGGTGAGGCAATTGCCGGGGCGATGCCTGCCCAAGAACCAGAAGAGGTTCCGCTGCCAGAAGACCTGCTGGGCAATGATTTGATCAACGCGCTGCCGCCGGTCGACATTCAGGATGCAGACATTCAACTGGGGGATGATCCCTCCATCCGCCTGCAAACCGGCGTTGGCGGATCAAATCTGGATGTGAACATCAATCGGGATGGCGTGACGGTTCAGCCGGGTGCGCGTGAGGGTGAGCCTCCACCGCGATAGGCATCTTGCCGCGCAGACCCTTTGGCCGCTATTGACCACGGATGAGTTTACCCCATGCTTTTGATCGATCCATCACCGGACAGGCATGGCGCTGGCGTGGCGCAGGCGGCGAGACGGATGATCTGCTGACGCAGCTTCTTCTCGCACGCGGCTGCCCGCCGGAAGAACTTGAGGCGCACCGCAGCCCAACCATCCGATCTTTCATGCCAGACCCATCTATTTTTCAGGATATGGACAAGGCGGCAGAACGGCTCGCCGATGCAGTCATCGCCGGTGAGCAGGTCACGATTTTTGGCGATTATGATGTGGATGGGGCAACGTCCGCTGCGTTGCTCATCCGGCTTTTGGGCGCGCTGGGCCTAGAGGCGGGCTATTACATCCCAGATCGTCTGCTCGAAGGCTATGGCCCATCCGGGGACGCGCTGGTCAGCCTGCGGGACAGCGGAGCAAGCCTTGTTGTCACCGTCGATTGCGGGGCGCAGGCCTTTGAGGCGCTCTCTATGGCGCATGAGGCGGGCTTGGATGTCATTGTCGTTGATCATCATAAATGCGCGACAGAGCTTCCCGTCGCGCATTCGATCGTCAACCCCAACCGTCTGGATGAAGAGGCAGGGGCGGCGGCACATGGGCATCTTGCCGCTGTTGGGGTTGCATGGCTGTTGGGGGCTGCACTGATCCGCACCTTGCGGAGCCGGGGCTATTTCACCTCTCGCGAAGAACCAAAGCTGCTCGACCTGCTGGATATTGTCGCTTTGGGCACTGTCGCGGATGTGGCGCAGCTTAAGGGCCTGAACCGGGCCTTTGTGGCGCAGGGACTGAAGATCATGGCGGGCAGGCGTAATATCGGCTTGAATGCTCTGATCACAGCCTCCCGATTGACGCGTGCGCCCATATGTTCAGACCTTGGCTTTGCGCTTGGCCCGCGCATCAATGCCGGGGGACGCGTTGGAAAGTCGGATCTGGGTGTGCGCCTGCTGACGACCAGCGATGCCGAAGAGGCGCGGGTCATTGCCGAAGAGCTGGATCGCCTGAATGGAGAACGGCGCGCAATTGAGGCGGCCGTTCAAGAGGAGGCGGATGCGCTGGTCGCGCGGCAAGGCAATCGGGCCGTCGTGCTGGTGTCGGGAGAGGGGTGGCATCCCGGTGTGATTGGCATTGTCGCGGGTCGGCTGAAGGAAAAGCTCGGCCGACCTGCGCTTGTTGTGGCCGTTGATGAACACGGGACGGGCAAGGGATCGGGCCGGTCCATTGCGGGCGTTGATCTTGGCGCGGCCATTCTTGCGGCAAAGGATATGGGCCTGCTTGAGGCGGGTGGCGGCCATGCAATGGCGGCGGGGCTCACCGTTTCGGCCGAAAAGATTGAGGCACTGGCCGAGTTTCTCGATGCGCGGCTGTCAGACGATGTGGCGCGGGCAAGCGAGAACCGGGCGCTGCTCCTGGATGCTGTTATTGCCCCTGGGGGCATTACACCGATGCTGGCAGACGCGCTGGAGCAAGGCGGGCCCTATGGCATGGGCTGGCCCGCGCCGCGTATTGCGGCAGGGCCCATGCGGATCATCAAGGCCGATGTGGTCGGCAAGGATCATGTCCGCGTGATTATGGCGGGCGATGACGGCCGCTCGATTAAGGCTGTTGCCTTTCGGCAGGCCGAAACAGAACTGGGCCAAGCGCTGCTCCATAGCGGACGCGACAAGCGGTTGTGGTTGGCGGGACGCGTGAAGGTTGACGATTGGTCAGGGCGTGCATCTGCGGAACTGCACATTGATGATGCCAGTTGGAGCGATTGAGGTGTTGACGCCTGCCCTTTGAATGCCTAATGGCGCGGCTCCATCACAGATGGCCCCTTCGTCTAGCGGTTAGGACGCGGCCCTTTCACGGCTGAAACACGGGTTCGATTCCCGTAGGGGTCACCATTTCCTGCAAGCGCATTATGTGCCCATTTGTAGGAACTTGGATCCACCAGCCTCCGATGCATTATTTCCTTACTTTTTGTTAACCTGCTTTGGCGTTGCGCCGGAATGCTGGAACAACTCGTCTTTCTGAGCCTTTTCACGGTATCCCCCTTCACGGAGAAACCGCAATGAAAAAGCTATCTCATCGTCTGTTGCCTTCACTCATGCTCGCTGGATCTTTGTTCGCCGCAGCACCTGCATCTGCAGTCGTTGTTTTCCTGAAGGGCGCTCCCACGTCGACGGCAGGTGGTTGGCAATATAGTTATCAAGCGAATTTCTCCTCAGGGGAAGGTGTGCAGAATGGCTCCACATTCGTTATTTTTGACTTTTTGGGCTATGTGCCGGGCAGCGTCTCTTCGCCCTATCCAGATCTTGCCGCGTCTTCTGAGTTGGTGAGCGCCGGGCTGCCTGCGAATCCTGATTTCACGGATGATCCAACGATTGCCAATTTGCGGTTCACCTACACGGGGGCTTCGTTGCTTAATCTATCGAACACGTCCTTTTCAGGGCTGAACGCCGTGTCTGTGTTGAGTGGTATTGCTCAAGATGGTTTCGGGGCCGTCACGGTTAAGACGGCGGGTCCGCTTTTGGGGGCGAAGGTTTACTCCACGGGCTTGGTGTCCGTGCCGTCGGGCATTCCTGAACCAGCTGCGTGGGGCATGATGCTGGCGGGCTTTGGCTTGACCGGGGCCGCAATGCGCCGCCGTCGGTTTGCCCTGACCAGCGTGACTGCATGATATAGGCTGGGTCGCCCGGCAGCTTGCTGGCGCGACCCAGCTTCCCACTGGATTAATGAGGCAGGTGCGTTAATAACCACCCCATGTTTAGGGGAGAGCGCCTCAGGCGAATCGCGCGCGAGCCGCTCGTGCATTTTTTGGTGGCAGGGCTATTGGTCTTTGCCTTTGCAAGTTGGCGGGGTGTCGCGGTTGATCCTGCCGATCGGACAATCGCAATTGATGAGAGCCGGGTGACTTGGCTGACGCGCCAATTTGAACAAACATGGCAGCGCGCGCCCAATCCGGCGGAAATTGATCAGCTCATCCGGGACTATATCAAAGAAGAAATTTATTATCGGGAAGCCCTGCGTATGGGGCTGGATCAGGATGATGCTATCATCCGGCGGCGGTTGCGGTCCAAGATGGAGTTTTTGGCTGCCGCTGAGGTGGAAAGTGTAACCCCTTCGGATGCGGAGCTGCGCAGTTGGTTTGATCGCAATGCGTCGCGCTATGCCAGCGACGCGCGGGCCAGTTTTGAACAGATTTTTATCGGCACGTCTGAAGAGGGGCAAGCCGCAGAAGTCATCGCGCGATTGAATAAGGGTGGAACCGCCCAAGGCCTTGGGCAGCCCATTTCTTTGCCAGTTTCTTTGAGCCGGGCGTCTCGCGCCGATATTGCGAGAACATTTGGCGATGATTTTGCCGATGCCTTGCTCGCTGGAAAGGCTGGGCAATGGAGTGGGCCGATTGCATCTGGCTTTGGCAGCCATATTGTCCGTATCTCAGCGATTGAACCCGGGGAAAAGCCGTCCTTTGAATCCGTGCGGAACCGCGTGGAGAATGATTGGCGGGCGGCCACTCTCTCGGCTCGGCAGGACAAAGCCTATCAGACATTGCTTGATGCCTACACAGTCCGGATCGAAAAGCCGTGATCATCCGGGCGCTTGTGTGCTTGCTTATGCTATGCGTGGCACCGGCAGCGCGTGCGGATGAATTGCGACCGGGATATTTGGATCTGACAGAAGTCACCCCACAGCAGTGGCGCATGACCTGGAAAGGACCCTTGCGGTCCGGGCTGGCCGGCCGTGCCACGCCGGTTGTGCCGGAGGGATGCAGCGTCGGCACGCCGCAACGAACGGTGGATGATGTTGCCCTAAAAGTGATCTGGCCCATGCGCTGTTCCCAGCCGCTTGGCGGAAAAGACATTAAGATCAACGGCCTTGATAACACGATTGCCGACGCATTGGTGCGGGTGGCTCCCCTTGATGCAGCGGTTCAAACAGGCCGGTTGACGCCGCAGCAGACAAGTTTCCAAGTCTTGGAAAAGGCCAGTCGCTGGGATGTTGCCAGCGCCTATTTTGTCATTGGCGTCGAGCATATCCTGCTGGGGTTTGATCACCTCTTCTTCGTCCTTGCCCTCGTATTCCTGCTGACGGGATGGCGCAGCATCCTTGGCGCAGTCACGGCCTTTACGGTCGCCCATTCGATCACTTTGGTCGGAACCACTTTGGGGTTTCTTGGCTTGCCGCAAAAGCCCGTGGAAAGCGTCATCGCCCTGTCGATCGTCTTTCTGGCGGTTGAGATTGTGAAGTCGCGGCCGGGGGAGTTGCGCTTTTCACAACGTGCGCCCTGGCTGGTCGCTTTTTCCTTTGGGCTTTTGCATGGCTTTGGATTTGCGGGGGCCTTGAAGGAAATTGGCTTGCCGGAAGGGGAAGTGCCCATGGCGCTGCTTACCTTCAACTTGGGCGTCGAGGCCGGGCAGGTGTTTATTGTCGCGCTGGCGCTTGGCATATTGGCCCTGATCCGTCGTTTCTGGATGCCTGCCGCACGGCCAATCACGCTCGCTATGGCTTATTTCATTGGTAGCCTTGCGAGTTACTGGTTCATTGAGCGAACATTGGTATAAGCCGCCGTCCGATCTGGCGATGCCGTCAGCGGTCAAGGCGGGCGTAGATGGCATTTCGAGGCAATAAGGATGGGGCAGAGGCCGCTGATCGTGCCAGCTGGGGTGGCGAGGTGCGGGCAACCCTGTTTCTCGCATGGCCGTTGATCCTATCCAACCTGTCGGGTGCCCTGATCCACGCTACAGACGTCTATCTCCTCGGCAAAATAAGCCCCGAGGCTCTGGCGGCCGGGGCATTGGCCGTTAACCTTGTGATGTCCCTATCGCTGTTCGGCATGGGGTTAATGGTCGCGACGGCGCCGATGATTGCCTCAGAAATTGGGCGCAAGCCGCATTCTGTGCGTGATGTGCGGCGGACAGTTCGACAGGGGCTTTGGCTTGCGGTCAGCTTTTGTATTCCGGTTTGGATCGTCCTGTCTTTTTCTGAACAGATTTTTCGCGCTTTAGGCCAGCAGCCAGATCTCGCGCATGGGGCCGCATCGATGGTGCACACCCTGATGTGGGGGATGCTGCCCTTTTTGGGAATGGTGGTCTTGCGCTCCTTCCTGTCGGCTCGAAACCGGACGATTTGGGCGCTGATCGTCACATTATTGGGCGTGATCGCCAATGCGGTGCTGAATTACGGGCTTATCCTTGGCGGATTTGGTTTGCCCGCGCTTGGCCTTGTCGGGGCAGGGTTGGGAAGCAGTCTGGTCAATGGGCTGATGTTCCTCATCATGGCCGCCATTCTGCTGTGGCATAAAGATTTCAGGCGCTATCGCCTGTTCGGTCGTTTTTGGCGGGCGGATTGGCCTCGCTATCGTACCATGGTGCGTCTTGGTCTGCCCATCGGCATGACGATGGGCTTTGAGGCGTCTGTTTTCAGTGCCGCAATCTTCCTTATGGGGCTGATCAGCACCGCCTCTGTCGCAGCGCACGCTATTGCGCTCCAGATAGCGTCAATCACCTTCATGGTTCCCTTGGGCCTTGCTCAGGCGACAACTGTGCGCGTGGGCATTGGCTATGGGCGCAAGGATGAGGTGATGATCCGGGAAGCAGGCTGGGCAGGCTTTGTGCTGGGTGTCGGCTTTATGAGTTTGACGGCGCTCGCGATGTGGGCCTTC
>Ga0078894_10003330_pt1 | contig 12215 bp, 17 predicted proteins | sample LauGreSu1BDMLBSD_2_FD_67506 | JGI IMG/M metagenome (GOLD analysis project Ga0078894, IMG submission 67506) | Freshwater lake microbial communities from Lake Michigan, USA - Su13.BD.MLB.SD (version 4) (version 4) | ecosystem: Environmental > Aquatic > Freshwater > Lake | place: Lake Michigan...
TGAATAATTGGGAATGTAAAGAAGAGCTCCTTTGGTTAAGATTCTTCAAGTCTCTTCTCAGCACGGTTCCATCCTGCACCCTCCATGTAAAGACCGTGAATCAGAACACCTTCAGATTGAGGATTGAGTTGCTTTCCTTCAATTCTTCCATCGTCTCCTTAAATTACTTCCTTCATGACATCAGTGGTGTATTCGACCTCATCAAGAGACCATTGTTGAGCCTTACGCTGACGTGTGACCTCTTGCTTCATTGAGGTCAAGAAACCTTGTGGGTTGAAGAAACCTGTCAACCAGAAGGATTGAGGTCTTTCTTTATTGATCCAGTTAAACAATTGGAAGTGACGATCTAAGAGTCCCTTCATCCAGCTACCGAGTGTAGGCATGAGCCAAGCGATCTCAGCACCAGTAGGATCATAGCACCAGGGCTTGGGGACACGGAAATCGTAGACTGAATCGATAGCATCGACTAGATCAGGTGTCATGATGATTGAACCTTCAATGGCATCTACCATGTTGACTAGAGTTCTTCGCACAATTGTCAAAATCATTTGGAATCTTTGAAGCTCTTGGAACAAGAAAACATTAAGTGGAATTGCTTTTCCAGTTTCACTGAGACCTTTAGGTCCCTTGAGTTGTTTGAGTCTATCTTCAATATCAGCCTCAACAAAGTCAGGAGGTAATTATGGCAAAAGCTCCTTCTCAATCTTCTCTCTGACTTCTTCTTCTCTAGACTTTCCACCAGCAGATGATGCCTCTTTAGGCTGAGTGTCTACCAATGTGGTAAGCATAGCGATTGACTCATTAAGACGATATGTTAGATCGGCATTTGGATGAAGACCAAAGATCACTGGGGAGTCCTTTACTGGGAAGGTTGCAATATGATCCATGTACTTCTGGTGCTCTGGAGTGTCAGGGATCGAGTAGTGATACTCTGTGAATGTTGTATTGAAGATATAGTTTGGCTGGAACACTGCCTCAGTCAACCACTGTTAACCATATGTAATGAACAATTCACGATCTAAATCGTCAGTAATACGACCACCATATTGTACTTCAGTTACCATGTATTAGATAGCTTTCCATGAATAGGGAATATTCAATGAACCGCACTGAGTCATGTGCTTTTCAATGTATGTCAATGAAGCTTCAAGATCGGCTGTGTTGAATTCATAAGGAATGCAGAAACCAAGTGCTCCGAACTTTCTACGTTCCTGAACGATTGAATGGAGGAAGCAGGTAGTGAATACAAGTGATCTCCATTTATCATAGGGCTCAACTTTTTCAATAAAGTCCTAGTTCACCATTGTGGTGAAGGTTCTGTAAAGACCAGCTTAGAGTCCCTTTGGTGGTTCTGTGGTGACCTTGATAGCCATCTGAAGGAGACCAAGAGGGAATTCAGGATGAGGCTCGCAAGTGATCCAAAGTCTGAACTCTTCATGAATTTCAACTCCTTTAGGATTTAAAATATCCTCCATCTAAGCCATGAATTCAAGACTCAAATGGCAGTTGTTTAGGATAACCCATTTTCCAGTAACGAATCCGGCCTTGACCATTTCAAGAGCGGGTTTTTCCATTTCTTCTCCCATGGATACCTTACCAGTGGGGAACTGCTTTTTCTTCTTCGCGAACTCATCGATATTGTTGGTGGGGTCAGCACCAGGAGAAAGAAGATACAGAACGGGGACATTGCATGAAGATTCTTCCCATTGTTATGAAATGGGGTCGGTCACGGGCTGAATGTACTCGTCACCCAGAACTTTCTGGATGAATTGCTGGCAAGCAAGCATAGTTCTGTCCTCTCTCAGGGAACGCACAAGACACATGTGCAAGAAGTGACCGATGTTCTGGTCCGCGTTGATCTTTTCTTAGAGATCTGGTACTGGGACGTTCTCTGGGTCATTGCTGTTGAACCAAGATCTCCAGGGATCGTCTACCTTAGTCTCATTCTTCATTCTCTCGATTACACTGCCGAAGAATTTAGTTCTCTCATTAGCGAAACTGTGGTTGCTAAGAGCCTTAAGGTTGAGCCAGGTCTTCTAATCGAGCCAGCTGACCAATTTTTGTTTATCATCAACACCAGCACCAGCCTTGAGGAAGACTGAGACGTCAGCGTTGGTAATCTTTCCTTCCTTGATTAAAATCTTAAGACACATCATTAACTTGAACATAACCTTATCTCTTTCGAAGATACCTCTGTTAATGTATCTGTAGACCTTGCGGGTCAGTTCATTAGTAATGTTTGCAACTCTGTCCTTAGTAAGTTGTGCTTTGGGAGCATTTTCAATGGACCAATCGAACAGGCCCAAGAATTGCTGAAGTGAGGTGTTATACATCCAGTTAACCTTAATCATCTCGACGATACAGAAATAAAGCACTGATCCACGAGCGGCGACACCTCTGAAGGCCTCACGCTTCTCGTTGATTTCAACTCTCTTTTCCTTGCCCTCAGCGAGTTTCTCATTCACTTCTTTTGACTTGTTCTTGATAGTGGCGAGCACATCGATAAGCTCAACGTCGTCAAGTAGGGAGCCCTGTGCGTTGGCGAGTCTGTCCAAGAGCATTTATTCGTAGTTCTGTAGTGTCTTAGTGTTGCTTGTAACCTCCTCTTACAACTGAGTCAGTTGTTCTTCAAGTGACTTCTGTTCCTTTGAAATAAGACGACCGAGGAGTTGTTGCTCGAGACCGCCCTGTGTGACAGTGAAATCAATAATGGTTGCTTTGGCTGCAAGCTCTGGGGAGAAGTGAGGGTTTGCGAGACGAGAGGTCATGTAAAGTCTGAAACTATCTGAGTAGTCCATGTCTGTGTCGGCAATCTTGATCAACTTGTTTCTACCCTTAATGATGATTTGTTTTTCGAGGATGGGATCAAGGAGTGGGTCGACTTCGTTTTCGATCTATTCGATTAGGACGGGGTATCCTTCCATAAGTGGGAACTTGAGAGCATCCTTCAAACTTGGGTGGTTCAGAGTGAAGATACAATCTTTCTCAACAAGTTCTCTTTCTCTTCTCTTGATCCAAGAGATGGCCTGACCTTGAGGATCAATCATGAGTGGGTATCTTGAAGATCTGGTTACCATGATACCGTTCTGGATACTGAGCTCATCAGTGGGGAGTCCCTGAAGATTCCACTCACCGACAGTTGCGTCATCGACGAGGAATTTAGTGAGCTCCATATCACTAGTTGCGGGGATGCCTCTCTTTACAAGGTCCTCTTAGAAGTACTCTTCGAGAAGCTTAGCTCTGAATTCAGAGTTGAATGGACCGCAGTAAGATACGAATGCGCAAGCTTTTGCGACATCACCAACAAGTCTCTGTTTTAGTGACTTAAATTCATTGGCGTTCATAATCCAACGTTCCTTATTGTCTTAAAGGGAGTTGATAAGTCTATTGGCCTGGTCCATCTTCTTTCTGGTCTTGGCAGCTCTTTCTTGGAGAGCATTTTTCTCTGCCATTTAATCGTCGAACTTTCTTTGAAGCATTGCTTTCAAATCTTAGGTTTCTTTGAGCTCAGCTTCTGCAGCAGCTAAATTGGCCTCGGCCTCTTAAAGACTGGCGGTCTTAATTTCGAGAAGTCGAAGCTTGGGCTTCACGATCTTTGACTGCTTATGATAGTCACTCATAGCGGCAGCCCAAACGCACATACCTTCCAAGGCAGCTGAAGATTTCTTGGCAACGTTACCAGTGAAGGCGTCTTCTCCAGTGCTGGGAATCTTGAGAGTTAGATAAGGCTCAAGAAGTTCAATTGTTTCTTCATTGATGTTATCTTTTTCGTTGGCGGAGAAATCGAACAGTGAATTCAAGAAGTTTGCATTTGTCAATGTTGACTTTGCGTACTCTTCGAATGAATCAGCAATGAATGGAATATCCTGCTTCATGATATACATATTCTTTGGAGCAATTGGAACCAACATTTTCTGCAATAGGATGTTGACGGTATCAAGAATCAATCTTGTTGTATCGACGGCATTTCTCACACCCTTCAGCTCAGTGATATCTTTAGGTTTGATGGAATCGACGGCAGCCTCGGCCCTTCGCAAGAATGGTATGGCAATTTGCAAATCCCTATCGGCTTCATCCTTTTCTTGCATGATCTGATTTCTCTAAGCGATACACTTGGTCTTGACTTGAGAGACCTCTTCTTCCTTGGCTTTAGCCTTTCTGTTCTCGACTTCAAGCTCTTTTAAGAGCTTGTCAGTGACTTCTGACGCCTCTTTGAGCTTGACCTCTTCTTTTCTGAGATCAACTTTGAGCTCCTCGACACCCTCTGCGGCTTCCTTTAGCTTCTCAAGACCGTTTCTGATGTTGACATCATCTTTATCAATGCCATCATACTTGGCCTTATAGACTTGCTTGTATTGATCGATGAATGAGAGATATGACTTGGGTGTCACATAAACGTAACGTCTCATACGCTGGAAATAGATATCGCAGACTTCAGTCACAAGATCGTGCACTTTACCCATATGCTTTTCAAGCTGAGCTTTAGTTTCTTTGTTACACTCAATAGTGAAAGTGTTGAGGAATTTCTGGGACACAGACACCAGTGCCTCTTCGGGCCATGGGAGGAACCAATCGATTGTGCAAGATGAGAAGAGTGAGGGGAACTTTCTGGCTCTTTCTCTGAACTTGGTACCAACAGGAGAGAAGGCCAAGACCATATGAAGGCAATCTCTGACTCTGTTGATGAAATAGATCCAAAGCTCAAGTGGGCTAGGATCCTCACCCTTAGTACCGGCTTCTTTCATGTAGATATTCTTTGTCTCAAGGGCAATTACATCTCTTTCGTCCTTTGGGATGAGACCGGCGATCTCACCAGTTGCCAACATAGAGTTAATAGATTCAAGGAACAACTCAGTCTTGATTTCAGCATCGGTCATGATGAAGGTAACACTCTTTCCGAGGGGGCCTGCCTCTCTGTAGAGATTCTTAATATCGTCCTTCAAATGGGTTTCACCGTAAGTCTTGGTCAAGGAAATCTGGAAGAAGAGTTATTTGCTGATGAATGATGCGAGTTTTGTTAAGGATTATTTACCTGAACCACCAACACCAACTAAAAGGCAGTTACCTCTTGGTGAAAGCAAAATTCTAGTAATTCGGAGAAGATGTCTTAGAGCATCATCGAAGATCACAAGATTCATCTTTTTAGAAGGGAATTTTTCATTATAAGCCTCCATCTTAGCGTTAATCCTCTTTCTGATATTCTCAATATCGGGAATAGCTTCATAAACAAATGGTGCAGTTTCAACAAGCTCTCCATATTCATCAAACTTATCCTCACGTTGGAAATCAGCGAATAAGTATGCAGTCATAAGTTATTCATCTTCGAAACCGAGAGAATCTCTAAACTTCTCTTTGGTGACCTTGTCAAGGATGTCATGGAATACTTTCTTATCATTGTAGCTGATAAGTTTATCCTCAAAGACACGTTCGCATTCGTGTCTCCAAAGACCGATCAAGAAAAGCTCAGATCTGATTTTTTCTTTAATGTTTAAAGTTCTCTTGATAACTTCGTACTCATAATTCTGAGCGACTGAGCAAATGCCTTAGAAGACTCTTGAGAGTTCACGGATGTTGAAAATGTAATGGAACTTTGCTGGAGTTGGGAGCAATCTCCTTCTAACTGTATCCCAAAGAGTGATTGTAGCATCAATAAGAGGAGCCCTCATGCCAATAATTTCAGGAGTATAGCGTTTAGGATGGAACAAGATTTCAAGAATCTTACCATAGATATTTTCAATTGATCTTTGTGATGGGGAGGTCATATTCATCAAGAAGAATTATCTCTTTAGTCTGTGAGGAATATCGTTACGACCACCACCTGGATGATTCATAGCACCGAGATATTGCAATAAATCTATGCTTCTGAAGTAACCTCTATCGTCCTTGCTAAGGAAATAGAAACCTTTATGGTCAATAAGTTGTCTGACGATTTCAAGGGTAATCTGATCACCCCAAGCGTTCACAAAGGGCATAGACATATCGTCAAGGAACACAGTCATTCTCTTTCCACCAGGAGGGACGTAGCTTCTGCCTTGTTTTCTTTCGATTTCATTCTCAATAGCCTCTTAGAAGTTTCCTGGAGTAGTAGCACTTGAGAAGTTAATTCTTTTGAAGAGCATCTGTTCTTTGTCGAACTTAGAAGTGTACATGAGAATCACGGATGTCTTAGCGGTACCTGCACCACCGACTAGGAGGGTAGATAATTATCCATTCTCCTTTCTCTTCTCAGATCTCATGGCTGGGAGACCAGCAATCTTTTTAATGATGAATTCAGCTCTTGTTGAATCGATAGTAGGAATAAGGAGCTGAGAGAATGCAAGTCTCTTAGGTGGAACCCATTATTCGGCTTCCCAAAGTTTCCAGGCCTTAGCATTTGGATCAACGTAGTAATCGAATACAGTTTCTTTGTCAACTGACATCTTTTGAGTATTAATGGGAGGAAGAGGGCCACCAACTATTTCCATGTATTTCTAGAGTTTTTCTCTTTCCTCAGTTTCGAAAAGCCCACCAATAGACCAAGCAAAACAGTAAATGAAGTACATATCGAAAGTTTTCTTATCAACGTGCTCTTGCTTTTCATAGTAGAACTGAAGTACTGCAGTTAAAAGGTTCAACAATTAACTAATTCTCACGACTGGTGGAGTGAACATCACATATGTATACTCCTTCACCAACTTAATGAAGAGATCTTGCTTTTCAAAGAACTTTTTGATGTTATCATTCAACCAGTTGACTTCTTCTGGGTTACAGAATGACTTGGTTTCTTGTCTATCTCTGATCCAAGTATCGATCAAGGGCTCCCAATTTAAGTCAGACTCTGAAACGTAGACGATACCACATCTTGAGACTGTAGCTGGAGAGGCATTATCAAGGTTACCGACTTCGAATGTCATTTTGCAGTTATCCGTCATTGGAATACGCTCAGCGTTAGCGAGAGTCAAAATCTTATTATCATCAAGCACAGTATTTAGATTCTCAACCCAAATAGCATCAACTGGGCCATCGCATTGAATCCAAGAGGTATACTTATTCTTTCTGTCATTGCACTTCTTCCAAATCTGTGAGTAAACTCCTGGAACCCACTCTCCAGTGATAGTATTCATGACACCATACATTTCTTGACCAGTGATTGACTTGGGATTCATTCTTACGATTTTGTGAGCTTGTCCAATTGATGTAAGAGCATCAGTAAGAATGTTATTAATAGTAGTTTTTCCACAGCCGACTGGGCCGACAGTCATGAAACCGTGACGCACAAGAGAAGTTTCATAAAGCTGAATAATCTTAATCAACCATTGTGGTTTTTCAACTAAGTTGTTTTGCTTCAACAAAGCCTTAACAGCAGTTTCGATTTCTTTGTAGACCTTTTTAGGGATGTTGGTCTGTTTGGGGAAGATATCTCTAATGAGAGACTCGAACAAAGGTTAATCTTGAGCGACGAACTTTGAAAGATTCATGTCTCTAAGAGTACGAGCCATGATCATTTCCTCATCAGCATCAGCCTTCTCACCTCTTTTCTGGTTACCAGCAGTTCTAAGCACGGAGAGAATATTTCTGAGACCGAAGTCATAATGTCTTTGTTTTGATAGCTGCTCCTCGCAAAGTTTATAAAGAACATTGAACTTCTTTGAAAGTGGGTCATAAGTGCTGTATCCGACTGAGGCAAGCTTGACCTTCATGATAACTTGTCTGTTTGGCATCATCATACTAACACTTCTGAATTGCACCTTGAGGTTGTTTGGAAGTTCCTGACGACCGGCATAACCTGGATTCATAGTAATGAAATATCCGCAAGAATGAATAAGCCCAATAGGGAGAGGCTCATTAGGGAACATGAAACGTTTAAGTCCTTGTTTCTTGGCAAGAGTGATAGATTCGACTTGAGCTGCGACCACAGATAAAGTAGCGAGTGAGATACGATTGAACTCATCGAAACATCCCCAGAGACCACTCTGGCAAACACCCTTGAAAATCTTAGCCATATCACGATATTTGTGCTCATCAGAGCAATTAGTTACGACGACGAAAATACCAAGAGTTCTTCCAAGATCCTTCACAGTTTCAGTCTTTCCAGTACCAGCAGGACCAGCTGGAGCACCTCCATAGAGCATGCCCAAGGCTTAAGAAAGGGTAATGTAGCATCTATCAGTAAGAGGAGTAATACAAAGTCTCTCCTTGGCACCAAGGAACTCATAAGAGTAAATGAACTCTACATCACAAATTTGAACTGCAACATGTTCTTCATCATGTTTCCAGTAAAGTCTAGTGTTTTTAACCCAATCGAAATCTGTGGCATCTCTAATCTTGTATTACTTAGCGTCTTCAAGGATTTTTCCGAAAAGATCTCTCTGATGCACATGAATCGTCACAAGTGTCTCAACTTTAGTTCTTGTAAGTCTGTCCATATCTTCGAGACACATCATAGTAAGCTCACTCATAAGGTTGTTAACGTCTTTCTTTTTGCGCTCAAGCTCGGTAATTCTTTCCTTTTGACCTCTCTCGAGGCAATCCTGGACTTTGTTATTCCAGAGCATCTGAATACCAGCCAAGGCGACCTGTGATTGATATCCAGCGACGAATTCTCTTAAAGGCATGGAGAAGCAGTCCTTAGCACCACGTGAGCAAACAGCTCTAACTGATCTTTGCATTTCTTTCTCAAGTTTAAGGAGCCAGTCTTCGATGTTACCTTCAGCCTTGACGGGTTCAATAAGCTGAATTTCTTCCTAGATCATCTTTCCATCCTTGTTATAGCCCATAGTTTGTTCAACTGTGTTGATCATTCTACGATCGTGTTCATCGAAACTGACGTGATTAATAGCGTCGAAAAGTTTTTCGAAGTCATCTTGGACTGCATTAGGGTCTGAACCAACAGACAAAATCTTCAAGAGATCACCATTAGAGCAGAAATAGAAACGAGGGAAGATGTTTCTCTTGCTTTCGAGATAGTTCTCTAATTTCTTCTGGCAGAACTCAAGACCCTCTTGAAGAGGACCAAGAGAGTTCTTCAAAATATCGTTTGTGCAGCACTAGATAACGTTCTTCTATTCGTGTGCTCTCTCCATAATCTTAAGCCATTGTTGATTGATGGCCTTGAATCTCTTGCTTTCAGCGGGCATTTGCTTTGAGATATCTCCACTGCTGAAGACACTAACCAAGTTGGTCCAAAGTGTCTATACCTTAAGCCACTTTTCAATGATATCAGCTACATCAGCAATCAAAGAGATCTTCTCAACAACCTCTGACTTGAAAGGTGTTACATATCTCATAGCATTCATTTGATTGAGCTGCATAATGTGCTCCTCTAATTTGTCTTAAATATCCTAGATATTTCCACCAAGTGTGCAAGGTTCGGGCACACCTTTCCATGTGTTAATTTGGAGCTCAGCGTCCTCCCAGTACTTTGTGATATCTTCTCTGAGTTGGTTCTCGAGCTTGAGCTGTTTGTCAGCAGAGTCAGTGATATCTTCAATGTCTTCTTTGAAGCCAAGGAGATTGGCTTTGAGCAACTGAGAAAAGGAGAAGGTCTCGTTAGTGTAGGGAATATCTTCTTTAGTAAGTCCAATAACTTCATCCCAATGTCTAGGTCTAATTGAAGGCTTGGCTAATGCTTCAACTAATGGAAGAATTTCAGTCATGTCATCAATTTCTTGTTTAAGTTCCTTGTAGGCGTCCCAACCTTTAAGGACACCAGGTAACTTCATGCAATCTCTTCCAAAAACATCGATCTGCTCAGTCATTTTAGAGATTTCATTTTGAATTTCAGTCCAAAGAACTTCTCTCCATCTTCCAATTGTATCCTTAACCTTTGAATATAAACTGTAGAGTTTATCAAGGAGCTCTATTTCCTTTCTTGTCTCTTCGAGAGCTGGGTAGCTTTGATGAGGAAGACCAAAGAGGGTCTCACCAGAGAAGTATGAATCATACTTTCTCTTTCTAACTGAATACTCATCTGAGAACATTCTCAGTCTGTTAAGAGCCTCCTTGGGTTCAATTCCAGGCACCATAGGTCCGTTCTTTTCGAAGTTCTTTCTGAAATCTTCAACATCGACGATCAAATTGTTGATTCCAACAATGAGTGTTTTCTTGAACTCAGCTTGTTGACCCTAGAGGTGGTTTCTGACATGATCAGCGTCTTTCAAAAGTTGAGCCCAGTCCTTGTCAAGAATGGTAGACACATCTGACTCTTCCTTCTCCATGACATCTGGAAGATAGATCTCGAGAAGACTGTACATTTCAGTGACTGGTCTAAAAAGAAGTTCGATTTCAGACTCCTTCTTTCTGATTTCTTCAAGAGCATACATAACACTTCCAAGACTGTCGATGTCTTTGACTGGTTTCTCAATCTTAAGTTTGATCTACTTAATATCATCAGTTAAGTGCTCAAGCATTGTTTTTGCCTTTTTGTAGAGATCCTTTGAGAAAGCTGACTTCCATTGCTCGATCCATCTCATAAGTCCAGCCTTAACAGACTCAGATTTCAGATTAAGAGCTCCAATTTGGTGGTAATTAAGGATACTCTTGATCTCTTCTTCAAATTGGACAAACTCCTTGAGTTTGTTTTCAAAGTCTTCCAGTTGAGGGTTCTTTGAGTTGAATTTCTTCAGGCTATCATCAATCTTTTACTTCCAAAGCCAGTTGTACTTTTCGAAGCTGTCCAGGAACTTCTTTACGTTGTTCTTAGTGCCCTAGATTGAACCAGTCAAAAGAAGGATCACCTTGACGATTTCCTTGTCCTTGGCAATCCATTCGTAGAAAGCCTCTCTTTTTTCTTCTGGGACATCTTTTTGGTTCCAATTTTGAACGCGCTTTGTTGATTTAAGTACATGACTAGCAGCTCTGTTGATGGCACTCTGGACTTCTTCAAGTGTAGGCTTAAGTTGGCAGGTATCTCCATCAAGGTGGACATCAACTTCGAAGAATGCCTTCAATACAAGTTTAGGAGCATTTCTTCTTCCGCAAATTCTCTCTTTCATTTGGTTGAGTGAGTATTTAGTTGCGTGGAGGAGAGCTTGATACATAGACCAGTTGTAGTACTTAGAGAGCTTTGTGATCTCCTCAGCTGAAATGGGCTCTACATGTTGGTCAAGTTGGTAAGAGCAAATAGTTTAGATCAAGTCCTCAACGGCACTCTCGACTTCTTGATTCTTTGACTTAAGCTTTTGGGCCTCTTCTCTAATCCAGACTTCTTGCATCTCGACGAAGTCGTCAAGTGTGAATGTTTGTGCGTCTTGTGGTAAGTTAACTAGGACAGTTTTAGACAAGGTCTTGAGGTTGTTCTCGATTCGGTTCTCCATGATATCGTTGATGTTGATGATGAGCTATTCAAGCTTGGCAAGACCTTGATGGACGTGATGCAAGTAACCATCAATGTTCATAGAGGTCCAGGTGAGAGTAACCATACCTGGGCGGAGCTTGTATTCAAGATCTTCTAGATGAGGCACAAGCAGGCTCTTAGTATTGGGTCTGATCTTGTTGACGATTCTGTCGTATTCTCTCAAGACGAAATGAAGCTCACTGTTGTACATCTTGAACTTGTCCTCTTGCAAGAGAACGATTTTAGCGCTCTCAGGGATATCAATACCTATTCTTGAGAGACACTTGGCTTCACGAATGAGAGTCAAGATCTCACTATCGAAGTTCACATACAACTTGTTGTTGTTTGGATGTCTGATAATCAAAGTGGCCTGAAGTCCAGCCTTAGCCTTCTCAACTTCGTGAGCCCACTTTTGGCGCCAGAGATACTCAAAGGAGAACAAAGTATAACCAGTCTTGTTGTACATTTTAACGAACTTCTTTGATTCCTTCTGCTTGATTAGAGAAGGAGGGAACTGCTCCATTGGTCCAGAGATACGGTGGAAGAGATGTCTGGACCAAGTGATGCTACCGGCAACAGTGGGCAAGTTTCTCACAATAGGAGGGTTGTTCTTGTACTTCTGATACTGATCCTCGATCTGATTGATCTCGAGGCCGTAGTTATGGAAGAGGATAGTGTATTTGGAGTTCACACTGTTTCTCAAGTTGTCGCGCTAGAGAATGGCTTGGAACTTTCTGAGGAGCTTCAAAGAATCTTCGATGCTTGTGATAACCTCGAAGTTTTTGTCAATGTACCGTTGGAGTTCGGTTTCAACGTTTGAGACATCCACGTTGAATTCGACAAAGTCTCTATCGAAGGTGTTGTTGTGGAAGTCAAGAAGCTTGTGGTTCTTCTTCTTGAA
>Ga0078894_10003331_pt1 | contig 12215 bp, 21 predicted proteins | sample LauGreSu1BDMLBSD_2_FD_67506 | JGI IMG/M metagenome (GOLD analysis project Ga0078894, IMG submission 67506) | Freshwater lake microbial communities from Lake Michigan, USA - Su13.BD.MLB.SD (version 4) (version 4) | ecosystem: Environmental > Aquatic > Freshwater > Lake | place: Lake Michigan...
ATGTAGAAGATCGTTTCCCGCACGAATGTAAAACAGGTTATACTTATACTGAAGTGGTTCCTTGGTGTGAAGAGCAGTTTGGTCAATTTGGTGTAAATTGGTATCGCTATGGAACTGACATAGCAATAGATATTGTAGTAGGTGCTTCATTTTATGATTATTATCGTTTTGCCCGCGAAGAGGATGCTATGTTGTTTATATTGAGGTGGGGTTGATGTATATTCCCAAAAAACTTAAATGGAATAGTCTGTCAGAATTCAGAGATTTTTTATCACGTGAAACTACTGAAAAAATAGTACTTTTTGAAGGTCATAGGTTAGTCACAGAATCTACTGAATATGGATTAGCGTTTGGTATATTAAACTATCATGAGGTTAAAAGTGAAAGTATTAAGAGACGATCTAATGGTACAACAGCAGATAAAGAACGAGTGGGAACACATGGTGGGAGTGATCATGTTGAACCAGACAGGAAGAAAGCCAGTAAAGTACGTGCTTCCAAAGTTCCTAAAAAAGTTTCCAAACCCAAGAAGTCTCCTAAATAGTACACCGGAGGAAGTGATCGATATCATCAAGCCTCTTGGTATGTATAATATCAGGGAAAAGAGGTTGCGTGGTATGAGCCGTGATTACTTGACTTGGGACAAACAAAATGCATTAGACTTGTATGGAATTGGTAAATATGGTAATGACAGTTATGAGATTTTCTTTAAGAAGAATTATAACGTCAAGCCTACAGACAAAGAATTGTTGAGGTATTTAAATGAAGATATTGCTAGCAGGTGATAGTTGGGGATGCGGGACCTGGGTTAATACATTGCCGAATGAACCATATGGTGTAGTACATAAAGGTATCGAACAATTCATGATTGATGACGGTATTGAAGTTCTAAACATAAGTGAAGGTGGGTTATCAAATTCTGAGATTATACGTAAATTAGTCTGTGTGCGAAAAATACACACATACGATTATATATTTTTTATACAATCTGACCCCCTTAGAGATTTAAAAAATTCTATTGAGGTTGAAGGTAAAATAAAATGGTTTGAAGACTATGAACATCTATTAAAGATAAGAGATCAGCAGTTGACAAAAACATACGTAAAACTAAATCAATTTAGTAATCAAATTGGAGTAAAAATTCATATGCTAGCAGGATGTAGTAAGATAGATAAAAAATTGATAGAACCATATAATAACTTAATATGTGTCATTCCCGCCATCATAGAATTTTTGTGTCCAAATAGTAGTCCTGATATATGGATACAAGGAAATTGGCACAAATTTATTGATGATAAATGGAGCCTAGAAACTATTGATAAACTTATAGAACAACATGACATTCTTTTAGAAAATCAAAAAAAATGCATTTATTTTAAGAATGATTGGGCACATCCCAGTGCAGAAGGGTACCGAAAAGTGTATGAGTTCATCAAACAGCACATTTTAACTTGACATGAATAATCTATTTGTAGTATAATACCATCATGAATATTAAAGTCAGCGAATTATTTTATAGCATACAAGGTGAAGGTCGTTATATGGGTGTACCGAGCGTGTTCTTGCGTACATTCGGATGTAACTTTACATGTGATGGTTTCGGCATGCCAGCAGGTGAGAAATCAAACGAGCGTAAACTTGTAGACGCTAGTTCTTATAAATCTTATCGTGATCTACCTCTTGTAAGCACAGGATGTGATAGTTATGCAAGTTGGGATCCACGATTCAAACATCTAAGCCCAAAGATTTCTACTCATGGTCTAGCACAATCTATCATAGAGATTATACCTGAACAACGATGGAATGATGTACATCTTGTTATCACAGGTGGAGAACCACTATTAGGCTGGCAACGTGCTTATCCCGAATTGTTAGATAATGAGTTGATGCGTGATATCAAACATATCACATTTGAGACTAACGGCAGTCAGAAATTGAAATCTGAATTCTGTGAGTTCTTATATGACTGGACTGAAGGTGAGCGTGGTTTAAATGAGGGTAGAAGTTGGGACAGCCTGACTTTCAGCGTTAGTGCAAAACTTAGCGTTAGCGGTGAGTCTAGGAAGAAAGCAATTCGTCCTGACTATATCTGTCAATATGAAGAAGTAGGGTATACATATTTGAAGTTTGTTATAGCATCAGAAAAAGACTGTGACGAAGCATTAGAAGTCACAGACATGTATCGCAAAGAAGGTTTCAAAGGTCCTGTATATCTAATGCCATTAGGTGGCGTTGAAAGTGTTTACTCATTGAACAATAAGCAAGTTGCATTGCTAGCAATGAAACATGGATTGCGTTATAGTGATAGATTGCAAGTGCCATTGTTCAAAAACGAGTGGGGAACCTGATGCCGTTTTATAACAGCAACGACAGAGTAGATAGTTGGGATTACTTTGATAGAGTGAGTACGACTGATTTTAAGTTTACATTTTTACCTAAACGATGTTACATTTCTGGTAAATACATATGGCTCAGATATGCATACAGAAAAACAGCAACATATACAGGTCCAGGCACACCCGTACATGAACATCGCTGGTATGATAAAAAAGAATTTTTAGTTGCTAGATTAAAAGGAAACATATGAAAATTTATAGCAAAAGAATCGCTTTTATGATAAGTGATCAGCATTTTATCCCTCACGGAGGAATAGGATCGTTTGCTAAAGGCTTCACAGAGATGTGTGGCCGAATAGGTTGGAAGGTTGATATCATTTTAGATAAAGCACCCAACAACGATAAGTTTAAAGAATTGATTGAATCATTGGGTGCTAACACTATCTGGCCACTAGAACCTTTGCGCTACACTAATCATGTTGCTACGTTTGCATTCAGTGATACAATCAACTTTGAAAAGATTATTAACTTTCGAACCGCATTATTAGAAGCATTTGAAGAAAATATCTATGATATGATTGTTTGTAATACACAGGAAGCAATGACTGCGGCTTATGCTATGACAGTCAATAAGTATATCCCTGTTGTGTTCTACACACACTTGCACAGTATGATCTTCCGTGATAGTCAGGGCAGTGATGTATTTTTAGACAGTTATCACAACTTCTATAACAAGCATATGGAGTTTACTGATATCATTATCGGTACACAAAGTCAAAAGAATATTGATGAACTCACTAAGTTCGGTGCATCTAACTGTCAGTTATTACGTATGCCTATGAGTGAGCGCGGACTGCTTGAACGATATACAGGCAAACGTGAAGGTGTATTGTTTATTGGTCGTTGGGAAGAAGGCAAGAATCCTGAAGCATACATTCGTGTAATGAAAGAATCTGGTTTACCCTGCCGTGTTATGACTAATGAAAGCGGAAAAAAGAAATTCATCAAGGCATTTGAAGAAGCAGGTATCACAGATTACACTATCAAAGCAGGTATCACAGGACAAGAGAAGGTTGACTTTATTAGACAGTCAGACACTTTCTTTATGCCAAGTCTGCGTGAGAACTATCCATTTGCATTCTTAGAATGTCTTGGTCATATGCCATGCGTTGTACTTGATACACAAGATTGGTCTGATAATTTTGACGGGCAATATTTTCATAAGGTAAATATAAAGAATGCCTCAGAATTGATCAAGACAATTTATGGTAATGATCAACTACCCACAGCATTAGATTACGTCAAGAAACTAGACGATGAAGTGGCTCAAGGTTGGATTAAGTTTGTGTACGATTTCAATAGTAAACGCAGTAACACAAATTCAGCAAAGATCAACAGTTACGATACCGTTAAGTATCGTGATTATATAAAAGATTTACAGAGAAAGCACCTTGCAAGGGAAGACTTTGAAAGTGTTTTATCTAACAAGAAAAAATTTAATGCCATAGTCTACACAGACAATGACACATACTTAAGCAAGGATCCGCAATTTGTTCCTACAGAGGAAGAAACAAGCACATCACTATTTGAGGGTTTATGAAAAAAATATTAATAACAGGTTGTTCAGGATATATCGGTTCTCATCTTTGTAAGATGTTAGAAGGAAAATATGAAATTCATGGTTTAGATATCCGTGATCCAATAGTACCGATCGATAAGTTCTTTCCCATCGATATCAATCGTCCATTTGCTAGCACAGAATATGATGCAGAATACGATGCAGTTATTCACCTAGCCGCATTAGTCAATGTAGGCGAAAGCGAACAAATGCCAATCATGTACTATATCACTAACTTGAATGGTACTATGAATGTGTTAAACAAGATTCCTACAAAGAATTTTATCTTTGCTAGCACAGGTGCAGCCGCATTATGTGAAAGCGCATATGGAATCAGTAAACGTGCCGCTGAAGATTGCGTAGTAGAATATTGTACTAAGCGTCATCCTAAAGATTATACAATGTTTAGATTCTATAATGTGATTGGTAGTAGTTATGGCATCAAGCCAACTAATCCTGATGGATTGATGTATAATCTAATGCAGGCTAAAGATCGCGGAGAATTTACTATTTTTGGTAATGACTATGACACACCAGATGGTACTTGTGTACGTGACTATGTTCATGTCATGGAAATCTGTAACGCATTAGAGCAAGCAATCGAAAAGCCAGCAAATGGATTAGAGAATCTAGGTCATGGTGTGGGCAAGACTGTGAAAGAAATGGTTGAACTATACAAGAATGTAAACAACACAGAGTTTAACGTAAAGTATGGTGCAAGACGTAAAGGTGATGCCGCAGTAAGTGTGCTAGATAATCCTAGCACTTACATGAAGCATCTATATGAATTAAAAGATTTGTTGCGTATTAGTGGATAAGCAATAGACTGCTCAATACGTCATTACGATTGGCAGCATCGTCACCATCACCTGGTTTGACGATAACATTCCACTTGCCTTTTGCTTCTGGATCTTTATCTACAGGCTTCTTCATCATTTCATCATAAGTGATGATTGATTCTGGTTTCATTGTATACTTGATGGCAATACGATCTTTGACTGCTTGTTCTGCTTTTGGATTCTTGTATTGCCACTTGCCGCTAGCGTCTTTTTCAAGTGCATCAGCAAATAGTTCTTTAGGAACAACACGGCTGTTCTTAGTCTTAACAAAATCGATTTTCTTTTCTTGACCAGTAGCCGCACCTTGACTGAAGTTCATCTTAAAGTTATCTGGACGATCTGCTTGTGCTACTGAAGCCATCTTAGTGTATGCATAGAAATCTACATCAGGATGTTTCTTAGCAACATCATATGCCATTTCTAAGTATTGTGGACTAAAGAAGTCGCCAGCATCGTGCCAACGAATCACAACCTTGGTACCCTTTTTACCATACTTTTTCTCTGCTTGGTCGATCTCTGAACTCAACTTAGCCATGAATCCTTCAGGATCATTGTATAAGAAGTTAAGCATTCTAGTTGAACCTAAACTGCTAGCCTTCCACTGAACATATCCGCCCTTCATAGCATAGCAGAATGTCTTACATGCGCCTGCACCTGGGCAAGTGTCGATAACGATAAAGTCGCCGGTATCTTCATCTACTGCTAAACCTTTTAGTGCGGGTAAACCCACATTGAAGAAAATGCTACTTGTGCCATCGCTATGTTGCATCTTTTCATTTTGTTTGAGAATCTTGGCAGGGCGTTCACTGAATGTCTTGCGCAATGCGTCCAAATCGTACTTTTTACCCTCATCATTGACAATGGGTATATTACCGCTGTGTATATATGGACGCTGATATTTGTCCTGTTTCTCTTTACTTTTACCGATAATTCTGTCAAGATATGATGTAAGTTCATCTTTATCAAATTTACGACTAGAAACACCAGTTAATTTGGCTTCTTCAACATCTTCCCCTTTTCCTTCGCTATCTACGAATTGGTCAAGGCTCATGACTTTGAAGTTTTTGCTAAATGGGCTGACGCCCTCAGTTACCAATTTGATAAGTTTTCTTAAATCCATGTTGACATTCTCACTAAAATATAGTATATTTATCACTATGACATTCTCTAACAACATTCAGCGCATTGGTTTCGCTTGCAAATGGGCAGAAATCAATAAAAAGGGTGAGATCGCTAGCACCGAGGGCCTGAACACAGGTGGTACAACATTGGCTTGGGCAAGACGCAATAAGCGTAATATTGTCGAAGAAAAGATCATGGATGTTGCTAAAAAGAACATTCTTAATACCCATGCTCTAATCAAGAAGGTAGCAGAATTGCCCCCTGAACTGCGTATGTTGCGTATCACTAGCGACATGCTGTCCTTCTACACACATGAGGAATATAGTGACTTCTGGAAATCTACCGAAGTGCAGAATAGTTTAGAGCGTTGGTTCGCCCCATTAGGTGAGACTGCTAGGGCTAATGATGTTCGACTGAGTTTTCACCCTGATCAGTTTGTCGTATTGGCAAGTGACCGCCCTGAAGTAGTAAATAAGAGTATAGAGGAGTTTGAATATCATGTGGATATGGCCCGTTGGATGGGGTACGGTAAACAATTTCAGGACATCAAGATCAACGTCCACATCAGTGGTCGTCAAGGCCCCGATGGTATCAAAAGAGTTATGTCAAGACTCAGCCCCGAAGCAAGAAATGCAATCACAATCGAAAACGAAGAAATATCGTGGGGACTCGACAGCACCCTCGAACTCGCAAACGATCTCGCTTTGGTGCTAGACATTCATCATCATTGGATTAAAACTGGAGAATATATTGAAAAAAATGACCCCCGTATTAGCATGGTTATTGATAGTTGGCGCGGTGTGCGCCCTGTCATACATTACAGCGTTTCAAGAGAAGAGCATCTACCTGATGCCTGCACTGCCAGCCGTCCCTGCTTGACAACACTACTAGAATCTGGACACAATAAACAGAAGTTACGTGCGCATAGCGACTACTACTGGAATCAAGCAGTCAACGACTGGGCTTTGTCACATCGGTCATGGGCTGACTTGATGTGCGAGAGCAAGGCTAAGAATCTTGCAAGTTTCTCATTACATGAATATGCAAAAAATAGTAAATGATCTAAAGAAGTACAACTGGAATTTCATTACCAGTTTTGGCAATAGCCTTGAACAACTGAACAACAAACAACTTAGGTTCATGAAGGGGTTTGTCTGTGAAGAACTTATTGCCTCTCAGGATAAAACTTTAGATTGTTTGCGTGAGGACCATAAGGATTTTTATTGGAACAAACATAAGATCACTATGGAACTTAAAAGCCAGTTGAGCCAAAGCATGTACAAACAAAATGGTTCCTTGCGTAAAACTTTTATTGTTAAGTTTACCAATAGCAATGGTACTAATAACAAAGACACGTTGGATCCTAGTTTGATATGTGATATTACTTTGGTATTGCGTAACGATGGCTCATTCATTGTTGACCGTGACACTGTAGTAAAGAACTTAGTCAAGACCGGCGATGGATTTGACCTTAAGTTAAACTCTAGTGATATCACAGAAATATCTGGGTACATCACAGACAAGACTAAGTATGATGTAGACCTCGAAAGCGTCATGGTTAATTCTATACGTGAGGCCATCAATAAGGGTAAGTCATGTTTGACAAGTTAAAAAATGTATTAGGGTTAGGAACGAAAAAAGAAGAGCCAAGGCCGATTCCACCGAGCGAGGAATCATCCAAGCCCAAAAAGAAAAAGGCTGAGCCTACCTTGTCTCCTAAAGAAGAGGCTACTAAGAAAGGTGAGCCATATGTTGCTATCCTCAAGGTAGAATTGGATCCTAATGATATCAACAACGGAGCCTTTGAATTAGATTGGAACGACAAGTTCCTCGCAAACCTTATCAAACAAGGTTATAAAAAAGATCCAAAAGATACTGAGAACGAGATCATTGATCGCTGGTTTCAAACAGTATGCCGCAATATCGCACTAGAAATCTACGAACAACGGGCAGCTGACCCAGAAAATCGCCGTGATGACATGCGAGTTATCAGACAAAGAGATTTGGGTAACGGGCGCACAGAAGTTAGTTGACATTTTCGCAAACACCTAGTATAATATACGTATATTATTCTACTAAATAGGTGTTCTTGTGAAATATGCTCTAATCGATACTGCTAATACATTCTTTCGTGCCCGTCATATTGCGTCACGCAATAGCGACACATGGGAGAAGATTGGTATGGCACTACACTTGACACTCTCAAGTGTAAATCAAGTAGTGCGCAAATATGGTATCGACCATGTTGTATTCTGTTTAGAAGGCCGTTCATGGCGCAAAGATGTTTATAAGCCATACAAGGCTCATCGTGCTGTAGCCCAGCAAGCATTGACTGATGCTGAACAAGAAGAAAACAAAATGTTCTGGGAAACGTATGATTTGTTCACTACGTTCCTTCGTGAGAAAACAAACGTTAGCGTACTCAGGCATGAGCGGGCTGAGGCTGACGATATCATCGCCCGCTTTATTCATCTACATCCCAATGAAACGCATTATATTATTAGTTCTGATACTGATTACGTTCAGCTTATCAGTGACAACGTGCATCAGTACAACGGTGTCAGCAATCAACTCATCACCCTCGACGGATACCATGACGAGAAGGGTCGATTAATTATCGACAAGAAAACTAAAGAACCTAAATTGCTCGGTGACCCACAATTCCATCTGTTTGAGAAGATCATGCGTGGTGACGCAGGTGACAATGTGTTCAGCGCATATCCAGGTGTTCGTACTAAGGGTAGCAAGAACAAGGTTGGTCTAATCGAAGCCTATGCTGATCGCAACAAGCAAGGCTTCAATTGGAACAATATGATGTTGCAACGTTGGGCAGATCATGAGGGCGTTGAGCATCGTGTGCGTGAAGACTATGAGCGCAATCGTTTGTTGATCGACCTTACTGCACAACCTGACGAGATTAAAAATCTTGTTGATGAAAGCATCATTAAAGGTGTTCGCATCGCAACTACTCCCCAAGTTGGTATTCACTTTATGAAATTCTGCGGCAAGTACGAGTTGACTAAGATTAGTGAACAAGCAGAGACTTATGCTAAGTGGTTAAACAGTCCTTATACAGGTTCATTGGCATGACAGACAAACTATTCTTTGGAACCATATTAGCAATGTTTGTTGCTTTTACTGGTCATCCTTGGATAGCACTTTTTATATTTTGGTTGAGTATTATATGAATGATAGAATTGCAGAATTAAAATCTCAATGCATTGTGCGTGAGCAACGAGGTACCAACGCTTTTGATAGTTACATGGTAGATCGGTTTGATACGGAAAAGTTCGCCGAGTTGATTGTGAGAGAATGTGGAGAAGTTGCTTATAAGGCCTATTGGAATAATCCCGAAACAGTTAGAGGTGTACACATTCAAGAAAAGATTAAACAACATTTCGGAGTTGAAGAATGACTTTCACTACTACTGGTACAACTTTTAAAGAAATAATTCAAGGTGATCCAGACTTTACGATGACTGATGGTATCAAATTGGTGCCACGTGCTGGATTTGAAATCAGCAAACGTTGTCCTAGAGAATATAAATTAATTCTTGTTGAATGTATCAATAATGGTTGGATCAAGCCTATCGCATATATGAAAGAATCAGAATATGTTTGGGAAAAATTAGGAGACTAACATGAGTGATGTAACACCAAAAGACATGTTATGTAAAGATTGTAAACATGCATTTCTACCCTGGCATGATTTACCAAATTGGTTATTCTTTAGAAATCAGTATTGGTACAAATGCAGACGTTCAGGGAAAACCATAGAAGTAGAATTCAATCCAGTAACCGGTAGCAAGTCTCTTCCAGCAGACTATAAGAGTTGCTATCAGGAACGTGGATTTTTAGGGGACTGTGGAAAAGAGGCTAAATACTGGTCTCCGAAGCACAAAAAAGACTTATTCAAATTGTTAAAGAGGTAATTATGACTGAACTAATCGCTAAACCCATCATCAAAGACCAATATTGGGTCGTTACTGACGGGGATAAAAAAGTAGGAAATGTCCTAGCAAATAGTGCTGGATACGAAGTAATGTTGAACGGTAATGTATTACAGTTTAACAATACAGTAGATATCAAAAAGAAGATTAAGATCAGTTTTCAGCCCATGAAGTCGAATAGGACTAGGGTTGAGATGCCTTATCCTGAGTATCCAACTACGGAAAAGACTCACAACAATATGTTTGATTTAAAGCGAAAATTGCACATTTTCACTAAAACTTCAAAAAGCAAGTGTCAGCATGTAGCGGGATGGTTCGTACTCAACCAAAACGGTGATGTACAGACAGTTTTTTGCCCTAAATACATCTTTATTCAGCGTTATCCCTATCAAGGACCGTTTAAAACAAAGGAAGAGGCCGACAGTCTACTAAATAATTAACATGGTTAATATAAAGAGGTTCTTTGATAAGATATCACATCTAGAGGGTAAAAAAGTAAAAGATGTGGTTATACCCATAGCAGAGGCTAGGGTGTTGCGTGATGAGATAGCAAAAGTTTTAGCAGATTTACACGCAATGAATACTAAGGAAAATTCAAAGGAAGAAGTAATCAAAGTAGAGATAACAGGCGGAAAATTTAAATGAGTAGAACACAACCAAAAGTCATACTTGAACACGTTGATAAGACAACGTACAAGTGCGACCAGATCGTAGAGGCTAGCGGAATCTGGGCTGTATTCTATGATGGCCAACCTATCAACCTCAAGAGCCAGCATTATCTCGCTAACGAAGGCGCACCTAAATATAAAAAGACAAGTTTCAGCAATCCTGGCCATGCTAGAAATCTTTGCCGCAAATTGAATTCATTGTTTAAGACAGACAAGTTTACTGTAGTGTTTATGAACAGTGGAAGTCAAGTTTACCCTGATGAATAAAAAGACCATCACGGAAATAGTACAAAATCAACTTCCCTACGACCACGAAGATAAAAATACATCATTAGAAGATTTGATGTTTAAATGGTGGGCAACTGGTAGGACGGGCACAGGATTACGATTGACAGATCAAGGTTATATGGCATTCGTTCTTGCTGACATACAAGAATATAACTACGTAATAAATCCTGAAGCCTTTGTAAAAAAATTAAATAATAAAGCATCTTGGGATCTTACTTTAAAAATAGGTAAGACTATAAAATGCCCGTGGTTCATAACAATCTCATCTAAATTTTTAACCGTAAAGATTTTTGATAGCAAAGTTGCAATGATGATAAATTTATATGGATCATTAGAAGATTATTTAAACTTGGCAAAAACATGAAGACACCTATCACACTAGTAGACGATGAAAACGGCAATAAACGACTTACTATGCCCGGCGATCTTAGTTCGCATTTAACCACACATGCATATCTATATCTACAGCCCAATGGTTGGTTCAATGATTATCCATGCGATGAAGAAGGTATAACTCCTTGGATGACTTTTCCCGCTATATCTTTTTTGAAAGATATATTATCAAAAGAACATAAAATTTTTGAGTATGGAATAGGTTATAGCACCGCATTCTTTCATCAGTATGTAGGTCAAGTGTCAGGTGTAGAACATGACCAAGAATGGATCGACAAAGTAAAATACAATATTCCAAATGCTGACATACATCATGCACCAGAAAATGAGATGGTACATGAAGAGGCAGTAGAATTAGTAAATGATTTCATAAAAAATTTCCCGCAGATTCGTAGCGACAACAGAGAACATGATCTTAAACATGGATTAGTCAACGATGAATTTGCAGGATATGCAAGCAAGTTATACGAGTATGAAAAGGGTTATTTTGATATCATCGTGCTTGATGGCATGGCTAGATCATTGACCGGGGTGATGGCAGTAGAAAGACTTAAAGAAGGTGGGATGATCATATTGGATAATAGTGATCGTTGGCATTATAATTCATTACAGCAACATCTTGCAACAAAAGGATTCAAGCGAATAGATTTCTGGGGACCAGGATTCAATAGTCATCATGCCTGGTGTACTAGCATTTTTTCTAAGAATCTACCATTCTCTAATCATAGATTAGAAAGACCAGTAACAGAAGGACTTATATTCACATGAGCGAAGAAAACAAAACATCAAATAAATTAGCAGAGATACTAGCACGTAAAAAGGCTATGCAAGCGAACAACAAGGGACAGTTCAATCCTAATGGTGGCAAGCAAGGTAAAGTTTCTAAAGGAAACGGTGGTGCTACTGTTGTTCGTAGAAGTGGGCGAGGCGGTTGATATACTTGTCAACTAAACCGTTGCGATAAGCGTTATATTAGTACAGAGCAAAAATGTTCTGTATTTT
>Ga0078894_10003332_pt1 | contig 12215 bp, 12 predicted proteins | sample LauGreSu1BDMLBSD_2_FD_67506 | JGI IMG/M metagenome (GOLD analysis project Ga0078894, IMG submission 67506) | Freshwater lake microbial communities from Lake Michigan, USA - Su13.BD.MLB.SD (version 4) (version 4) | ecosystem: Environmental > Aquatic > Freshwater > Lake | place: Lake Michigan...
GAACTGGTCAAATTCTTTTGCATCTTTTTTCTTTCCAATAATCTTGCGGACCTTATCAGCCTCTGCCCAAGTCATACCTCCCAAGTGTACGCATGCCTGCATAACTTGCTCTTGATATATGATAACACCATATGTGTTCTCAGTAAAGGGCCTCATGATTGTATGAGTGTAGTCTACCGCCTCATTGCCATGCTTACGGTTAATGTATGCGGCACCTACTGTATTCATCGCTCCTGGCCTAACCAAAGCATTTGATGCTACGAGATCTTCAAACTTGTCTGTACCCATCTTAATAAGAAGATTGGTATATGGAGTTGCTTCTGCCTGAAACACTCCCTTTGTATATCCTTCGCTAAGCATCTTATATACTTCTGGATCATCTAAAGATATATCGGACAGTATGATTTCTTTGCCAGTTCTTTCCTTAATAGACTTTAGCGTGTCTGAGATAACAGACAATGTCTTAAGTCCAAGGGCGTCTAGCTTGATTAATCCAATGTCAGCAACTGTATCCATATCATAAGCAACAACTGGAATGCGGCCTGAAACCTTGTCTTGTGCATCTTCTCTTGATTCAACTGGAGCAAAGTTTCTTAGATCATCCTTTGCAACAACAACTCCTGCGGCGTGAACACCTACCGAACGAATTCTGCCACGAAGTCTATCGGCCAACCAAACTACTTCTGGGTACTTTGCTCTAAATTCTTTTGTATTTGGTGAAGATATAAAGTCTTCAAACGTGTCAATTGATTTCATTGCACGATTTACTTCTTGTAGTGGTACCATAAAGATTCTTGCAGCATCACGAATAACGCCCTTATCCTTAAAGTATGTATAGGTTGAGATAGATGCAACATGCTTAAACTTTTTCTTAAGGTACTCTTTGACTTCTTTTCTTCGGCGATCTTCAAAGTCTGTGTCGATATCTGGGAAGTCATTACGCTCTGGGTTAATAAAACGGAAGAATAGCAAATCATATTTAATTGGGTCTACATCTGTAATTCCCAACGAATAGCAAACTAATGACCCTGCAGCAGATCCGCGACCAGGACCAACTCGAATATCATTAGTCTTAGCCCAATTAATCATATCTGCAATAACCAAAAAGTATGATGCAAAGTTTTTAGATGCAATAACACCTAGCTCTTCTTCAACTCTATCGATATAAACTTGATCTTTTGAAAATCCCATCTTATCTAAACCAGCATATGCCATCTCACGTAGCTTGTCATCAGCATCAGTTTTTGGAACTGGCAGAAGGTCTAAGCCTTGATAGAAATCATACTCAGTAATTTTGTTTGCAATCTCAACTGTATTATCATAAATGTCTGTGCGTGTAATGCCAGCCTTATTAAAGTCAGCTTCAATTTCTTCTCTAGACTGAATAAATAAATTATAATCTTGGAAAGAAATTCTACGGTCTGGGTACAAGTAATTAAACCTTTCCATCATGTCTTTAATGTTTCTAGACATTTCAAAGTCTGAATCCTTGTCAATCTTAGGAGATGTAGACAGGATAAGCAAAGCCTCTTCTAAGATTCTATCTTCTTCTTTAGCAAAGTGTGCGTCTCCTGTTGCTACAGACTTAATTCCAAGTTCATCTGCAAGCTCTAACAGCTTTGCATTTATTTCTGGTGGGTTGTGAGACTGTACCTCAACATAAAAGTCTTCAGAAAAAGTTTTCTTAAAACCCTGTAGAAGAATCTTGGCTTCTCCAAATTCTCCCTTTTCAATAGCCTTAGACATAAGACCATTGAGACATCCAGAAAGTACAATGATACCTTCACTATACTCATTTAATATCTCCCTATCAATACGTGGCTTATGATAGAAGCCCTCATTCCAAGCAAGCTCCTGTAGTATATTAATATTCTCCAGCCCCTTTTTATTTTTCGCCAGCAAAATAATGTGGTTATAGGCCTGAATTGATTTGTCTGTTTTAGAAGACCTGTCAAACCTATCGGTTGGAGAAATGTACGCCTCAACACCAAGAATTGGCTTAATGCCAGTTTCTTTTGCGGCAATCTGCATATCTCTGTGTGACGAGAGAGTACCATGGTCTGTGATTGCAATCGCAGCTTGTCCAGCATCTAACGCTGCTTGACATAATTCTTTAGGTGAATTTAATCCATCCATTAATGAATAATATGAATGAACGTGTAGGTGTACAAAACTCATTAGTATCCGCCCATGCATTCGTTTCTTGTATGATAAAGTCTAATCTTTGTCATTGTTTTTTTATTTGGTGCATATAAATCTTCTCCACAACAGGCTGCTTTCATGTGCCATTCTCTTGCAAAGAAATCGTAAAGCATACCCTTATAGTCTCTATACTTGTTTGCTACAAAAGTATCAAACGGGTCTGGTATTTCATATGAGATCATTATGTAATGATACTAAATAAAACAGGGGCAGTCAATAGACTGCCCCTGCATATAATTAGTTACCAGACTAGGTTGCTGTCTGAATCTGAAGCTGGGGAGTGTTCTTGAGATCCGCCTTCTCCATTAAAGAACGCTTCTTGCTCAGTGTATGGCAAGTCACGAATAGCTGTTGTTTCTAGATCGTACAGCTCAAGTGCTGATGAATCAAACGGTGTCTCATCCTTAGCTAGAGGAATGATTGTGTAGCTTGTGTCTGTTTTTGTTCCTGTACGCTTAATGCGCCACATGAGATTGGTGATAGATCCCATCTCGCCTGCATACTCAATTAGTGTTGGGGTAATAGTCTTACCACTTGAACCCTGAGAAAGAATTGCTACGTATGGCTCTTCCTTGCCATCATCAATGAGTACGTTCATATAAAGTCGTGAACGTCCCTTCCATCCCGCTTTATAATCCTTGCGGTGTTGTTCGCAACCATAGCACTTGCCTTGATCTTCCATTGAGCACAGTGCTTTGCGCTTGTAGTCTTTTGGATTTGTATGCTCTACAGCAATAAATCCTAGACCCTTTGACTCGTCGTATGTAGGTGAGTCTGGGTCAAGCTCTTGCAAGAAACGAACCTTTACGCTTTCTGCATCCTCAAGCTTTGCCCAACGTGCCTTTGTTCCATCACCTTCGCTGTACGAAGGCTTATCCATGACTTGATTAAGTCCCTTTAATCCTTTTACAATACCCACTTGTATCCTCTTTTCCTATAGTTGATGGTATAGATCCATCTGTTGTTTTAGTATATCATACCCATGAGCGATATTCAATATCTGACACTGAATTTTTTATACATATTTTTATTTCTTCTTCTGTTAAATCGCCAGCATCTTTTGCCCCATGAGGGTATATTTCTTTGTACCCAAAAGTTGCCCACGAAATATCTTTATTCTTTAGCTTGCCCGAAATAGACTTGCCAAGCTCCCTGCCTGCATCATCAGCATCCGTCATTATAATTATTCTATTAAAGTGTCTATTTAATAATGACTGCTGCTCGTTTGACAAAAATCCGCCAAGTGTTGCAACGACATTTGGAAATCCAGCCTGATGAATTCTTATTGCGTCAAAATTAGACTCGCATACAATTACCTGATCGCCTATCTTTTTTGCTCTATGAATATTAAATAGTGTTTTGCTCTTAGGGAGATTTGTGCTATTCTTAAAAGACTTACCTTCAACAGATCTTCCTACTATACCAATTGGGAGTGAGTCTGGACTATGAACTGGAGTGATAACCATATTCATTGCTGGTGAATATCCAAGCTTAAAATACTTCATTGAGTCTGTGTTGATTCCTCTAGACTCTAAGTAGTCTCTAGCATTTTTGTTGCCAGCTAAATCTGCATGCAATCTATCAAGTGTTTCTTGTGAAAACTCTTCAAATGAAGGCTTCTCTGAAAGCATGTCTTCCATAATTTCATCAAAGTTATTTAGAACTTCTGTTTCTTTTGCTGCAATTAATCTTAAAGACTGAAAGTCATTTTTGTCTGTTGTTCTTTTAATTAAATCTATTAGCGTTCCAGTTTCACCGCATGCAGGGTTAAAGCATATAAATGCTCCAGATGTTTGGCTTACGCTAAAGCTGGAAGTATGTCTATTTGAATGAAATGGGCAGTAGCATAGAAAGTCATTACCTGTTTCACCAACAATACTCAATCCAATTTCTTTTAGGACTGACTTGATGTGGCTTGGGGCATATTCCTTGGTATCAATTTGTTTTGAGTTGTACCCTCTAATTGCCATGCCTTCTTCTTTCCTACGTATATACCATGAAGGGTCATTAAGAACTTCCATGTTTCACCATTAAACTCAATTGAGAATGCTGGATCTATATCTAATACTCTTATGTAGCCTTTGCCACGCATGTCCTGCACAAGCAAATTTTCATACTGTGGCTTCAAGCTTATGAGTTGCGAGTTATCATAAAACTGTACCTCAATTTGAAACCGTTTAATTCTTTTGTGAGTCATCCGCAAATGGGTTTTCGTAAATCTCTTTGACGATACCCCTATTGATATCCCAATCTAGGAATACTCCAAAGTCATGTCCGTGCCTATTCTTTCTAGACACAACCTCGATCATGTCTGTGCCCTTATACTTATGAATAGCCATAGCCATGTCAGCATCATACTCAATTGCTTTCGACCAAGCAACCTGACTCATCATTGGTGGATTATCTTGATCTGTAATATCATCTGCTGTTGCAGCAGTAATGTCAATGATAGGAATATTATTTCTAACCGCCAAGTTTTTAAACTCACGAGAGATGTTCATATTTCTCTCAGTAGGAGCCTTGGAGTTATTGTTATCTGTAAATAGCTGGTGGTAGTCAAGAATAACAATATCTGGTTTATGCTGATCAATCTTGGCCTGAATAGCATTTGGAGTAACATTTCCAGAGCCTTCATTTGAAACTAGAATAAACTTATTCTTGTCCGCAAACTTTTTGCTGGACCAGCTTCTAAAATCATCAATGTTGATATCGCCCTTAGCAAAATCACTGGCCTTAAATAGACCAGAACCAAGCATGGTATAAATACGATCACGCATATTCTCTGGCGTCATCTCAAGTGATACGATCATTGGCTTAAAGCCCTGCTCCCAAGCCTTGCAGGCTAGGTATGAAGTGAACCATGTCTTTCCTCTACCTGGCCAGCCAATGGCTACTATAAGGTGTCCTGGAGCCATTCCAGTAGGGTATGCAAGGTCAATCGACTGGAAGCCAGTCTTAATGCCTGGGGAGCCACCCATCTCGGCTGTACGGACCTTCAGGGCCTCTAAATGCTTAATAGCATTATCTGAGTCTGTAATATCTAAGTCACGAACGTTATTAGTATATTTATTTAAACTAGAAAGTTGAGACTGAAGTTCTCCAATTACTCTAGAGGCTGCATCTTCTTTTAGCATAGACCCGCCACGAATTAAAATGCTCTTTAGTCTGCTAGCGAGGAACTCGTTCTTAAGATTATCTAGATAGTATGCCGTCTCTGCTGTTGCATTTAAGTCTGGCTCGAAGTCTTTAAACTTTTCTTGTAGGATGCCTACTTCTGGGATTGCTTTAAACTGATTGTAGTATGACTTAAGACCATTCCAAACATCTCCATGTGAAGTAAATAGCTCATCAACATTTTCAGCCATAACCGTACTAATATCTTTATTCTTGCAAATAGCAGAGATCAGTGTTGCTTCTGTATTCATAGTCCGCCTTCCTCCACCATCTTCTTAGTATGCTCTCGTAGCAATCTACGAGTTTCGATATCCTTTTGTAATTCTACTCTAGCCTGCTCCATCTTGTCAAAGTTGTAGTAAAAAAATTGTAGTGGGTGACCAAACTTTTCTAAAGAAAAATAATAGTTTATTAAATCAACAGCCTTATCAAATCCTACGCTATCTATAACATCTTGCATAGCCCACTTTTCCCTGAATTTATTAATTGGGGCAGGCTTATTATACTTTTCTTTGTATAAGTTTTGGTATAGGCTCATTAAGATATAGGGCTCTTTATTATTTGCCACTCTTAAGCTCTTCCTCTACCTCGCTTGTTTTCTGAATTAACTTATTTTCAACAAACGCATACACTCTTTCAGTGGCGGAGTCTACTGTCTCTCCCTCACGAACATCATCTTCTACGCCAACATTAATCTTAATACTTTCATAGTTACCAAGATTTCTTGTAAATGAAAGATCTACCTTAACTCTTGTTGTCATTTGTGCTCCGCCTTCTTGTGTCTATTTAATGTATCACTTGCAAATATTCCCCAGCGAACAACGATATCTTTCTTGCAGATATCGCATACTACCACTCTGCTTTTCTCCATTAGTCCGCCTTCCATACTGGTACAAAGCCGCTGTCTGTCTTAGTATACAATATAAAGTTGTGTTTGAGAAGAGCTAGCAGCTCCGCTTTTGAAGGAACATTTTTAGAATGGCCCGACTCTAAAATATATTCATGCAGGTCTAATATATCTTTTTCGCTAAACATATACTTAAACCAAGTTTCTTCTGATCCTTTACCTATTGGATAAATTTTTTGAGGAGACTTAATCTTTCCTTCTAGAATATAGTCTTGAATTGTAACCCTATGCTTGTTGAGCATAGAAGCTACCTGAGCAATACTATATGCGCCACCCATATTTTTATCTACTTCGGAATACGGATAAAGCACTCTTTTTTTATCTATGTAGGACCAAGCAATCACTTGATCTTTAGCTCTAGATAAACTAATAGTCTTGTGTATATTACCGTTTAAGAAGAAATACCGTATTTCTTTGAGTGATTTTCTTCTAGTGTCTCTAGCCATTTACCCAACCTATTTGTATTCTTATTCATCATCCAGCGCTTACCGCACATGATGCAAAACAGTTCCATGTGCATTTTTTGAGAGAATACTCTATCGATGAATACTCTTCCTCCGCACTTATTACACTTTATCATACCTGAAATAACTTTCCATCCACAACGCATGAGTACTCTGGAGACACATGGATCATCTGAATATGTGGGTAATCATTAACAATATGGGCAATAGCAAAACCTTTTTGCCAATCATGATGCTGTGTATACTTCATGCCTGGACCCTTTTCATCACACATGTGACCAATCTCGTAGCCTCTAAGTGTTTCTCCTGCTCCATTATTTCGTAGCTCATAAGTAACCATGTGTGAAGCAATTCTATGAGAGTGTCCTCTAATCAAAGATATCTGCATATCTTCCATATCTTTTCGTGCCGATCCAGTAGCTGCAATTGAGAGCCCATGATGTACGTGAATATCTCCAAAGCGGCGCTTAGGCAATTCATCATAATAGATGTATTCGTAGCCAAGTGAGTCTAATGACCATAACGCCTCTGGGGTAACTTCATTAATATAGTCTGGAAGCTTTGCGTCAACATAATTGAAGATGCGAATATCATGGTTTCCCAAAGCAGAGAATAGCTGTGCATTTGGAAGCATCTCTCTAGTTTTTGCATAAAAATCTCGTGCACCCTTTGCTTCATGCCGCATCATCGGAACAATAAGATCTCTGCTATCGTTTTTATGTAGCTGCATAAACTCAGCAGAACGTCCTTCTGTGTACTTGCTATAACAAGCCTGATCGTCTGTATCACCAAGGTAGTCAACGACATCTGGCTTAAACCATTTCATAACCTTAAACCAAAGCTCGATCATCTTATCATCTTGATATGGGAACTGTTGATCCGAAGACAACATCCATTTTAAATCGTTTGACATTATTTACCTTAATGTTAATAGGCCATGAATATTCATGGCCTAGACGCTACATCAAATTGTAGCATACTGATTCAGATTGTCAATAGCTAATTATGCTACTGCAACCCACTGTACGTATATATCTCCGTTGGCAGTTGCGCCCATTGGCAGCATCTGAATTGTAAATTCTGTACTGCTGGCTACAGTGACTACTGGACTATACTTGTGCTTTAAAAAGTTAGCAGTACTTGGCTGCCAAAGAGTACAAACAATATTGGGCCTAGATGTAAATGACTTTGCAAACTTTACTGTTGCTTTTCCAGTACCACTAGTATTACATGGAACCTTAAGTCTTCCCGACTCAATTACAACCTGACCAGGTGTAGCTCCACCGTCTCCTCCAGATCCATTATTAACAACGCTATTAGACATGCTGTTAATTATATTAATGTTTGAAACAATGCTCGCTATTAACTCTGAGGTTATTGGATCACCTGGATTTACAGACATGGGCTTTAATTGTTCTGCCATTTTTACTTCTCCTCAGACTCCGTATTTTTTTGTGATTCTTGAAGCTGTGTTATTTCAGCACGAAGTACTGCAATATGTGTCTCATACTGTGAGACAAGGTCCCCTATACGCTGTTGAAGCGCAGTTATTACTAATTCTGCTTTATCCATTATATACCTTTCAGTGTATTTACTTCTTGTTGTAATGATTCTACCATATCTGATAGTTCTTGTACAGCCTTAGTTAATGGGGAAATAAATTCAGAATACACTAAAGCTTGTGTTGAATCTGGGTCTTCTAGGTTATCTATCGCCCAAAGTCCCGCCACGTCACCAACTCCAGCTAAATCTAAGGACTCCTTTACTTCTTGAGCAATAAATCCGTAGTGATATCTATTACCTGGATCATCCTCATTTAGGTCTGGCATAGATTTGTCTGTACCTGGGTAATAAACAATATTGCCATTTTCATCTAGCTTATCTTTTCTTGATCTAGCCTTTAGCTTATATTCAACTGGTTTTAAAGATTTAATAAAATCTAAACCTAGTCTTGTTTCAGAAATATCTCTTTTAAGCCTAAAATCTGAAGAAACATTTGGATTATTTATTAGGAATATGTTTTTCCATCTTTGAATATACGGGGATACAATTCCAAGAGATACGTCGTCATTATTATATGGGTACCAATTTGAAAGCATTCCTGCAGAATTTGCACTTATCATGTTAACGTTATTTAGACCTAAAGCCGCTCTAGTTGTTCCAGTTCTTATTTGATTTGTCTTAAAATAATAAGAGTCTGATTCAGAACCCACTGTAATATTTGGTGTAGTTATAGATATTGTTGTTCCAATTGTTCCAGCAGTTATTTTATCTGCATTAATTGAAAATGCTGAAATAAAGTCTGATACAACTGCATTGGCAGATATTGTTCCAGTTGTTATTTTTCCACCATTAATTGTAGTAGTTGTTGTTGTGCTATTAATGCTATTTACAATAGCATCTCTATTAAAGCTTGTTGATGGTAATGCTGCATCTGCTATTGCTTTAGCCGCTGCTGCAGAAACCTTTGCAGTATTTGCATCAGTTGCGGCAGTTTGTGCAGCAGTAGCAGCATTTGTTGCAGTTGTGTTTACTGCAGTAAGCTGAGCTGATGTTGCATATCCAGCAATGCTCGATCCAGTGCCAAATACTGCGCCGACTGCATAAAGGGTTCCATCTTTATGAACTCTAAATTTAGCATTAGCATCTGGTGTATTATTGCCAGCCCATATTACATAGTCACCAGATGACTTTAAATAAACGCTATTAGCTGCAGTTGCACCAACTTGTATTTGGCCTGTGCTGTCTAATATAACATTGTTTTTTGATAAGGTACTGCCGCTAAGACTCCATCCACCAATTGATCCAGCATTGGCTGTTATTGTTCCAGTTGCTGCTGCTATAGTTACGGAGTTAACTCCATTAGCAACTTTAAGCCCTGTTGAGTTTAAAGCAAATCCATTGCCAGTTAGGTTGCCTGTGGCGGAATCAATAGTTCCATTATAAATTGATGCACCGCTAGTAGACATAAATATGTTACCACTAAAGTTTCCGCCCTTTGCGTTTATATCCCCATCTACAGTTAACTTAGAGCCATCCCATAAAAGATAATTGGAGGTTGGTCCGCCAACCTTAAATAAAGCAGATTGGCTAGAGTCTATGTGCCAATAGTTACTTGCATTAAATGCTAGTCCTCGTTTGCCAGTCTCTATTCCATATCCAAATTTAAATGCAGTTGAATCTGCATCAGTAGGATTTGCTTTTGCCCTAAAAAACCCAGTAACATCTACTGTACTTGCAATATAGGGAGTTCCCCCTACAGTAACATTTGATCCAGAAACATAGCTAGAGGATGTATTATTGTATTCGTCATAAGTTGCAACTGCTATTTCATAAGTTAATCCAGCACCTAGTCCTGCAAGTCTGTAAGAAGTTCCAGTTCCAGGAGAGTCTGCATATGAATAACTTGAATCAGGTGTTGTTATAGGTCTAAATCTTATTCGATATCCACGAATTCCGCCTCCAGTAATTGCTGGCCACGATATGTTTGCGTACCCGTTAAAACCTACAATTCCAGTAGTATCTAGTCCTCCAGATGCATTTACAGAAGATACATTATCTGGGCCAGTAGTATCTACAACAATTGGATCTGTAGCCTTAAACGGCCCAGAAACTACACTTTTCTTTCTATAGTCTTGGTCTCTTGTATCTACACGAATCCATCTATTTGAAATGTTAGAAACAAGTATGGTTGCTGAGTTTCCATTTCCGTTCCATACTAAATACTCTTCTCCTGTAAATGCTCCAGTTAAGCTTTCATATATCTGTATGTCTATAAGCCATTTGTTTGCTGGCAAAGCTTTGTCTATCAGGTCCCACTTAACTCCGTAAGAAAGCAATCCTGGTGTAACAACTAAATTTGTAACTGGCTGAGTTAAATCTGGAGTCTGTAATGTAAATAAAAAGTTTGGGGATCTTGGGCCAGGAATTTGTTGTGAGGGGTTATCTGGATCTTCATAAAGGTATGCAAAAGAAAATGGGTACACCCCGTTTGCTATAACATTTAGTCCTGATTTTTGAACCGTAAAGGAATCTGAGCTTTTGGTACTAGCAGCTTTTGCAGCATCTTCAGCACTGCCTCTTTGATCTGCTGGGACCGTTTCTCCTCCGCCATCTATTGCATCAACCCATCTCATTATAGGAACCCTAAATTAATTTTATATTCTATATCCATCTCTACGCCAAGTGTTTTTACTATTGGCTGGGATAGAACAGATCTGCTAATAAGTCCGTACTGAGTATTGTATTTATAGTCATCGTTTATCCTTAGACCATCAAGCAGTACTGTGGTTGCTCCAGAAGACTTTGCTTTAGCCCCAACCTCTATCTTTGTTATGTTTGCAAAATCTGTGACTCCAGAAGAAGAAAATGAAGAGTTAAATAAATCAGAAAGCTGTTTAGGGATTATCTTGTGCCCTATAGATGTTGCACCAGCAAATCTTATTTCCTTGTAGTTAGTAGGAGAGCTATAAAATCTAACATATATGTAATCTAAATTTAAATCTGACTGATAAAACGCTATAGACATTCCATCTTCTACTCCATACCCAGACAAATCAAATAATGTATCTAGTGCATAAGATTTAGATTGACTACTTGGTGCAGAAACAGAAAAATATGAAGATCCTATTTTTGGAGTAGGGGTTGATACTTTTGTTGGCTGCTCATCATTTTCATCTCTCCAAGAGGTTGTGTCTTCAAACGAAGATATGTATTTAGATGAGTAGTCTGTGTTTTCTGCAGATGCACTTGGGAAAACTCCTATTTCAGATATTATACCTTCAACATCAGTTGGTAGAGTAGTTTTATAAACCACTGCATAAGTGGTGACACCAGTAGCAGTATTTGTTTGAATATCTGTGCTTCCTAAAAATACGCCAGATCTATAGAACTCAAATTCCATATCTGAATCATTTACTGTTGCTGCTTGTGAGCCTATTCCTATTGCTATGTCCTTGTTGCCAAAATTAAGTCCATTTGCCAAGTAAGAGGTTATAAATCTTTTACCAAATTTTGTTATCATATTATTATTGCCCCTTTGACTGTATCGCCTATGCTGTTTTTAACTTCAAACGTTACCTTCAACATTCTGTTATTATTTGAGTCATAATATATTTCTGGGTCCGTAATTGTTTGTCCAGATGAATATCTTTTCCCAGTAGAACCAATTAGAACTATGTCTTCTAGGTTTGGGGCGCCCATCGGATCGCTTGGGTCATCCCCTCCATCGCCTGGATCATCTATATCCTCATCTCCATTATCTGGGTCTGTTGGAACATAAGTTTTGTCTACTTGATTAGTATATAAATTAACAACGTCATACTGATCTGTTTTAAGTATGCCAATTAAGGGTGAGTCTATAGGAAGCTGAACTTTAACTCCGCCAGCAACTTGGGATTGACCTATTTTTGGATTCTTTTTTACCATATTAAGATTCTACCATTTCATTAAACATAAATCGACCTACA
>Ga0078894_10003333_pt1 | contig 12212 bp, 11 predicted proteins | sample LauGreSu1BDMLBSD_2_FD_67506 | JGI IMG/M metagenome (GOLD analysis project Ga0078894, IMG submission 67506) | Freshwater lake microbial communities from Lake Michigan, USA - Su13.BD.MLB.SD (version 4) (version 4) | ecosystem: Environmental > Aquatic > Freshwater > Lake | place: Lake Michigan...
CCATCTTTACAGTGCGGATGAGCGCTTCGTTTTCCACGCCAGTGCTTTGTGGCTCCGGTAGCGGTTCCGCCTCGACCATGAAGAACTCTTCGGTCTGCACGTAATCTACGATCCTAGCGCGCCGCTGACCTTCGACTAGGACCTTCACGGTACCGTCCGGTAAGCGTAGCAACTGCAAGATCACCGATACCGTACCGACCCGATAGATGTCGTCGGAGGTAGGATCGTTGGTCTTTGCTTTAATCTGGGCCGCAAGCAGGATCTCCTTTGATCCCGACATGGCCTGTTCCAGTGCTTGGATCGATTTGTCTCGACCGACAAACAGCGGTACCACTGTCGATGGAAAGACCAGAATATCCCGCAGTGGCAAAAGAGGGATACGCTGACGTTGCAACTTGGCAGATTGATCTGTCGTCATACGGATGCCTCCTCGACGCTCGTGTTGTCGCAACTCACCGGGTGATTGCGTTCATCATTGAGAGAATTTTCGTTTGGGGCGACTAGGTTCATCTTAGCGCACCTGGGCCTAACAATCCTAGAAGGTTTAATAAAAAATCGGCTTTTAACTGCAACAAAAAAACCCAAGACTGATGAGAACCGTGGCACCCTCGGAGGGCACGTAAGAATCGCCACGGATCCAGGCCTACAACTACCAGTCAGAACTTAGCTCTGACCGGTGCCAAACTCCCGTTCTTTCTTCTCTTCTTTGGCTTTCACCTCAGAGTCAGACCGGTATACCAAGATTGGGTCGGCATCTGCAACGATCACCTCTTCGGTGATGACCACTTCCTTGAGATTTTCCTGCGAGGGCATCTCATACATGATTTCGAGCATGGCCGTCTCTAGGATCGCTCGCAGACCACGGGCGCCAGTCTTGCGCTTCAGCGCCTCTTTGACCACGGCGCGCAGTGCCCCATCGGTGAATTTAAGCTCGACCGACTCGAAGTCAAAAAGTCGCTTGAATTGCTTGACAATTGCATTGCGTGGCTCGGTCAGAATCTTGATCAGGGCCGCCTCGTCCAGCTGAGCTAGCGAGCAAACGATAGGTACACGGCCGATAAATTCAGGAATCATCCCGAACTTCATCAAGTCCTCGGTTTGGACCTTGGCGAGGAGTTCGCTTACGTTCTTTTGCGCTTTGGAGCGGATATCTGCACCAAAGCCCATCGAAGCAACCTCAATCCTCGAGGCAATAACATCCTCTAGTCCGGCAAAAGCACCGCCGCAAATGAACAGGATGTTAGTCGTGTCGACCTGCAGGAACTCCTGCTGGGGGTGCTTACGACCACCACGCGGCGGTACGTTAGCGATCGTGCCCTCGATGATCTTGAGCAGGGCCTGCTGCACGCCCTCACCGGAAACGTCGCGGGTGATCGATGGATTTTCGCCCTTACGAGCGATCTTATCGATCTCGTCAACGTAGGCAATCCCGCGCTGCGCCATTTCGACGTCGTAGTCTGCGTTTTGCAGCAGGTTGAGGATGATGTTCTCGACGTCTTCACCGACGTAGCCGGCTTCCGTCAAGTTGGTGGCATCGGAGATCGTGAATGGTACATTGAGGATGCGAGCAAGAGTCTGCGCTAGCAGAGTCTTACCAGAACCTGTTGGACCAATCAGAAGGATGTTGGACTTCGAAAGCTCGACGTCTTCACTTTTGCCCTTGTGGTCAATGCGTTTGTAGTGGTTGTGGACGGCAACGGACAAGATCTTCTTGGCCGCATCCTGCCCGATGATGTAATCGTCGAGGACCTTCTTGATGTCTTTGGGATTCGGAATCTTGCCCGTAGGACTGAGCAGTTCTTCCTTCTCCACTTCCTCAGCGATGATGTCATTGCAAAGCTGAATACACTCATCGCAGATATAGACGTTGGGGCCGGCGATCAATTTTTTGACTTCTCGCTGCCCTTTGCCACAAAAGCTGCAGTGCAGTCCTGAGTCTTTGCCTGCCATGTCTCAGATCTCCTTCCCTAACGGGGTCCGGTCCCATTTAGGAGCACCACCCTGGCACTCCTCATCATCCTGGCTCACATCACACGCATCGACGATTCAACGTCTAGCCGAAGTTACTAAGGTTACTCTGCCTTCTTCAGCTTTTTTGCTGAAGGTGCAATTTCATCAACAATACCATATTCCTTTGCCTCCTCGGCAGAAAGGAAGTAATCGCGATCGATGTCACCGGCGATAACCTTGCTGGATTTACCGGTATGGTAGGACAGAAGCTCAATCATGCGCTCCTTGGTCTTAATAATTTCCTGCGCCTGGATCTCGATGTCAGTCGCCTGACCGGTCGCGCCACCTAGGGGTTGGTGAATCATGACTCTAGAATTAGGCAGAGCGTAGCGCTTACCCTTGGACCCTGCCGCTAGCAGCCACGCCCCCATTGATGCGCATTGCCCGACGCAGTAGGTGCGAACATCAGGTCGGATCACTTGCATCGTGTCATAGATCGCCATGCCTGCCGTCACCGACCCACCTGGTGAGTTGATGTAAAAGTGAATGTCCTTGTCTGGATCCTGGCTCTCAAGGAAGAGCATCTGCGCCACGATGAGATTGGCAATCTCGTCGTATACAGGCGTGCCTAGGAAAATGATCCGGTCCTTGAGTAGTCGCGAGTAAATGTCGTAAGAGCGCTCGCCGCGGTTGGTCTGATCAACGACAATGGGTACCAATGGCATAAAAACCTTCCCTCTATCAACAGGTTAGCCTGAACCGCCTGATCCACACCAGCGTTCACGTTGCTGGCCTATCTTACCGAACACCGCGAACATAAAGAAATTTTTACTCTATTCTCGTACTTCAGCCAACAGGGGATGCGCAAACCGTTGGGCAAGCGGCATCTGAAGTCGCTGGGCACCTCTCTAGAGGGATCGACTATTTGGGGAAAGACTTTAGCGGGGCAGGGCGCCCCGCTCAGAAAAAGGTCAATTAGAGGCTGGCGGGTACTCGGGTAACCTTGGCATTTTCAAGCAGGAAGTCCATGGCCTTTTCGAATAGCACACTTTCGCGAAGACGCGGTTCAAGTGACTTTCTGAAGGTGGCTTTTTGCTTGGGATCGGTGACGCCGGCATCAGCAAGCACCTGATCTAGGCGTTGGTTGAGTTCAGCATCGGTAGTCTGGATCTGCTCTTTTTGAGCAACATGCCAGAGGACCAAGGTGTTCTGAGTGCGGCGCTTAGCTGTGGCTAGGAGATTACCTCTTAGCTCAGCATTGCCGAGAGCGTTCTTACGGGTGTCTTCAGGATGGCCGCGCAGCTCCTCTTCGATCATGCTGTCGATGACCTGATCCACCATAGCCGGTGGTACTTCGAAAGGATTAGCGTCTAAGATCTTACCGAGAAGAGCAGTCTCAAGGCTCTGGCGGCTCATGTTCTTAGCCTGAGCCTCCATCTGCTTGCGAACTTCGTCGGTCAAAAGCTGGGCACTCTCAAAGTTCAGGTCCTTAGCGAACTCATCATCGAGAGCCGGTACATCAAGCACTTTCAGGTCATTTAGCGTCAGTGTGAAGCTCAACTCCTGACCTGCTAACTCTTTATCGGGGTAGGTGTCTGGCAGCTTAACCTGCGCAGTTTTGACTTGGCCAACAGCCATTCCGAAAATCGGCGCTTCAAGCCCGTCAAATAGCTCACCTTCGCCAAGTGCGACGGTCATGTTCTTGACGTCAAGTGCAGCGACTTCGACGTCCTTATGTTTGGCAGTGTGGGATAGGGCCGCCAACATGCCTTTGGTCGCTGTTTGACCCGGCTCGGTTGGTCGCGTCCGTGCACTGCGGCGACGCAAGGTGTTAAGTTCGCGAGTGAGCGCTTCGTCATTGACCGAGTACTCTTCGGCGTTGACTTCGACACCTTTGTAGTTATCGATCTTAAGCTCTGGCAGTACGTCAACTACGGCCGTAAAGACAAAGGTCTCGTTTTCACTGGGCAGACTTTTAGCGTCGACCACGGGAGCTGCTACTGGACGGAACGGCTGCTCACCAAGAGCGGCAAAGAGGTGCTGGTTGACCAGCGATTCATGCACTTCACCAGCAACGCTATTTCCGTATAGGCGGCGCACGACATTGATGGGCGCTTTGCCCGGGCGGAAGCCCTGAATCCGAGCACGCTGCTGCAGTTTGCGGTAGGCGCCATCATACGCCTTATTAACTTCATCTGGGGACACCTCAATGCTGAGGCGGTACTGGACGGCATTGAGCTGTTCGACCGTGGACTTCATGGACCGCAGACTCTCCTAAAAAAAACCGAGTGTTATCTCGAAAATCATGCCGCACAAGCGGTCCGCGGACGCTAGCAAAATCACCGCATTGTGTCAAAAGCTAAATTGTACGACACTTGATGGAGTCTTTGGCCGAACTATTGAGGGGGAGCCCAGATGCGTAAGTTGCACCATTATATTATTTTTCTGACCCTGACTTTGACAGCTGTGTTAGTTGCTAAGCATTTTGCGGGACGCCTAGCCACTCAAATTGCCGTTGCCACTGGAGACTGAATTGACAAGTTCTGAATCGACCGTAAGGCCCATTTTTCAGCCGTCTTACTTTCCTTGGTTTGCCAGGGCTGTAGGTCTGGCCCTGCTCTTGTCTATTTTTCAGGTGATGTTCGCCTTCGCCGAGGTGACGCCGAATTATTCGTACGTTAATTACTGGCAGTACTTCACTACCCAGTCGAACCTTATCAGTGCGCTGCTGATCCTATATCGCTGGTCCCCTCTTTACCGAGCTGACCCGACAAATCGCGCCAGATACGAGTCCTGGCGCGCCGCTCTTCTCGTCTTCATGTCACAGACGACCTTTGTCTACTGGGCTGTGCTCCACGGTATTTTTAAAATGCCAGATACGCTCACCTTCGTGACGGTGGCATTTCTCCATAGTGGGGCTTTCGTCTACTTTTTGATTGAGTATGCAGTTGAGCCTCCCGAGACGCTTATCACTTTAAAGTCAGCACTCTGGTGGTTGGCTTATCCTGTCGCCTACACGACTTTCATTCAGGTGATGGCCCAGTTTCGCGCGTGGTATCCGTATCCATTTATGGACCCCGCTAAGTCCGGATCGGTAGCGGCAGCTGTGGTCAATCAAGTAGTGCTCGCCCTAATCATCACCTCAGTGGCGTTGTCTCAGCGCTGGCTGCACAACAAGTGGATGATGAAAAGGCAGCGAACTAGCGCTTAGCTGAACTTGCCTTTGTAAAGTGCTGCTAACACTTGGCAGCATTGTACAAAGAAGGCGAGTTCCGCTTTTTTGGCGCGAAAGCCTAGGCCACTTGAGGTTTTTACTAGCTTCAGAGACTCGCCTGCCTTGGCAAGTGTCGCAATTTCCGTCGCCCAATTGTCCGTCGTCAAGTTGGCGTTCTTCCCTTCTTTGACGATCTCGTCAAGCCCCGCAGAGACCGTTTCGTAGGGTGCCGTGGCCACCATTTTTTCAAACGTGCGTAGCATACTTACAACGTCAGCCGTAACGTAGGGGTGGACTGAGTTGTTTTTGCAGAATTCAGTGATGAAGTTAGCAAGCCCCGTCAAGATGGTTCGGTTGGCAGTCGCGATGGTCGGGTTTTTGTAGTTGTCTAGACGCTCTTGGATTATGCCGGCGGCGGATAGGATTTCGATAAGCGCTTTTAGCTTTGTGGCGTCTGCCTGCAAAATTTCTTTTATCGCAGTCTCAATCGCCGAGATGCGTAGAACCCAATCCTTACCTATTTTTTCTCCGTCCTTATGAAAGAGCAGCACGATAAGGTGCAGCTGCTTAAGAACGTTTGCGTACGGTGCCATCGTGCCGCTGACACTTGCAGAGATAATGCCGCTCTCAAGATTCTTAAGGCGCTCGTTTGTGGTCCGAAGACGAGATGACAAGGCGGACATCAGACTGACGAACCATTTAGGGATCTGTTTCATCAGTTTGCTGAAGTCGTCTTGCGAGATCAAAGTGACTTCAGCCTCAGTCTGAGCTTTTACAGAGGCTGAGCGCGGTTGATGATCGAACAGCGACATCTCACCGATCATGCCTCCAGCACCAACCTTGGCAAGGACTACTTCTTTACCCTCTTGCTCCAGGTATACACAAACCTCGCCCCGCCGAATGAGATACATCCCATCCGATTTATCGCCAGATTTGAAAAGGATCTGGCCCGGTTTGATAATTTGATTTGTTCCCGACAAAACCGACTCCAAGTGACAAAACCCAAGCGGACACATGGTCCGCAGAGGCTCATCATCTACATCGGTTAGTTTAGTCGGATGCTGTAATTTTGCCGCCAGGCGGCGCCAGTCTATTAGGCTCTAAATTGCTGACTCGTCGAACTCTTCCAGCACTTCTTTCATGTATGCCAAGAAGCGTGCGCCACCTTCGCCGTCGACGACTCGGTGGTCAAAAGTCAGCCCCACTTGCACCATAGGTCGGATCCCAATCAGATCGTTGATCACAACCGGTCGCTTAATGATGGCACCCACACTGAGGATCGCCACCTGAGGCTGATTGATGATTGGTGAGGATACCAAGCTACCAAACATCCCCGGATTCGTGATGGAGAAGGTGCCCCCTTGCACATCTTCGGGGAGCAGCTTTTTAGTGCGTGCTCGAGTGGCGAGATCGTTGATACGGCGTGCAATACCCGTGACGTTGAGCGATCCGGCGTCGCGAATCACAGGGACTATCAGTCCAGTCTCGATCGCCACGGCGACGCCGATGTTAATAGAGTCCTTCCACAAAATGTCGTCGCCATCGACCGACACGTTGACGATGGGGAACTTTTTGATCGCCTGCACCGCAGCGTGGACAAAGAATGGGGTATACGTTAGCCCAAAGCCCTCACGCGCTTTGAATGCGGCTTGAGCCTTTGCCCGTCCTGCCGAAACTCTGTGCATGTCTATTTCAAATATGGTTGTCACATGCGGCGAGGTTCTGACTGAGCGAACCATGTGCTCGGCGATCAGGGTCCTCATCTTGGACATCCGCTCACGACGAACTGGCACGCCGTCGAGAGTCTCGGTACCGCCGTCCTTTTTGGTGACTAACGGAGCCTCGGCTATCCTTTGTTGAGCCGCGGGTGCTGAAGAGGCAGGGCTTGGTCCCCGCAGTTTAGCGGCCTCCAAATCGCGTTTGGTAATGCGCCCGTGCAGGCCTGTCCCGGTTATCTCGGCTAGATCGATACTTTCTTCTTTAGCAATCTTGCGTACTAAAGGTGACGACTTTTGTCGCCCCTCGCTGCCATGCTCGCCATTCCTGGTGACCACTGCCTCAGTGCTTACAGCTTTGCTCTCGGTCCGAGGTGAGGTCACAGGTGACGGCGCAGCTTTGGTGACTGCAGGTGCCGACTTCGCTTGAGTGCTCGAGGTAGTGGCACCGCTGCGAATGATGGCTATGACCTTATTGACCTCTACGGTGGTGCCGTCGTTGACGAGGATTTCAGAGAGCACACCACTGGCTGGCGACGGGATCTCAGTGTCAACCTTGTCGGTCGACACTTCGAGCAAGGGCTCCTCCAGCTTCACCTGGTCGCCCGGCTTTTTTAGCCATTTAACTAGAGTTGCTTCGGTGATTCCCTCGCCCATTAGGGGCATGAGCACTTCAGTCGTGTCGTTTTGCATGGCACGCCAGCCTTTCGCCCGTCGGGGCTAGTGATTCAAGATTAGGCTAGTTCATATGACAGCGATTATAAATGAATTGCCCCACCCATCGCCACATGAGCCGCTTCCATGATGGTCTCAGAGATAGTCGGGTGCGGGTGAATTGTGTGGGCAATCTCATCGACCGTGGTTTCCAGTACCTTGCCAAGAGCAAACTCAGCAATCATTTCGGTCGCTTTAGCGCCGATGATGTGTACTCCCAGTAGCTCCCTGTACTTCGGCTCGTAGATGATTTTGACGAAGCCTTCGGTAGCGTCGTCAATCTTGGCTCTGGCCATCGGTGCAAATGGGAACTGTGCCACTTTATACTCAACCTTGGCGGCTTTGAGCGCCTGCTCCGTGCGTCCAATGCTGGCTATTTCGGGAGAGGTGTAAATTGCATTCGGATTAGCCGAGTAGTCGATCACCGGTGGTTTGTGGCCTGCGATGACTTCAACCGCGTGCATACCTTCTGCTGAAGCAGTGTGAGCAAGAGCCGGCGTTGGGATCACATCACCGATGGCGTACACCCAGTCAGCGCTCGTGCGGTAATGGCTATCGACGTTGATGAAGCCGCGGTCGGTCTTGATACCGGCAGTTTCAAGGCCGATGTCCTCTGTCACTGGCGCGCGGCCGATTGCTACTAGAACTACCTCGAATGCACGTGGTTTCTGACCTTCGGTGGTGACCAGGGCATGGTCGCCCTTGTCCTCAACCGCAGTTAGTTTAGTGCTAACCTCAACCGCCACATTTTGTTTCTTCAACTGCCGCACCAGCTCCTTCACGCTGTCAGCGTCCTCGCTTGGCAGGATCTGAGGCGCCATTTCGACGATGCTCACTTCGCTGCCGAAGCGGCCGTAGAGCGAGGCAAACTCAGTACCAACGACACCGCCTCCGATAACGCAAAGTGACTTCGGCACCTTTTTGAGAGACAGAATGTCGTCGGAGTCAATGATGGTTTTGCCGTTGGTCTTGGCAAAGGGGAGAGTGCGCACCCGAGAACCTGTGGCGACTAAAGCATAGCGCGTAGCGATCTTTGTGACTTTCCCGTCAGCTCCAGTTACGGTGACCTGGCCTTTACCAGCAAGGCGCCCGTGACCCTCGTGCACGTCGATCTTGTTCTTCTTCATCAAGAAGCGCAGACCCTTGCGCTGAGCATCGACGATGCCCTGCTTGCGCTGCATGATGCGCTCCCAGTCGTAGGCCACACTGCCAACCGTGAAGCCGAGATCATTGGCGTGCTGCAGTTTGACGTAGGTCTTGGCCGACTCTAGAAGGGCCTTGGTGGGGATGCATCCCCAGTTGAGACAGGTGCCGCCAAGGTGGGGAGCCTTCTCGACCAGAGCTGTCTTAAGACCGAGTTGAGCTGCGCGTATTGCCGCCACCTCTCCGCCTGGACCAGAACCGATCACCACTACATCGTAAGTCCCTGCCGCAGTTGCCATACCTGTACTCCTGGCCAAAAAAATCCTAGACCATAGCGTTTATAGGCGGCACCAGGCAAAGGCAAGGTTTTTTGCTCCCGCAGGTCTTAGGTGGTCCTTGGTCGTCACTGATGCCAGGCCGCCAATGCCTTGGGGCTCAAGGTGTACAGTCCTATGCTGACGATTTACCAGGCATTTGTTACCATCAAGTTGGTAGCCAATTTTGCCGATAAGGCAGATATAAGGCGGAGGTTGCCATGGCCAAAATCATCAAGTTTCCAGAGCAAAAGCGTTTAGACGCTGAGGCCGAGCGGCTTCTCAAGGTCGCCGATGAAATTGATGCGGTTATCGTCAGCCATCTGCGTGACGGTCAGCTTGACCCGCGGGAGCTAGCGGGTGTCTTGGCGCACCGATTAGGTACCCTGATGCGGCACGTCGATCAAAAATCGGTGCTGTGGGATTTCTGCGAAAAGGTCCTTAAGGCGCAGGCCGCCATCGAATAGCAAAAAGCAAATAGCAAATATCTGCAGGTAGCCAGTGGCAGCCGCTTCACACCTCAGTCGCCAAGACCCAGGTCACGCCTTAAGTCGGCAATGCCAGTCTGCTTGAGCACCGACGTGACGGCCACGCCGGGTACTGCAAGTCCGATAGCCTCTAGGTGATCTATAAACTTACGCATCTGCACTTTGGCTGCGGACGCCGAGTACTTGTCGGCCTTGGTTAGGACCGGGAGTACTGCAGCGCGACCGGCGGCCAGCGAATTCAGTAGCTCTAGATCTTCGTCACCAGGGGGATCGGCTCGTCTAATATCGATCAGGAACAGTACCTGTTTGAGGGTCGGCCTCTTCAAATAAGCCGAGACGAGCTCTTGCCAATGGCGTCGTGCCTCGCGTCCACTGGCGCTGAAGCCGTAACCTGGCAAGTCTGCTAGGATGATGCGCCCGTCCGGCCGGTCGATGGCGAAGAAGTTGACCATCTGGGTACGCCCTGGGGTGCTGCTAGCCCTTGCCAAATTACGTCGTCCAGTCAGGGCGTTAAGTAGGCTGGACTTGCCACAGTTGGAGCGCCCCACCATGGCAATCTCGGGAGCACCCAGATCAGGAAGCTGGTGCGCCCTTTGGGCGCTGGTGATATACGAGCTTTGCATTGTTAAGGACCCCGTTAAAAACTAATTTTGCCGCATGGACTCAGCGGCTCTAGCTCGGAGCGGTCCCATGGGAAAGATACACTTACTCGAAGACCACGTGATAAACAAGATCGCTGCTGGTGAAGTCGTCGAAAGACCTGCCAGTGTGGTCAAGGAACTCGTCGAAAACGCAATTGATGCAGGCGCGACTCAGATTGATCTCAGCCTTGAGATGGGTGGGCTACGGAGTATCGCGGTCACCGACAATGGTGGCGGTATGAGCGCCGAAGATGCAGCCTTGGCGCTAAGACGCCATGCTACCAGCAAAATTCGTAATGCCGACCAGCTCTTTAGCATCAGTTCCATGGGATTCCGCGGTGAGGCACTCGCCTCCATTGCGGCAGTCAGCCAGTTTTCCCTGGCCACCAGAGAGATCGGTCAAAAATCGGGTACCAAAATCACGGTCGCAGGAGACGATAGTCCCATCACGCTGCCTTGGTCCGGTCCCGAGGGCACCACGGTGGTCGTGGAGAACCTCTTCTTCAATGTCCCGGTCAGGGCCAAGTTTCTCAAGTCACCAGCAACTGAGTTTAGCCACATACTTGAACTGATGCAGGCCTTCGCTCTCTGCCGGCCAACCGTCGGCTTCTCGGTGCGCAACAACGGTCGCGATCATCTGCGAGTTGGTCCACAGATCCTCGAAGATTCCCCTTGGTTCGGCGAAAAGGTGCTGCGTGAGCGTAGCCGCGTTGTGGTCGGTAAGGACTTTGAGCAACTGATCTACGTCCGCAGTACCGGGCGTTACGGAGAGTTAGAGGCGCTCGTATCGCCACCAGGGCTTGAAAAACCAACCAGCAAAAGTCTTTTCACGTTCGTCAACGGTCGGATGGTTAAAGACAAAGTGCTGCGTTACGGCGTCCTTCGTGGCTACCACAGTCATTTGATGAAGGGGAAGTTCCCGGCGGTAGTCCTGCATTTGCGGACCGACCCATCGCTAGTCGATGTCAATGTCCATCCGGCTAAAACTGAGGTCCGATTTCAGTATCCTGATGAGGTGCAAAACCTGATAGCTCTCGGGATTAGGGAAAAGATGCGGCAGGCGGATTGGGCGGCAAGTGCACCGGCAAAAGCGGTCAACCTGCGCCCCAGTGTAGCTCCGCGCATGACTCTTAGCACGCGGGCTGACGGCGACTTCTCACCAGCTATGCGGACATCGAGTGCGCCTGTAGTTGCCCCAGTGTTCGACAAAGCGAGCATCGATCGGCTACTCGAATCACCTATGCCGGTGCCAAGTATTCGTCCCTTACAGCAATCTGTGCCAGCGCCCAAGTCGGAGCCGCTAAACGCAGTGCCCTCGATCAATTGGGGGCAGATGCATTTTCTCGGAGCTTTCGCGCGGTGCTATTTACTGTTCACCGATCACGACAGGATGTTGGTGGTGGATCAGCACGCATTTCACGAGCGGATTATCTACGAAAGATTGCAAAACGATCACTCTCTCCTCCACCAAAGTCAGCGTCTCCTTGTGCCCGAAGCCGTAGAGTTGGCTCCAGCCACAGTTGCCCTGCTGAAAGAGCGGCGTCAGGAGCTCAAGGAGAGAGGCTTTGACTACGGTGTCGAGGGCCCAACCACCGTCGTCGTCCATGCTGTTCCGAGCCTGCTCGTGGGTAGAGACGTTGTTGGTTTATTTGAGCATCTGGGCGACGGGTTAAAAGAGCTATTTTGTGAGCGTCCAGGGGGTTCCGAGCCGCACGACTCCAACGGTGAGATGATGCGCTTACTTCTCGCCAGTGTGGCCTGTCATGCAGCTGTGCGGGCTGGCGAGGACCTACCGGCTAACGAAATCAGGCAACTGATGTCAGAAGCATCGACCGTGGATTTTTATCACAATTGCCCTCACGGCCGACGCGTGCTTAGGTGGTGGAATAAATCTCAAGTAGAGCAATGGTTCGACCGGTGACATCGTCAGTATCAAGAGCCGCCAGCACCAAGAATTATGTAGTGATTGCCGGGCCAACGGGGTCCGGTAAGTCAGCCCTTGGCCTTGTCTTGTGCGAAGCTCTCGGTGGCGA
>Ga0078894_10003334_pt1 | contig 12211 bp, 5 predicted proteins | sample LauGreSu1BDMLBSD_2_FD_67506 | JGI IMG/M metagenome (GOLD analysis project Ga0078894, IMG submission 67506) | Freshwater lake microbial communities from Lake Michigan, USA - Su13.BD.MLB.SD (version 4) (version 4) | ecosystem: Environmental > Aquatic > Freshwater > Lake | place: Lake Michigan, USA...
GAGCAAGATTTAGAAGACACGCAATTAAGGATGGCAACCTAACTGTAACTTTATCAAATTATGATATCGAGAAAAATTCTAAGTCAGCAGAAGGTAAATGGTTTACTTCAATTCAATATGGCACTGGTAAAGGATTTCCGATTCAAAAAATTAATGATAAATATTACAAAACTCTTGAAAAAATAATTTATAAATACAAAAGTGGCAAAGAGTTTCTAAAATATATTAATAATGGATTTTCAGAAAAAATTGGGCCTGCAAATGAACTTCAAAAACTTTATGAACTCCAAAAATCAAGTGCTAAATATATGGAACCAACCGAATTGGTTGGTTTAGTTCAAGAAATAATTGATGAACTGAAAATTGAGAATATGGAAATTGAACAAAAGGAATTTATAGTTTTCAAGTACAAGGATAAGGTTCCGGTAAAGCAATACTTTGCATTATATGCAATAAATAAAATATCAACAATTGCAAACAAGAAGTAATTATGCCAGTAATTTTTTTCCCAAATAATCCTATAGATGCATTAGAAAAAATAATCCTTCACAAGAATGGTAAGCCATTAGAAGGTGAAATAAATGTTTACAGAAAACTTTTTAATGAGTTAAAAGATAGTTCGGAAGAATATTTAATTTGGCATGATTTAAAGTTTGCAACTCACTCTGAGACTAGAAATCCATACAAAAAAAGTGAATCACAAATGGATTTCTTACTAGTTTGTGCAAAAGGAATATGTATTATAGAGGTGAAAGGAGGCTATGTTGAATTCCATAATAGTGAATTTAGCCATCGCCATGAAGGTAAGCTAGAGTTAATGAAACAAAATCCATTAAAACAAGTTGAGGGTTACAAATTTACCTTAAAAGAGAAAGTGCTCCAGAAATATTCAAAAAAATTATTTATTGATATTTGTGTTTTCCCATTTACAAATATTGATTTTTCTCGTCAATCTAACTTATTTGGACAGATTATTTATTCTAATACACAATACGAAAGAGGAATTTCTTTAACTCAATTTATTTCAAATAGATTTATTGATACAAAAAATAAGCTTGAGAATAAACATGGGTTTAAATTTTCAGATTTAACTGAAAAGGAATTATTAGATATCCGGAATATATTATCGCCAAGAATGGAGGATTTAAATCCTTTTATTAACAATAAAGAAACATATCAATGGCTAGGACTTAAAAATTTTGAAGTTTTTAGTGGTTTAAATAAAAATCAACGAGTTTTAATTGAAGGAATTCCAGGCTGTGGTAAAACCACTTTTGCACTTGCTTATGCAGATCAAAGAAGGCATTTAAAAGGTCTCTATTTATGTTGGAATAGATTACTTAAAATACAAATTGAATCAAGAATAAAAGAAAGAGGGTTAACTAATTTAGAAGTAGATACATATTTTACTTTTTTAAAAGATTTAGGATTAGATACTCTTTCAATTGACAATACTCTTGATGATTTTAGGAAAAAGGTTTTGAAATTTTTCTCAATTAACATAGAAAAGCAATATGATTATATAATAATTGATGAAGGACAAGATATTATTAATAGAGGTGTAGAAAGTTTATTAGATAAATTAACAAGTCATGGTAATGGATTAGAAAGTGGTAATTTACTTTTCCTGTGCGACAGTGAACAAGCTTATTCAACATTTGATGAAAATATCAGCGATGATATAGAATTACTTAGTATGTATTTTACGCATTATCAAATGAATCATGCACATCGATCGGTTAATAATCCAAATATAAGAAATTTAGCATCTAGAATCATTGAAGATGTTTATCAACTTGATACTAAAGTTACAATGGATATATACCCAAACATGATTATGCGGTTTTCAACATTCAAAGAGGCAAAATCCCAAATGATAAAAGATTTTTTAAAACCAATTAGAGATACAAATAATAGTTTGAGAGGAAAGGATTGTATTTTGCTTATAGAATCTACACTACTTAAAGGTGTCAATCTTGAAGAGTTAATTATGAATGAATGTGAAGCACTTGATGAAAGGAATGTTATTGATACATCTAATGTTCTAAGATATACTTCGCCATTGAAATTTAAAGGACTAGAAAAAGAAAATGTAGCTTTAATTGTGAGACAGCCAAATGCCATAAACCAAAATGAAATATATGTTGGCATAACGAGAGCTAAAAGTAATCTTAAAATTTATATAGTTTATGAGTAAGGTTATCACGGTTAACTATTTTGACAAATTAAATGCTCGAATTAAAGATTTTGAGCAATCAAAAAACTTATCTTCTTTAGTAAATTTTTTTATAGAAGAGGTACAAAAAGATCAAAATAGAAAAGGAAGCAGAAATCAAAATGTTTTCTCAGCGAACAGCCTTGTAAATCTTTTTGAAATAAATGATTCTGAAGAATTAAGAAAAATTTTCGTTTATACAAATATAATTTTCAAATCATTTGCAGGTCAATATTTACACATTCACATTAATGCAGATTTATCTGAAAACATAGTTGATAATCTAATTACATTATTTGCATGGGAAGGAATGGTTAGTTGCTCTTACTCTAAAGATTTATTATTAAATGAAACGAATTACTTAAATAAAAAAATCGGCACTAATTTAATATTACCTAGTGATAACAACCATCATATAATCAATCAAATTTACAGAGAAAGATTTGGTATAAAACATAGGCTAAAATTTATTTCGCAAATTAATAGTTTGCCTGAGAATACTACAAATAATGGTTTACTTTTAAACCTTAATACAAGTTCTGGTAGATGTGTCAATTTATCAGAATTTACTGAATTCCCAGAATCGTTAAATAGTTATATAAATTTTGGCGATACCCTTAGAAACATATTTCACAAGCTGGGAGAGGATAAAGTTTTAAGACTATCAACGATTATTAATTTATTTCCATCAATCACAGGTCAAAATATTTGGTATAAAGATTTTATTCGTGATGAAATTAGTAGATATATTAATTTTAAAAAAGTGATTACCATAACTTCAGGAGAGAAAACACATGAAGCGCTATTGGAAATGCAGAAACAAAATAAATTTCAGGCTGAAGAAATTTACACAATATTTTCATTTGAATTATAAACTAGTAATATGACTATTAATTTTTATAAAATAGAAGATGCTCAGTTGCTTTCCTATCATTATTATTCAGCTCAAGTTAACAATAATGATTTGTTGGAATTGAATGGCTATAAACTTCGAAATTTATTATCAGTAGTTTTTAATTTTAAAACTAGGGATTTATTTTTAGAAAATTTATTTAATCAAAATGGCACCTTTCTAACAAGTGAAACTAAAGATAATCTGTTCAGGCACCTTTCGTTATACGAAATAAATGATTTAAAAAGTAGTTTATCCAACTATTTAGATTTTCAAATTGCATCTAATTGGTATAACAGACTTTCTCAACTTTTAAATATTGAATCGATAAATACTATTGTTATTCCATCACCTATATTTAATAATGAGTTAATCTTAACTCAATTAAATTCATTATTTCCGAAAAAGAAATTTGTTGACTGGTTCAGCTATGATGAAACAAAAGAAGCACTTATTCTAGATTATAATCATGCATGGAAAAAACGCAATCTCTTTACTATTCAGGAATCTAATTCCAAGGCTTATTTTCTACAACACTTTTTTGAAAGCACATATCAATGGAAAGTATATAACGAAGAAAAGCACCTTTTTAATAGAATGAATACTCAAACAAGAGAATTGCTTTTTGGAAATGATACAATAACTGAAATAAAAAAAGAGCTTACCTCATTAAGACCAGCATCTATTTTGAATGAATGGGATTGGATGCATGAAAGTAATCATAAATATTCATTTATTCCTCAAGAGGAGATTGCTATTTATTTTAGCCCAACTAACAGTAATAAATACAGATTTAGCGCGTCCTTTTTATTATTAAACGATGGAAAATATACGATTAAAACTGCAAAAGATTTAGTAAGTAGCTCAGAAAATTTTGAGGGAAAATATACGTTTTCGAACATCGAAAATATCATTTCTCAAATAAATTTAAGTAAATTGAATAACGCGATTGAAAAAGATAAAAGTATTAATGAGATTATACAACCCCTTTGGAAGAAATATAACTTAAATGAAGAAAATGGAAAGCTATGGAAACAATTACTCCAAATGCGAGCCAAAGAACATGGAATTAAAACCATCTACACTGAAATTGAAGATATTTCAGGTGTCAAACATTTTATTAGTTTAAATACTTTTGAAAACACTTACTGCAATCCTGAGAACAATACAATAATACCAAGAGAAAAAAAGGTTTTTAAAGCTATTTGCCAATATTTAGATCTTCCACTTGAGTATCGAGCAGCTATTCATAGAGAAAGAAATTTAACAGGAGGTCATTCTCAAGAATTACATAGTAAATTGAAAGATGTTATTAAGGTCATTGTTGAATACGGAGTACTAGATAACCATAAAAATGATGACGAACTTTTAAATATTTTAAATCAATTTGTCGATAAAATTGAAAATAGTGTAGATATGGATTTTTTTGGATTTACTCGAGACGCATTGATTTATGCCTGTATTGCAATTTGTTATGAAATAATTGATAAAATGAAACAAAAACCAATCATAAAAATAGAGCACGTTATTACAAATTAATACTAATTATTATGTCTGATATTAAAACAAAAATAGCTTCTTTAGAAGCATATATAAGAGAACAAGTAATAGGTCCTGGTGCGGGAAGAAACCGTGTAGTTAGAATTAATAAAGACACAGATTTTTCTTTTCTGAATCATAACTATTCTTGCAATAATGAAGAAGCGCTAACAGTTGCACCAGGTGTTTATTATAGTTCGGGGATATTATTCCCAAATAAAGAAAAAAAAGAGAATAAAAATACTGATATAATCCTTAAAGAAACTGATGTTAATTCTGATGATGAAATTTTTGTCATGGCTGATGAAGAAAGTGATGAAAATAATAATCTTGAAGAAAGAAAATTATCAGAAGTAGATAATGGTATACAAATGGATCAGATGTTTCCTAAGGCAATGGGGTTAACGTTTTGTATGAAGGCTGACAACTTGAAGAAAGAAGGTTTTGATATTTTATTATCTGGTCGACATTATAAAAGAGTACCTGATGATGATGTGAAAAATTTTGGAGTTAAAATAGAGTTGCGTAATGAAGATTTTATAGAAGTATTTAATACTATTGTAGGTGATTTCGGAAATTTAGGTTCTTATTTTAAGATTGAGGAAAAAGGTATATTTTCTTTTGTAAGACAATTTTCAAACTATCCAGTAATTAAATTAGTTGATAGTAGTGGCAATCCTATATTTGATTCACATGGGAAACAAAAGCAAAGAGTCGAAAATATTTTAAATCTTGCATCTAGTAAACTTGGGAGTCAATTTTATCAAAATCATTTACATTTATTTCCACCTAATTTCGATCAAAAAGGGGTTGTCACTGTAGATAGTTTATTTAAACATATTAGCAATCAGTTACTAAAATATTGTGTTGATTCTAACGAAAGGGTAATTTTATATACAGCCAGTCAACAATTAGAAAAATATCAAAATATTTTAGATCATTTAAGTGATGCTCATAAAATTGTCACTGGACAATATGGCGTGTGGGAATCAAAAACCATTAAGAAAAAGATAAAGATTAGAAATTTAGAATTAGGTGATTCAATAAAGAAGGTATTTATTGGTGATAAATTGTATGAAGCTAATTTCTCTGATGAGGAGAATAATGAAATTTCTACTTTATTGGATTTAATTAAAGTTGATTTAAATAAAGGTGGGAAAGCTGCCTTAAGTATTAACCTTCAATTGAGTAAAGATACACGTGTAAAAAATGATTTAGTATATTGTAAGATTCAGGTATTAAATACAAGTAGTGATTTTATTGAAACCGATCAGAGTTATTTCTCTATGGCGACCGAGGGTGTGAACGAACGCAGCTTTTTTGGTCTTGAGTGTAAAGTATATTCTAAATTGATAGAACCATACAATGATCGAAGTTTGGATACAGCTATTGATGATAGTGAAGGGTCTGCAATACGCTTTTTATACAGAGAAATGAAGGATTATGGAATCGGCCATGGTTGTAGTGTTTCTTGGGGGGATGGTTTTGTAAAAACTGAATATATGCCATTTTGCGATACACCTGATGTAGATCCTACACCCCGAGATACCTCACAAGCGCAAGTTGATGGCAACGCTCCTAAGTTTTTAAATAATGATAAAGTTCAACAAATTAAGTATCTATCAACACTTTCTGATGCAAGTGACCAAGTGATTATTGATGGTCTTAAAGAATTTATAGAAGCTTATAACAAATGGATTTCAATAAAACAAACATATGTTAATGGATTAATTAAAACAAATGAAAAGAATATAGCTAATTCTGAGTTGGCTAAATGTAGACATGACTATGAAAGGTTAAAAAATAATGTTAATACTTATCTAATCGCAGGGTCTGATAACCTAAGGAAGTTTCGCTTAATGAATACTTCTATGTTTATTCAGATGTGGCATGGAAAATACGCTGGTAAAGAAGAAATTAAAGTAAAAATAGAAAAGGATTCGTTCTGCGGCTTTGATGCTGATTTCTATAAAACATGTAATGATGATATTTTTCAAAAAAACATACCATCTGGCTGGAGAGCTTTTCAATTAGCTTTTATTCTTCTTAATCTTGATGGTATTTTTGATGATAATTCAAAAAATGAAAAAAGAAATGAATTAGTTGATTTAGTTTGGTTTCCAACAGGTGGTGGTAAAACAGAAGCATATCTTGGACTAATTTCTTTAACAATTCTACACCGAAGAATGAATTACGCCGAAAAAGGTGGCGGAACTGCTGCTATCATGCGTTATACACTTAGATTATTAACATTACAGCAATTTCAGCGTGCAAGTAAATTGATTATAGCATTAGAATTGATGCGTAGAGGGTATAAAAGCTTCGGACAAAAATTAGGAGATGAACCAATACGAATTGGCTTATATGTTGGAGATAATCAGTTGCCAAATAAAACTGCGGATCTAATTGAGGAGTTTAAAAAACTGAATGAGAAGAAATCATCAAAAGTGCCATTCGATAAATGTGTTTGTTGTGGCGAATCAATTATAGGATTAGAAACAGTATTGACAGAAAGAAATAACAATTACAACCACGATATTGGACGATTGGAATGTAGTAATAGTAAATGTGCTATGAAAATTCCAACTGTTTTTCAAGAAGTTAGTAGGCCAGATATGGGAGGGTTCCCATTTCTATTATCTGATGAAGCTATTTATCATCATCCACCAGCTTTATTATTTGGTACCGTTGACAAATTTGCACAATTAGCACATAAAATTGATAATACAGAAGGTGGAAGAAAAAAAGATTCAAGACGTTTATTTGGAAGAGGAAATTGGGAAAATTACAAACCCAACCAAGGATATTTACCACCTGACTTAATTATTCAAGATGAACTACATTTATTGTTAGGTCCTTTGGGCACTGGCGTAGCATTATTTGAAAGTGCTTTTGAGCAACTATGCACTAGAGAAGATGGTACAAAACCAAAAGTAATAAGTTCAACTGCAACTACCCGTAATACTAAATTACAAATAGAAGCATTATTCAATAAAAACGTAAGTATTTTCCCTAAACCAGGTATTGATTGTGACGATAGCTTCTTTGGTATTTATGAAAGGGAATATAAAGCAGAATTAAAGAAAGGCTTTAAATATACTTCTAAAAGGAGATATATTGGTATTCTTCCTACAGGCAGAACTCAGGTTTGGATGCAAATGAGAATAGATGCACTCTGTTTAGCTCATAGGGCTTTATTTGAATTAGAATATCATAAAAACGATACTATAACTCCAAATTTTACAAATGAATTAGTAAGAGCACAAAATTATTACCATACTGTAGTTTCGTATTTTAATAGTGTAAAAGAAGTTGGTAGGACGCAAGCACAAGTTCAAACATATATTCTAAAAGAAACACGAAAGATACTCAACCGAAGTATGCGAAGTCAAAAACTGCTTAAGTCTATTTTTGCATTTAAGGAAGAGTTGGTAGAAGCAGAATTGACCGGTAGGCTTACTGGAGAAGAAGTTAAAGAATCGCTTTCAAGAGTTGAAAGTAACTGGAGTCCTAATCGTTTTCCAATTTACAAAGTGGATGAAAATGGTGATTTTATTTTAAATGATAATGGTGATAAAATAATTGAAAGAAAATATAACATTGTTCCTGAGTTTGTAGTAGCTACAAATATGATTTCTGTTGGATTAGATGTAAGCAGATTTAATACAATTGTCATGAACTCAATGCCCAGAAATACTGCTGAGTATATTCAAGCTAGCTCACGGGTAGCTAGAAATGATTTAGGATTAGTATTAACAATACATCATCCATTTAGAGCAAGAGACCTTTCGCATTACGAAAAATTTATAGAGTTTCATGAAAAAATGTATAGCTATGTAGAGCCGATTTCCATAACGCCATTTACTAAAAAAGCAGTTGATAAATTTATGCCATTGTATGTTGCTACAATTATAAGGCATTTTTGTGAAGGGTTTGCAAATAGAAATACAGCAAATGATATTACCCCAAATGATATTGTTAATATTATTAATCGGTGCATGTCATATTTTATATCGCGACAACTTAGGTTAGCTGATCATCCTGATAAAGCAATTCGAGAATTGTTATCAGAAAGTGATGTAAATTATATCAGTAGATGGGTAGAGTCTTCAATTAATAGCTGGTTAATGGGTAAAGAGCAAGCTAGTGCTGATGACCTAGAATTGGTATTTAAAAATGCCAATGTGGGTAGAGCAGAAGGGGAGGCTGATTTATACAGCCCGTTAAATAATTTAAATATTAAAGAATATCAATATAAATGGCAAGTTGCAATGAGTTTAAGGAACATTGAACCAACTGCAGTAATTCATATAAACCAATTTTAAAATGAGCATTTTATCACGAAATCAGTACAATTTAGGGATGGACAAGTATAAATTGCTTTCATCCACGTCAGGTGTAGGTGCAGTTGTAGCATCTAAAACTGGTAATTATATATTAATCTCTTCCATAAATAAATGGCCTTTTGTTCAAATTGCTGTTGATATTATTAAAAATGAAAGAGAAATTAATATGGCTACATTACTTGAGAATTCAGCAAAAAGAATAAAAAACGAGTTGGGCTTAAGTACAGTTAATGATGATAGGTTTGTTGGGTTTTTAAGAATTTCTGAGAACCTATCTAACTTGCTTCTCCTTCTTCCAGTTCCAGAAATTGAGTTAAACGATTTATTTAATACACCTGTTTGGGAAAATCGTAAAAATCCAGAGTATAGTCATCCAATAAAAAAGGCTGTCATTAATGCAATTGCAAATAACTATATGGTTCAAGCCACGCATTTCCCAAAGTGGTTTGTGGGCAGAAATGAAAAACTTCAAACTCTAGATAAATGGAGGGAAGATTGGGCTAAATTGAGTAATAAAAATGAACATGTTAAAACATATCATTTTGCCCCGCCAAGAGATCCTCAGTCAGCAAAATATAAAAATTTGGTTTGGAAAAAAACCGATTCAGACAACTCTGAACAGATTCTAATTCACAATGAATTAGCCCAGACTAATTTGGCTTTAATTTGTGAACATGGGCATTTAATGGATATTCCTTGGAGTAAATATATTAATATCAACAATACTGGAAATGAACCTGTAAATCTTGATGAAATTGGAAATTGTTGCGCAAGTCCATCTCTAAAATGGACAGAAAGCACAAATAAATCAGAAGGATTTGAAAATGTTTTTGTAGAATGTAGTTGTGGTAAGAAAAAAAATCTCGGCGGTATAAATAGTTTTAAATGTTTATGCAATGGGCATAAACCATGGGAAATGAAAGTAACAGGAGGATTTACAGAAAATAGTCTTATCCCTAATGAAAATTGTTCATTTAATGGTAAACGAAGTGAAATGCAAGTTTCTTTAGTAACTGCCAATAGAATGTATTATGCAACAGGTAAAAATAGTTTATATATTCCGCTTCAATTAAAGCCTGAAGGTTTTGAAAATCAATATCTGTTAAGAGCTCTGCGATTCTGTGAAGTTAAGTTTGTAAATAGGGTAGATAAAAATCAAAAAAAAGAAGCATATTTCGATAAAAAAGTTGATAATGAATATTTAATTAATGATGCGGGTATTGATGAAGAAGTAGTAAATCAGGATTTCATAAATCGATTAAGAGTTGTTTTTTTAGATATGGAGAATAATACCCAAAATAATTTAAATGAGTATGATGATGAAAATTATCGACTATATGAATACAAATGCTTTACAGAAAAGTCAGGCGTTGATGAAATTGGATTAAAATTTAATAATGTTATCCTTCCTGATAATATAACCCCATATTTTACATCAATTAAACAAATTTCGGAATTAAAACTTACGCAAGTTCAATTATCTTTTAACAGAAATAAACCAAGAATAGGATTTCAAGATCAAAATGGCAATATCGGTTATTCATCAAATTCGAAAAGGATTTTTGAAGGCGATGATGATAAACAATTTGTATTACCTGCAGTACAGAATTATGGTGAAGGAATATTTTTCCAGTTTAATGAAGAAAGGTTGAGTCAGCTTGCTAATGACCCAAGGATTCAAAATATTTTAGGTAGAAACCTTGACAAAAAAGATCAAGGTTATGGCACTTGGGAGATGCTAAATAGATGCGGACAAAAGTATTTTATTATTCATAGTTTTTCCCATTTAATTATGAGGGAATTAGAATTTGCTTGTGGTTATCCAACTGCTAGTTTAAAGGAACGTCTATACATTTGTTCTGAAGGTAAAGAATTTATGGCTGGAATTCTAATTTACACGACAGATGGTTCTGAAGGTAGTATGGGAGGGCTTGTATCGCAGGCTTCTGAATACAACATTGAAAAATTAATTAAAAATGCTTTGTTAAGAGGAGTTGATTGTAGTTCTGACCCTCTATGCTGGGAATCTGAAGGACAAGGATTGTTTGGTTTTAATCTTTCAGCTTGTTTTTCTTGCTCTTTAGTTGCAGAAACTGCTTGTGAAGAAATGAATCTGGGTTTAGATAGAAGAGTATTAGTTGATGAAACTTTCGGTTATTTCAAAGACATTATGTAAAAATTACAAAAAATGAAAATTAAATTAAATCAAATTTTCTCTACCGAAGTCAATCCAAAATTTGCAAATTGGGAAAATATAACTAAAGGCAAGTATACTCAAGGACTGAACTTGTATAAAGGGATGCCGTATTTTAAAGAAATAAACAGCAGAACTCCTTTAATCAATTTTCATACAAACCCCTTTAAAGAAGACGAAGAACAATCTCCTTGGAGAGATTTAATATTTCAAGAAGATGGAAGAATTTTATATAATGGTGATAATAAGAGCAGTGATAAAAGTGCAAATGAAACGATGGGTAACAAAAAAGTTCTAGACATTCTTCCTTTATATTTTTCCAAAAAAAGAAATGAAAGACTTAAGGCCCCTCCAATTTTTGTGACTAAAACTATAAAAGTTGGAAATAAAACTGGGTTCAGACAATTTATCGGAATAGGTATCATCAATAACCCACCAATTCTAATACAACAATACGAAAAAGGAACTAATAATGTTTTTACAAATTACCAATATGAAGTCACTCTCTTATCTCTAGCTCCAGAAGACACTTTTAACTGGGATTGGATAGACGACAGAAGAGATAAAAACATTTCCGATGAAGACTCATTAAGGAATGCTCCTAAAAATTGGATAAAATGGGTTGAGAAAGGTTATGATGAGATTCCTAAAATACAATTAAAAATAAAATCTTACAAACTAATAAGTGAAAGTGAGCAAAGAAATTTACAGCCTAGTAATAAAAAAGTTATTGATGATTTATTAAACCTTTATTACCCAGATCCCATTAAAGATGGGCTACGATTTGAATCACTTGCATCATTTATAACAACACTATATTTTTCCGATAAAAACTATCACAGAGGTTGGATAACTGTAGGATCTGGTGACAGAGGTGTCGATTTTGTTGGAAGACTTGACATTGGACATGATTCATTTTCAAATACTTCAATTATTGTATTAGGTCAATCAAAAAGATATAAAAATTCAATTTCAGGGGAAAGATTAACACGAGTTGCTTCTAGAATGACAAGAGGTTATATTGG
>Ga0078894_10003335_pt1 | contig 12211 bp, 9 predicted proteins | sample LauGreSu1BDMLBSD_2_FD_67506 | JGI IMG/M metagenome (GOLD analysis project Ga0078894, IMG submission 67506) | Freshwater lake microbial communities from Lake Michigan, USA - Su13.BD.MLB.SD (version 4) (version 4) | ecosystem: Environmental > Aquatic > Freshwater > Lake | place: Lake Michigan, USA...
AAAAAATAAAGCAGATAATGTAATAAGTTATGAATTATTTATAACATATTTCATAAATTTAATAATTATTATTATAATTTTTAATATAGCTATATCTAATAATAAAATATTATAATACATTAAATAAGAATATTCTATGAGCGTTCCAAATGATGTTCCTGATTCTCTTCGAGAAATCTTAAAAACAACAGAAAATAGGAAAAATTATCAAGAATATCCGATATATTATCAAGATAATAATACAGAAAGAAATTTTATTAGAAATTTTAAGGACGTATTTATTTATATGTTGATTAATGTTACGTTTGCAACTATAATTATAATTACTTGGTTGATACAAAAAAAATATATATATAAATATTTAAAAGAATTATATAGAAAAAATAAGATAATTTTAAATGATATAGAGTATTATGTAAATATGAATGGTGGTATATCATATAATTTACATTTTATATTTTCCTATGTATATATTAATTTCAAATTATTTATTATACTATATTTAACTAAATTTAATTTAAAAGAAGAGTTTGATTATACGACTTTAATAATTTTAACATTGACAACTACTCTTTTAATAACATTTATAATATTATCTTCTATTGGAATAAATAATATTTAAGGAGATATTATATTTTATTTATTATATGGAAAGTGAATTTTTATTAAATATTAAAACTATACAAGCATCAACATTTAAACAGGTAATAGATGCCCTTAAAGAAATATTAATGGATGTTAATTTAGAAATAGATGAAACAGGTATAAAAATAGTTGCTATGGATAATACCCATATAGTTCTTATACATCTTAAATTAGAAGCAGAAAAATTTGAAATATATGAATGTGCTAAGAAAACTTATGTTGGTATTAATATGCTTCGTCTCCATGCTTTAATTAAAACTATTACAAATAATGATATTTTATCTATATATATTAAAAAGGATGATCCTAATCATTTAGGTATAACTATTGAAAATAATGATAAAAATTATAAAACTAATTATAAATTATCTGTTTTAGATATTGATGTTTTAAATTTAGATATACCTCCTGTAGATTTTCATACTATTATAAATATGCCATCAAATTATCTCCAGAAAATTATTCGTGATATGAATAATCTTGCAGAATTTATTGAATTTAGAAATATAGGAGATAAGTTAATTTTAAGCTGTAAAGGAGATTTTTGCAATCAAGAAACTATACTTGGAGCGGAAAAATCACAAACTATTACTATAAAAAAGAATAGTACAGATGAAGAGCAGGAAATTATACAAGGTATTTTTAGTCTAAAATACCTATCAATATTTACAAAATGTACTAATTTATCAAATAATGTAGAATTATATCTTAAAAATAATTATCCTATAATTCTAAGATATACTATAGCATCTCTCGGAGAAATAAAATTGTGTTTATCACAACAAGATATATCGCAATAAATACAATAAATATCAATATCACAAATAATAATTTGTGTAATAAAAATTAAATTTTTTTTAACTTAGGATATAAGATATATTTATAATATATATCTTGTAATTTATAAAGAGTATTTCTTAATACTATTAAAATTTCCTCTAAGCAATTAAAATAATTGTTTGAAAATATGAAATCACAATCTGATACTATATAATTAATTTGTTTATTTATTTCAATGAAAATATTTCCAATTTTATCCATAGTATATTATATAAATTATATATAAGTTCTTTAAGTAATTATACATAATTAAAAATCTGCTTCAAGAGAAAATTCACGTATTTTAGAATGTTCTTGTTTTCCTCCTACATTAGCTTTGCTATATTGTGATACGCGACTTTCAAAGAAATTTGATTTACTCTCAATTGAAATTCTATCCATAAATGGGAATGGATTATTAGAGTTCCATATTTTGTCATAGTTAAGTTGTGTTAGTAATCTATCCGCGACAAATTCAATATATATTGACATTAAATCGGCGTTCATACCTAACATAGAACAAGGGATACTTTCTATAATAAAAATCTTTTCTACTTCTACTGCTTCTTTAACGATTTGATGAACTATTTCTTGAGATAATCTATTTACTATTTTAGAATATAAGAGAACAGCAAATTCTACATGCATACCTTCATCGCGGCTAATTAATTCATTTGAAAATGATAACCCAGGCATTAAACCACGTTCTTTAAGCCAAAAAATACTACAAAAAGCACCACTAAAAAATACTCCTTCTACTAAAGCGAAGGCAAGTAATCTTTGTGAAAATGGTGCTTTTTCGTCGTTAATCCATTTAAAACACCAATCGGCTTTCTTTTTAATACATGGCATATAATTAATAGCATTTAGAGCTTCTTCTTTATCCTTTGATTCTTTAAAATATGTATCAATTAGAAGAGAATATGTCTCTGAATGAATATTTTCAATTGACATTTGAAAGCTGTAAAAAAACTTTGCTTCGAGTATTTGTACATCATTTAAAAACCTTTCTCCTAAATTAATATTAACAATAGTATCACTTGAACTAAAAAATGCTAAGATTTGTTTAATAAAAAACTTTTCATTATTATTTAATTTATTAAAATCATCTATGTCTTTTGATAAATCAAGTTCTTCAGGAGTCCAAAATACACTAACAGATTTTTTATACATTTCCCACATATCATAATGTTTAATTGGAAAAATTGTCAATCTATCAGAAGATATTAATAATGGTTCATTATTTGACATACTATATACTATTATAATAATATATATTTATATAATAATATATCCTGTATAATTAGAAAATAATATAGTATTTATGGCGGCAGCATCTCATAATCCTTTTACAAGAAATGATACCCTTCTCATTAGCAACGCTGTTGAAGTTAAGCGTGATGAACTTATAGACAGAGATACAGCTCGTGTACTTGGTAAATTTTATTGCGACTGTGTAGAAAATTTAATAATATATTTTACTCCAAGAAGAATACATGGTATTGGATACAACAAACTATCTGACATAAATGAATATATAAGGCGTGTAGGTAATTATGAGATAGGGGTTGATATAGCCGACCGAGAAAGATTTATTCTTAAATTATATAAAAAAGATAGTCGTCAACCAAAAGAAATTTTTCATATTAGTCTATTTACAAGAAATGGAAGATATATGGGAACGCATTTTACTAATCCTAAAAAAACTGGTGATAGTAGAAGTTTGTATGTAGCACATAGCTACTTTGAAGATTCTTTATTCGCAGGGATAAAAGCTGATAAATATTATTTTTCAAAAATATTAAAAACTATGGGTCATTATTTAAAAAGAATGAGAAGTATATATGATCCTACAAAATCACTGAAAGCCAGGATAAATAATTTCATTAATGATTTAAATATTGATAGTGCTGACAGGATAAATATTGGAGAAATTTTATCATATATTGGACAAAAATATTACGATGATATCAATGAAGATATTGTAACAACAAGAGATAGATCAAGAGATAGATCAAGAGAGAGACCAAGAGAGAGACCAAGAGAGAGACCAAGAGATAGATCAAGAGAGAGACCAAGAGATAGCGGATACAGAAGAAGCAGAGGAGGAGACAAACAACTAAAAATAAATAAGATAAAGGATAAGATAAAATTATTAAAAGATAACAAAATAAAAAATAAAGATAAAATTATTAAACAAATGAAACTAATTGAAGATATTAAAACTAAAATTAAAATAGAAAAAGAAATGGCGAAACTCAAACAAAAAAACTCCATAGTAAAAAGAAAAACATCTATTGTTAAAAAACCTAAGGCTACTAAAAATACTAAAGCAAAACCCAAGAAATCTTCAAAATAATCTCCATATAAGAAGGCGTCTCTTAAACGGTGATATATATGCTCTATTATTTATTTTTATTCTAAATCGTTTAGAGTAGAATATGTGTTTATAATTTTTTTATAATTTAAAAAAATGTTATGATGAACATAACATACAACTATCGCCATTGCTTTCAGCACATTTCATTTTTTTTTTAGCAAATTCAGGATCTATAGTAAATTGCTGAGTTTTTGCTTTTGGCTTTGTTCTCAAATAATAAGAACCGGTTTTAAGTCCTTTTGAGTGTCCGTAAAAATGCATTGAAGATAATTTTTGAAAATCAGGTTCTTCAATAAATATATTTAAACTTTGTGTTTGACAAATATATTTCCCTCTTTCAGCTGACATATCAATAATAGAACGTTGTTTAATTTCCCACGATGTTTTATATAACTCCTTTGTAGTAGCATCAATACTTGGTATATTTTGAATACTTCCTTCATGTAGAATAATAGTATCACGCATTTCTTTATTCCATAAACCCATATCTATTAAATCTTTAATCAAATACTTATTTATAACAATAAATTCACCACTTAATGTTTTTCTCTGAAAAATATTATTTGTAATTGGTTCAAAACTTTCATTAAATCCCATAATTTGTGACGTAGATGCCGTAGGCATAGGTGAAACTAATAAGCTGTTGCGTATTCCGTATTCTTTAATATCATTTCTTAAACTATCCCAGTCATATCTATTACTTGGTTTCTCATCCCACAAATCAAATTGAAATAAGCCTTGTGATATAGGACTACCTTCAAATGTACTATAAGCACCACAATATTTACTATTAATATTTTTCATTTCATATTCATTAATATAATCATTAATATCTTCATCAATTTCTTTAGCTAATATTTTATTAATAATATTAAATCTTTTTTTTGATAATTCCATAGATGCTTCTACAGCCCCGTGATATATTGTTTCAAATATATAGTTATTAATATTTGCTGCTTCTTTAGATTCAAAAGGATGTTTGAGTATCATGAAAACGTCTGCAAGACCTTGAACTCCAATTCCAATAGGTCTATTCTTAAAATTAGAAACGCGTCCTTTATCAGTTGGATAAAAATTTTTATCAATAACTTTATTCAAATTTTTAGTGATTACTTTTACAACATCGTGTAATTTGTTATAATTAAAAGCACCATCTTCAATATATGATGGAAGACAAATTGATGCTAAATTACATACTCCAGTTTCTTCGGGCGAAGAATATATTAGTACCTCGGCACACAAATTACTTGATTTAATAGTTCCTAAATTTTTTTGATTACTCTTTTTATTTGCTGCATCTTTATATAAAATATACGGTACTCCTTGTTCTATTTGTGCTTCTAAAATTTTAAACCATAAATCCTGAGCATTAATTTGCTTATTATACCTTTCTTCACTTTCATACTTTTCATAAAGTTTGTTAAATTCATCCCCGTAAACATCACTTAATCCAGGGCATTTATCTGGACACATCAAAGACCATAATTTATTATTTTTAACCCTTTCCATAAATAAGTCAGAAACCCATAACGCCATAAATAAATCGCGACATCTTTCTTCTTCGCTTCCATGATTTTTTTTTAATTCTAAAAATGCTTCGATATCACAATGCCATGTTTCAAGATATACAGCTATACTTCCTAATCTTTTTCCTGCTTGATCTACATATCTTGCTGTACTATTAATTACTCTTAACATAGGTATAATACCATTTGATGTACCATTTGTACCACGGATATAACTACCTTTTCCTCTTACTTGATGAATATGAACTCCAATACCTCCAGCATATTTAGAAATTAAAGCCATTTCTTTTAAAGAATCATAAATACCAGATATACTATCATCATTAATTGAACATAAAAAACAACTACTTAATTGTGGTCTTTTTGTTCCAGAATTAAATAATGTAGGAGTAGCATGAGTAAAATATTTCTTGCTTAATAAATCGTATGTCTGTAAAACATCTTTAATATCATTTCCGTGTATTCCAATTGCCACTCTCATCCACATATGTTGAGGTCTTTCAATAATTTTTTTATCAACTTTAATTAAATAGGCTCGTTCTAATGTTTTAAATCCGAAATAATCAAATAGATAATCTCGTTGATAATCAATATAGGTATTTAATTTTTCTTTATTTTTAGAAACAATATTATATAGTTCATCACATACTAATGGATAACTATTATTATGAATATCTTTATTATTATATAATGTGATAACAGTCTCAGAAAAAGACGGAGATGTATTTTTATGATGATTTGAAATAATAATGCGTGAAGCGAGTATATTATATTCAGGATTATTTAAAGACATGCTACTACATAAATAAGCAGCCATTTCATCTAATTCGCATGTTTTAACACCATCATATATTCTGGCACATACTTTTTGAGCAAGTTCTGATACGTTTATTGTTAAATCTTTTGATAAATTCTTAAGACGCATAAGAACTTTATCGAAACTAACATCCTCGAACTCTCCATTTCTTTTAATAACCTTCATAATTATATTATTAACTTAATTAATCTATATATATATTTTTGAGTACATAATTGAAAAAAAATAAATAATTTAAAAGTTTTGTAAAAATTTTAGAAAAAATAAAATTATGTACTCAAAAATAAATAAGTAGTGCATGTGAACCTTTTGAATACATTTAGGACACATATGTCGTCACATATGAATTAATATAGATAATAATCTTGATAAATTATAATTACACTAATATTTCATCGAATATGCTTGGATTTCCTGATAAATAATTCCAGTTAATATTATCTCGATATTCTCTTAATAGTTCTATAGCAGATGGATTTGCTGATAACAAATACCAATTTATTTCACCAAGATTAGTTTTTAATAATTCTATGGCTTCCGGATTTGGATTTTTTGATAATCTACCCCAATTTATTCTATCCTGATTTGCTTTTAACAAATCCATAGCATTCGGGTTCTCTGATAATTTATTCCAATTTATTTCATCTGGATTTTCGTTTAATAAATCCATAGCTTCAGGATTTGCCGATAACATCTCCCAATTTATTTTAGTACGATTATCTTTTAATAATTCTATAGCACCTGGATTTGCTGATAATGCTACCCAATCTATTTTTTCACTATTTTCTTTTAATAATTCTATAGCTTCAGGACTTGGATTTTCTGATAACCAATCCCAATCTATTCTTGATGGATTTGTTCTTAATAATTCTATAGCTTCTGAATTAGTATTTTCTGATAAAAATTCCCATTCTATTCTTGTCGGATTTTCTTTTAATAATTTAATAGCTTCTGGATTAGGATTTTTTGATAAATAATTCCATTTTATTTTACTCGTATTTTCTTTTAAAAAATCTATTGCGTTTGGATTTTGTGATAATATCCAAATATTTAATTTATTTATTGGTATCCAATTCTTTAATATATATTTAATTTTAAAAATGGTCTTGTATTGTTCTACTATTTTATAATAAATATCATCAGGCAATGAATTAAGACTTCCCCTGTTTTTCATAGCATTCATCTTGTTCTTAATAGATTTTGGAGATGACTTGATATTCTCCTTAAAAACATTGATATATTTACAGAATTTTTTGAGCTGTTTCTCTTCACAACCAATAACTTTAGACATTAATTTAATCATAATCTTGTTCCCACACATAGCTTCATAGTCACCAATAGTGAGCCGAAATAGTGGGTTATTAATTCTTGCTTGCATATTCGCAATTAGTTGAGTACTGGGACTTGAATTTATTCGTAAAAATTTAGATAATTCATCTCCCTTTTTCTTAGTTAATCCTTCTAATATGGTTTCTTTATTAGACATTATTCTATTAAATGTTTAAGAATATTAAATGTTTAATAATAAAAATGAGTAGCAGAGTGTATAATTTATTTTTTTCTAAATTTTCAATAATTATTTTGGTATTACGTAATCTAATGTAATACCATTCGATGTTTGCTTATACCCATTTATTTTTATTATCCCTTTATGTTCTTGATAATGACATTCTTTACAAATAGATACAAGGTTATGTTGAGAATTTTTATGAGATGTTCCTATAAAGCCATTATCATCTGCTGTTTCTTGATATTTAATATGATGTGTTTCGATCGCAATAGATTTTTTACATACTTCGCATATATTTATTAATTTTTTTTTATTATATCGCGATTTCTTATTTTTAATTAAATCCTTATCTAAATCAGTTACTTCTTTTCTAAACATTTCTGCCTTTTTTAAAAAATCAAAAGGCATATCTAATGATTTGCATACTTCTAAACCATACATATTAGAACCTTGTCCATCTTGTATTATTCTATCATAAATTATTTCATTATTTGTTCCAATATTAATTTTAATGTGTTTTACATGTAACCTATTATTATTAATATGTTCTTTAATACAAGACATCGTTGTTAATTCATGTAAATGTGTAGCAAATATAAAGGATGCACCCTTATTTATTAAAGTATCTATACCTGCAGATACGATTGCTATTCCTGATATAGATTCTGTTCCACAACATATTTCATCTCCAATTACTAAACTAAATTTATTACATCTTTGTAATATATTACGCAATTCTGTCATTTCAACAGTAAAACTTGACATTCCCTTATAAATATTATCCATTCCAGAAATCCTTGTAAATATTTTTTTATAAGGATAATATTCCATATTTTCTGCTGAAACAAACATCCCTGATTGTGCCATAATTATATTTAAACCAACTGCTTTCATAAAAGATGATTTGCCAGAAGCATTAATACCATATAATAAAACACCGTCCTTATTTATAGTAATATCATTTCCAACATAGTCTAATTCATCTTGTATTCTTTCTATAAGAGGATGTCTCATATTTTTAATATTAACAAATGAAGATTTATCTGAATCGCAATTATCTTCAATTATAGGTCTCGTATATCTATACTCAAACGCATTTTTAGCATTATTCGAAGATATATCAACTCTAATTAAATACTTAATTAATATATCAATATTTTCACTATTTTTTTCAATAAATTTAATAATAAAATTATTATAATATTTTAAAACTAATTCTGAAATTTTATCTTCATATTCACTTATACTTTTAGAATATTTTTCAATAAATTTATTTGTAATTTTATAATTCGAAGATGAAGAAGATATTTGCTTTGTTTTAAATTCACTCATATATTTATTATCACTTTTCAAAGCGGTTTCATATCTTTTTTTAGTCATTAGTATAAAATACTCTCTATCTTTATCAACATAATCTATTTTACAAGATGTACTATCGTTCGTTCCTATCTTATTTATATATTCGACATATTTTTCAATTTGTTTATATGTATTATCTTTTTCAATTACTATATTATCAATATCTTCATATATTCCAGATTTAAATATATTTCCCATATTATTTTTATCCTGTAAGTTATATTTTGAAGAATTTTCCATATCTAAAATGTTATCATATGATTTTAATATTTCATTTATTATTCCTCGTATGTCAATATTATCATCTTTATAATCATCGAAATATTCAATATTATTGTATATTTCAATACATGATTCGATAGATTCATTAAAATTAACCCAATCTTGAGGTGCAATTTTATTTAAAAGTAATTTTCTTTTAAATCTCTCTAAGTCCGATATCTTGCTAAGATATTTTCTTATTTTAATAAAAATTTTATCTTTTAACATTTTATCAATATCATCATATGACCTATTTATTTTATCAATATTAATCATAGGTGCAAGTAATTTTTCTTTAAAATATCTGGAACCAAACGCTGTAACACATCTATTCAATATATCAATCAATGGTTTATCATTTTGATATACACCGAGAATATTCAACTGAACAGCAGAATTAAATTCAATAATCATGTTGTTATTATTTTCTAAAATTTCTGGTACTTGTAGTTCTTTAATTATATCAGCATTATGTTCATAGGCAAATTGTAATAAACAACAGAACCCTTCTCTTGCGATTGTTAGTTTTTCCATATTTAACATTTCTATTATTGAAACTAATCCTGATTTTATAAAGAATGCCTTTTCTAACATATAACGTTGATTTATAATATTTTTGTAAAACGATACATATTTACAATCATCCCATTTATAATGAACTAATATATTATTAATATTTAGATTTTTCAATATTTTCTTCTTTGCTTTTTCATCAATTTTTTCTCCTAAAATAATTAATTCAATAGGATTATAAGAATTAATCATTCTAAAAACTTCATCATTTGCCAATTCGGGATCTTCTTTCGTAGAACCTACTTCATATACAAATGTTTTTCCAGTGGATAAATCTATTCCTGATATACCCGCAATAACAAAATTATTTATTAATTCGTAAATAATAACCATCATATAATTACTTTTCCTTTCTGTAATATTAATATTAGAACCGGGTGATAATATTTCTGACACCGAACGAATTACATTTTTGTTATCTTCCCCTTGTTGTATTATGACAATAGTGTAATTATTATTTAATAATATTTGTGTAAACTTACTTACTGAATGCATAGGGAAACCAGCCATAACAGGGTTGTTTCTCGATATTTCATTTATAGATTTGTTTTTTTTTGTTGTTTGTATACCACAAATGTCAGCTATTTTATATATATCGTAATCATCATTATTATATTCGGAAATAGTATACATTTCATAAAAAGAACCAACTTGTAAAAATACAATACATTTATTACCATATTGTTCTCTATATATTTTCATATATTCTATGTAGTCATCAATTAACATCTTATCATAATAATATATACAATATATTCTTAAATATAAAAATAATATAAGAAATATACAATATAAGATATTATTATGGAAACAGAAAAAGAATTTAAGGAGGTTTTAAAAAAACTTGAAACATTTAATTTAGAATTAACTGGAATACCTGATAATATTAAATTAGATTTTTATAAATTTTATAAACAAGCAACTATTGGCGATTGTAATACGCAAAGACCTACATTTCTATATTTTAAAGAATGTGCAAAATGGGATGCGTGGAACAGTGTTAAAAATATGTCCAAAGATGATGCCATGAAAAACTATATTGAATATTATAAAATTTATATATCATAAATGTATTTTACTCTTTTTTATTTAATAATTTATTTAAAACATTATGAGCATACATATACGTATCTAATAAAAAGGCATAATTTATTATTTTATTTCTTTCAAATAATATTTGTTCAGCATCTTCATTATTATTTAATTCTGCTATCAGGAAAGCACCATCTAATAAATCAGCATTTTCGGTAAATAATGATGTATTATCATCTCCTTTTAATTTATCTGCAAAATAAGAATATTTAAATTTATATATGATATGATAATATAAATATAATATATATATCACTAAACATATTAATAATAAGTTATCTAATCTCGATAAATATATTAGTAGTCCAAACATAAATAAAATTATATAACCAATAATTCTTAAAATAAATTCTATTGTAGATGGAATAATCATAAATATACTATTTAATGAAACAGTAAATATTAGTATTAAAATAATTATCAATAAAATTACGGCAATTATAGGTGTTATACTTATTTTTGATATAATCCATTCATAAATAGCCCTGAGTTTATCTGAAATTATTTTACTATTAAAGAACCATATAAAACTTCTTATTATATACGTAAATATGAAATTAAATGAAAACCATTTTAATATATAATTTAACCATAATACAAATGAATATAAATAATTAATTTTGCGGCGAATTAAGTAAGTTCCCCATAAATCAAATTTCAAATCAATTATATATAATCCCACTAAAAATATAAATATTGAAATAGTAATAGTGAAAAGTACAGGATATACTACTAAAAAGCTCTTATATAAATTTAATATTTTTTCATAATCTTCAAATATTAAAAATTGCTTATTTTCTAATTTAACTTGTATTGGTTTATAATCATTTCCACCAGAATAAATTATTGTAGGTGGTTTCGGAGTAATAATATTTCCTTTTTCATATTTTTGTTGTTGAGGTGACGGACTAATTTTTTCTTGAATTTCTTGAATAGTTCTTAATTTTGTGGTTTGATATGCTTTATCTAAATCCTTTAAAGAGACATCTTCATTTAAAAATTTATATATACCATATAATTCTAAACGTTCACAATAAATACTTCTTTTATTAAAACATAAATACGAACAATATTCAAATAAATAAATTAAAACACTTTTAAATAAATCATCACCTATATAATTGCTAATATATGCAGAAATTTCAGTATTTTTAACTGCTAAACTTTTAGCATATAGCAAATTGTATTTTTTTTTATCTGTAGCAAAATTATTTAAATATTTAATATAT
>Ga0078894_10003336_pt1 | contig 12211 bp, 15 predicted proteins | sample LauGreSu1BDMLBSD_2_FD_67506 | JGI IMG/M metagenome (GOLD analysis project Ga0078894, IMG submission 67506) | Freshwater lake microbial communities from Lake Michigan, USA - Su13.BD.MLB.SD (version 4) (version 4) | ecosystem: Environmental > Aquatic > Freshwater > Lake | place: Lake Michigan...
ACCTCACATTCACTGAACGGGCCTACACATGGTCGTTCGTCAACTCTCTCGACGCGTCCGTCGTCGACTCCGGTTCTGCGACCTGTTAGCAATGTCCCATGGCTCGAACAGTATTTGACGACGACTATTACCGCCGCTTCTACTCAGACAAACCCGTTCACACGAAGCGCAAGATCGCACAGTTGGCCCAAGCAGTCGATTCGTTCTGCCAGTGGTGGGACCTCCCCGTTCGAAGCGTCCTCGACGTTGGGGCTGGTCCGGGTTATTGGCGCGACTGGTACAAAGAACATCGTCCACGGGTGACGGTGCACTCGACGGACGTCAGCGAACATGCCTGCAAGAAATTCGGACATGAACTTCGCGACATCACCACTTGGCGCCCTGAGCGCACGTACGACCTCGTCATCTGTCACGGCGTGTTGCATTACCTCACCGACGCAGGCGCAAAGAATGCCATCGAACACCTCGCTGCCGCGTGTCGTGGAGTGCTGTACGTCGAAGCCCCCACTGCACACGACCTGGAGCATGTAGTCGACAAGCGCGCCACTGACATGAACGTGCATGCCCGTAGCGCACAGTGGTACCGCAAGAACCTCGGTCAGTATTTCGTCCAAGTAGGTGCAGGCATGTGGGTGAGTCGAAAAGTCGGTCTTGCGTTGTACGACCTGGAACGTGCCAAGGACTGACAAAGCCGACAGCGCCACATGCGCTACGGAACAAGAATGACTTTGCCTGCAACCTTGCGGTTCTGCATGTCCTTCAGGGCTTGAACCGCCTGCGACAACGGATATGAGGCGGGCTCCACGGGATTGAGTCGACCGTCAGCAATCCACTCGAGCACGGTCATCAACATCTTCTGGTTTTCTTTCGGGTTCCGGCCCACCCAAGCGCCCCAGTCCACTCCGGTCACGCGACGATTACGCAAGAGCACTTGGTTTGCCGGCAGCGATTGAATGCCCCCGACGAAACCCACGACGAGATACTGACCGTCTTCACCCAATGCACGAAGACAAGAAACTCCCAAGTCGCCCCCTACAGGGTCGTACAAATAATCGATCGACCCACCAGCGAGCTCTTTGGCGCGCTCTTTCACATCTTCTGTCGACGAGTCAATGGTGGCGAAAGCGCCTTTGCTTGCCGCAAGTTCTCGCTTGTCTGCCGATGACGCCGCGGCAATGACTCGAAGACCGAGCGCGCGACCAAGGTCGACTGCTGCAAGGCCGACACCACCACCTGCGCCGAGAACGAGCATGGACTTTCCTGCTTCGACTTTTGCTCTGGTCACCAACGCGAACCAACCAGTGAGGTAGCTCTGCATGAAGGTGGCTCCTTGGCCATCGCTCATGGCATCTGGAAGACGCAAGATGCGCGACGAACTGGTCACGACTTCGTCGGAGAATCCACCGAACCCGACAGGCGCGAACACTCTGTCACCAACGGCAGACGTCGTGACAGCAGTTCCGATTTCTGTGATGCGCCCCACCACCTCTGACCCCGGCCGAAACGGCAGTGGTGGCTTGATCTGATACTTGCCTTCACATAGCAGTGCATCGACAAAGTTGATGCCACAAGCCGTCACGGCAATACGCACGTCACTTTCCCCCAGTGGTGGTGATGGTTGTTCTTCCATCACGAGGTCGTCGAGTGGTCCGAATTGTCTGCACACCAGTGTTCGCACGCTCACGACAGTACCTCTGGCTCGGTCCGAGTTGACAGTCGGCGAACAATCAGTGCAATGCGCGATGTAGACGCCGCGGCAACTTCGCCAAGAAATCTGAACGGGCCTCGTGAGTCGCTCGATCCACCCCGTAATGGGCGATCCAACTACTTCGACACCGCGGGTTGCACAACACCCGCAGCCCCCGACGAATAGTGGCCTTCCCAGGTTCACCTTCGAGCGCATTGACCCACCGTGACGAGCCGTATGTCGTGACAGCTACAAGTCGCCGCACACGAGCGAGTCCTGCATGCAAGCGACTGGCACCTTCCGGAAATGTCCACGCCACACCCTGCATCAACACCCTGTCGAACCAGCCCTTCATGATGGCCGGTGGAGCCGACCACCAACTTGGGTACACGAACACAATCGCTTCGCACCACTCAAGATCTGCGACATGCGTTGCGAGAAGTGGATCATTGGCGGTCTTGGTTTCAGGTGCAGCGAAGTGATTACGTTTCTCGACCGCTGAGAGCACAGGGTCGAAGTTCTCTCGCCACAGATCATGTGACCGGACGTCATGATTGTCGCCGTCTAGCGATGACATCACTTGGTCAAAAATCGCACGACCATACGAATCTGCGAGCGGATGTGCAAAAAGTACGAGGACGTTCACAGTTTTTCCATGCTCCGTCGAACCTCGGCGAGAAAATGGGTGCGCTTTTCTTCACTTGCCCCGTCTATGCCATACAGCGCGATCCACTTTGATCTCGTTCGCCACGAGGTGTTCAACTTCAACGCTCGAAGCAGGGTTCGACGCCCAGAATCTTTCATCAGCTTCACGTACGGCCATTTCGACCCGTACGTGGTGATTCCCACGATGCGTCGTACTTGTCGCAGACCTGGACGCACTTTGTTGTCTTCGTCGAACACGAAGGCCACACCAGGCCGCATCACTCGTTCTAGCCAACCCTTCAACTGCGCCGGCAGTGCCGACCACCACGTCGGATACACGAACACGAGCACGTCTGCCCATCGGACTGCGTCGATGTGGACGGTGAGATCTTCGTTCGCCACGGGGGTGACTGCCTTGTACCCGCGAAGTTCCTCAGCAGACATCACCGGGTTGAAACTCATTGCGCCCAAGTCGAGAACACGCACATCGTGACCAGCAGCACGCGCACCTTCAATCGCAGAGTCGCGAAGCGCACCGGAGAAACTGTCGGTGACTGGGTGAGAGTGAATCACCAGTACTCGCATGTTGTCACACTAGGTGGCAACGAATGACCACAAACGGTCTGCTCAGGACAGAAGAGCGATGACCTCGTTCAGGCGTTCTGCGTGAATCGACTCTTCGCGTCCATTCAGACGAAGCAACTTGGCAACTTCTTCATCTGTTTCATTGTCAGCCCAGAACTGGTATCCGGCATCACCGCTCACTTCGCCTTGGATCATTGCCTTGAACGCCTCGACGTCGAGCGTCTGCGGCATCGGAATTGGCAGAATGCTCTCGACCTCGGGACTCGGCTGCCACTCCTGCCCCAATTTGATGCTGATGGCCTTCGCAATTCGGCGCGCATGTGCGCGTTCCTCGCGGCCGTTGCGACGCAGCAGCTCGGCTGCTTGCTCGTTGCCCACGATGGCTGCCACCTTTTCGTAGAACGCCTCCCCAGACACCTCGAGTTGATAGACCACTTCCATCGCTGGCACATCAAGCTGCTTCACCCCGGCCAATGCTGCCCCAGCGTTGTAGAAATTGCGTTCTGTCATTCCTTTGTCCTATCACCGAATGTCGGACCGTGCGTACTACTACGGTGGAGTCATGCCAGAGTTGACGGGCAACTTCGACACGGGCAGGTTGCCCCGCATCGCACAGGGTTCGGTCACGGTGACAATCGCCCGCACCGTCGAGCCAGGCCACGACGCTCGCTTTCTCGCATGGAGCGACGAGATGTTGACAGCGGTGCAATCTGCTGATGGTTGCCTCGGCGCCATGACTCTTCGGCCCGGTACCGACAGCGACGAATACCACATGGTCTTCCGCTTCGTCGATGTCATGCATCTGCGTCGGTGGGAGCGTTCACCTCAGCGTGAGGAACTACTCGGGCTCGTCGACGACATCATCAAGAGTGAACGCATCACTGTGACTCCGGGAACTGACCAGTTCTTCAACGCCCAGTCAGAGGTACAGCCTCACAAGTCGCGAACACGTAAGTTCCTCGCCGACACTGCATGGGTATATCCCGTCGCACTCGGCTTCACAGTGATCGTTGCGCCGTACATCGGCAATCTTGATCTACTTCCGCGGGTGCTCATCTCGACCTTGTTCGTCGGTGCGACGAGCAAATACGCCACAGAACCGGTTCGCAGATGGTGGAGGCGACGCAAGATGTTGCCTCAAGGCGTCGTGCTTCGCTGACGAACTTCTGAACCTTCGTGTGTCAGGCAGGCACGACGGCACGGCGCACAGGACGGTCCCAACCTGGTTGACCAGTCGCCTTCGGGCGTGGCCACAGGCCAGGTCCCATCTCGACCATTCCATGGTGCGTGCTGTAGTCGCCGAGCAAGTTGAGGAACGGCACGGCATCGAATGCCTCTGGGCCGCGAACACCGGTTCCTTTCCAACTGCCGTTCGACAACAACTCGATGGCGACGACTGGGCAGATTGCTGTCTGCCACAGCACAGCTTGTGATCCCCACTCTCGCATCGTGGTCTCGTTGTCTGCCACGTGATACAGGTACACCTCACGGTGCTCGCCGTCATACGTGCCTTTCACCCAGGTTCCTGCACATGTCTTGCCATGCATGAGGTGACCGAGCTTCGAGGGGTTCGGTAACACCGAGGCGAGAACATCTCGTGGGGCCACATGAACATCGCCCACTTTGATGCGCTCTTTGCTGTCGAGGCCGAGATACGCGAAGGTCTTCAACCAATCGATGAATTCTGCACCGAGTCCGTACTTGAACGTGACTCGTTGACAGTCGATCTCACGTGGAATGAGCACGACTTCTTCGTGTTCCACGTTGACGCACTCGACCGGTCCGATCCCCGCCGGAAAGTGAAACACTTCCGGCTCGCTGAAACAATCAGTGGTGTACAACCCACGATGTTTGTCCCACACGATTGGTGGGTTCAGACACTCTTCGATGGTCGTCCAGATGGAAAATGTCGGCGCAAAATCGAGACCATCGATTGACAAGTTCGAACCGTCACGCACACCGATTTCGTCGATGGTGTCGAACAAGTGGTCGGCTGCATAGCGCGCAAACACATCACTCAAGCCTGGCTCGACACCCATACCGATGAGGGCCAAGAGTCCCCTCTCGCGCCACGCATCGTCGCGAGAAATTTGATCAGCACCTAATGGTTTGCCGACTTCTTCGTACGGGTTCGTGGGGTGTGGCTCACTCAAGTTCATCGCCATGTCCACGTAGTTGGCGCCAGCTGTGAAGCAAGCATTGAAGATGACTTCATTCAGCCGTGGGTCGCACGCGTTGACCACCACATCGGCTTTCACCGACTGGATGAGTTGCACCAGTTCAGATTCACTTCGCGCATCGACCTTCGCGGCAGAAAACTTTCCTGGGTCATCCAGGACTGATATGGCCTGTTCCGCGCTCTCCTTGCTGATGTCAGCTAGGACGAACGAGTCGAAGAACGACCGGGTCTCTGCGATGGATGCCATTGAGGCTCCCACACCGCCTGCTCCTACTACGAGGATATTCATGATTCACCACTGCTACGCGAGGAACACCCCGCTCATGCTTTCTTTGTGAAATTCAATGCAATTGCATTGAATCGTGATGTCATTGTAACAGGGTCAGAAAACGTTCAGCAGGTCGACCACGAACACAAGTGTCTCCCCGCCTTTTATGACGCCACCAGCGCCGTGACTTCCGTAACCCATATGGGGCGGAATGGTGAGGCGACGACGACCCCCCACCTTCATGCCGGCGACACCTTCATCCCATCCCGAGATGACCTGTCCGGCACCAAGACGAAATTCAAACGTGTCGTTGCGGTCCCACGATGCATCGAACTGGCGCTGGGTGCTCCACGCAACGCCCACATAATGCACGTCGACGTTGCGACCTTTCACAGCCTCGTCACCTGTTCCAACGACTATGTCCTCAATCAGAAGATCAGCCGGTGGCTCACCAGCGGGAATTGAAACATCAGGCTTTGAACTCATTGCTGAACAGTAGCCAACGCGACATGTGCTCACGAAGCACCACGCGACATCTGGTGCAAGTGATACTTTGCCTTCCCGATGAACTCAGCACCTGCACCACGTTCTGCAATGGAACTTGCAAAGTCCATGGGCGATGGTATTCCCACTCCAGATTCCATCTCTGCAGAATCTCATGAGCTCATTAGTGCCGTTCGCGAGCTTCTTGATGCCGTCATGCGAACAGACGTCGACGATCACACGAAATCTGTCGTCGCAGCCGACATCAAATCGGTGAATGACCGACTACGCGACAAGGTTCGCCACCCGTACATCACCATCGTGCGCCATGTGAACGGCCGTATTGAGAACGTCACCCAAGCCGGCTCAGGCCCACTCAACCCTCGCGCACCGATTCTGTCGTTTTACCCCGTGCCGGTTCCTGGTGATACATACGAGCCCGTTGAAGTCACGGCACACGCGGTTCTCGATGCCTCGATGTCAGGGCCTCCCGACAAAGCACACGGCGGAATAGTCGCGACCATGCTCGATGAAGTGCTCGGTGTCGCGTCAACGGCTGCGGGTGCCAGTGGACTGACCGTCGCACTCAACATCCGATTCCGTGCTGGCACGCCCCTCGGGGTTCCCCTCACGGTCACTGCACGCGGCACCGGCGTCGACGGACGCAAGAGTTTTGCAAGTGGCGAAGTTCGCCACGACGACATCGTGGTCGCAGAGGCGACTGCCGTGTACGTGTCGGTCCACAAATAGACCCACCGGTCAGGGTCGCGCGTGTTCTCCGAGTGCGCGTATAGGTGTGAGTCGACGGTGCAGTTTGAATCGTTCGACGGCACAGCGTTGCACGTGCGCGACGGCTTCATCGACGCTGTCCGTCACGAGTAGCAAGTCGAGGTCTTCACGATTGATGGTTCCGTGAGTGACCATGTCATCAAGTTGCGCCACGAGAGCTGACCAATATTCAGTTCCCATCACCACCATCGGGAAGTCGTGGATCTTCGCCGTTTGAATGAGGGTCAACGCCTCGAACAGTTCGTCGAGCGTGCCGAAGCCACCAGGCATCACGATGAACGCATATGAATATTTCACGAGCATCACTTTTCGCACGAAGAAATACCTGAAGTCGACGGACACATCGAGGTAAGGATTGGCATGTTTCTCACGGGGCAGGTTGATGGTGCACCCGACACTGAAACCACCGGCGTCCTTTGCTCCACGGTTCGCGGCTTGCATGATGCCTGGGCCTCCGCCCGTCATCACCGTGAATCCAAGACGACTCATCTCGGTGCCGATACGACGTGCAAGTTCGTAATCAGAAGTTCCTTCGGCGATGCGGGCGGAGCCGAACACCGTGACGCAAGGCCCCACGAAGTGCAACCTTCGAAACCCGTTGATCAATTCGCGCGTCACTCGTGTGACTGTTCCAAATTCCCTCAGACGCGTACGAGGGCCGTCGAGAAACGACCGCTCTGAGTACTCGACATCGTCCAAGTCAGCATCCATACCGTTCACCACAACCACGACGAATCAAGCTTGCGCACATCGTCGCAACCGAGCAAGTGCATGGTCTCGGTCAATTGTGCCGTCAACACGTCGTGAATCGCTGCGACACCGGCTTCACCTGCAAGAGCGAGACCATAAAGGTACGGACGTCCGATGAAGACGGCCCGAGCTCCGAGTGCCATTGCTTTCGCTATGTCCGAGCCACGGCGGATGCCACCGTCCATGTACACCTCGACTTGTCCAGCGACAGCTTCAACTACCTCCGGAAGAGCTCGCAATGTCGCGGGAGCTCCGTCTAGTTGTCGACCACCATGATTCGAAACGATGATCGCATCGGCTCCCACTTCCACTGCCCGGCGTGCATCTTGCGCGGTGAGTATTCCTTTGACCACTACCTTGCCGCTGAAGCGTTGCCGAATCCATTCGACATCGCTCCACCCAGGTGGACTGTTGAAAATTGATGCGTGTGTGTCGACATCGGTGAGAGTTGGTGCTTCAACCACGTTCGCCACATGAAACGGCATTCCGGCGCGCACAAAACGCCACAACCAGCGTGGTCGAGCAAGTGACATCGGCCCGAAGCGCTTGACGCTCGTGAGGTTCAACGCAAGCGGAAAGATCACACGGTTTCGGGTGTCGCGCTCTCGACTTGCCGGAACATTCGTGTCGAGTGTGAGCACGATGGCGCCATAGCCGCACGCCTCAGCGCGCTCGACCAGACTCATCGCTCCGGCACGACCACCGAGGAAGTAGAGCTGGAACCACTTCGTCGCCGATGACGCCGCCGCGATGTGTTCGAGCGACTTGCTCGAGTACGAGCTGATTGCAGCAATGGTCCCCTTTGCCGCAGCGACGCGCACTGTTCCGGACTCAGCATCGGGATGCATGGTTCCCATCAGACCGCAAGGTGCAAACAGCAACGGACTCTGCAACTCCTGCCCGAGGACGGTGGTGCTCAGGGAGATGGACGCTGGTGGCTCGCCCATGCGTGGTCGGAAAGTGACCTCGTCGAATGCGGTGCGGTTGGCATTCATCGTGATCTCAGCTCCCGACCCACCGTCCACGTAGTCGAACACCATGCGCGGCAAGTGCCGCCTCGCGCGTTCGCGGGCATCATCGATGTTCAGGAACTGCGCTCGACGATGCAATGTCGAATGGTCAGTACGAAGCACCTACTCAACATAGTGTCGTCGACGTGCCAAAGTCGTCGAAAGGGGTCCCTCGTGAGGCGTGGGTGGTGCTCTTTGCGAGTGCGCTCTGCATGTCCCAGTCCGGATTGGCGCTCTCGATAACGAACGTCGCCTTCCCCAGCATCCGTGACGACTTCCCCACCATCAGTACATCGACACTTTCGTGGGTGATCAACCTGTACACGATCATGGCTGGTGCATCGCTCATCGTCAGTGGCGTGATCGTCACCAAGTACGGACCACGACGCATGTTGCTTGTCGGTGCCGGACTCTTCGCTGTGTCTGCACTCGCATGCGGACTTGCGCCGAATATTCCACTGTTGCTTGTCGCGAGAGTATTTCAAGCATTCGGTTCTGCCCTCTCCACTCCTGCCGGTATCGCCTTGTTGGTGGCGGCATTTCCCGACTCACATCGGGCGACTGCGGTAACTGGTTACACCGCCGCGGGGCAGATTGCCGCGGCGCTCGGCCCTTCCCTCGGTGGGTTCTTGGTCGATGCCGGTGGTTGGCGCTGGGCATTTCTCGCAATGGCACCGAGCGGCAGCATCGGCATGTTGCTCATCTTGAAGTTCGTGAAGGAAGACAGGCGCGCGATGACCGATGCTCGCCCAGACATTCCTGGTGCTGCTCTGATCATGGTGTCGATGAGCCTGATCATCGGTGGCCTCGTGCAAAGTCGTCCGTGGGGCTGGAGTGACCCGCGCGTGATTCTCGGAATCATTCTCGGCGGAGTGCTCATCGTCTACTTGGTACAGCGCAGCCGCAATCGAGAGTTCCCGATTCTCGACCTCTCGCTCTTCAAGTTCGCGACATTCCGTTCATCAAATGTCGGAACACTCGTGTTCGGAACCGGATTCTTCATCGTCTTTTTCGGATACGTGCTGTTTCTCACCGATGTGTGGAACTACAGCGCTCGCGATGCTGGCATTCTGCTCACACCACTTGCTCTGTGTGGTGCCATCATGGCACCTGTCACCGCTCGATTCCTGCGCACGCACGGAACACAGACTCTTCTCATTCCTGGCGGTGCGTTGTTCACCGCAGGTGCACTCATCATGTTTTTTGCTGCAGGCGACGAGCCGAACATTCTCGGTGTGTGGTTGCCGTCCATCTTGCTGACCGGAATCGGATCGGGAGTTGCATGGCCGTGCCTCTACGCCGGCGTCGTCGCCGAAGTCTCTGCGAACCAATATGCAGCTGCCAGCGGCTTGAACCAGACCATTCAACGAATGAGCACTGCGCTGGGTGTCGCTATCGCTGCAGTGCTTCTTGGCGACACGGTCGGGCAAACCTCAGTGGGACACTTTGACCGAATCTTCATCGCCTCAGGCCTGTGCGGTGCCGCGGCTGCGACATCCGCGGCACTTCTCGCCCAGAAGCCCCGTGCTAAGAAATGACCATGGGCGTTGAAGACGTCTCGCAGCGATTTGAACTCATCGATTTCTTGGATGTCCATACGTCGTTGTCCGACGACACGGTTCGGCTCGCACTATCTGGCCCCGGAACCAAGGGTCTTGCACCCATCACCTTCTGCCTTGCATCCGTAGCTGTCACGTTTCTGCCGGGCGAGTCAACGAAGATTGTTCTAGACGCCACGGAAAGCGCCACCTGTGTCGTGCGATTTCGTGATGAACGCGCATTCTCGGATTTCTTCCACGAACTTCGTTCAGCGCCAGGCGCTCATGTGACCGGCGGAATCATCTTCGAGCGTGGAAGTTTCGGGATGCTCGATGATTGGGAGCCGGCAATACGTGCCATCTACCAGGGGCGCCCGGTGTTTGATCCGACATGCATCGACAGATCGCGTATAGATCGCGAATTCATGTTCAACGAGGATTCGGATACTGACATCGGTCATTTTGTGTCCGAGTTTGGTTTCGCTGTGGTGAAGAAAGTGTTCACTGCGAACGAGATAGACGAGATGAATGCTGCAATCAGGGAACTCGAACTCAGAGCGACAGATGACAGCCCGAACACGTGGTGGACCACAACCCCCGACGGCACCGACGTTCCATGCCAGATCCATTACGCGACTCTTCGCGCACCGGATATCGGCTGGGTAGAGCACGACGCGCGAGTCACTCGCCTCTTGAAAGCCTGCTTCCCCGGTCTGGTCGCACATTCTGATCGTATGAACGGACACTTCGCAGTGTTGAAACGGCCTGGTGCTCGTGCAGGACTCACCGACTTGACATGGCACATTGACTGCGGCCTCGGAGGGCACACCCTGTTGTGTCCTGGACTGCACATCGGCATTCAACTCACTGCTTCCAACCCCGAGCTTGGAGCCTTCAAGGTGCTCGCCGGTTCACACTTCTCATCGGTACGCCGAGCATCAGTCGATGTCGACACCTGGCCTGTCGTGACGGTCAGCACAGAGCCGGGCGATGTAACCATCCACGTTCCACACGTCATGCACGCAGCACCACCGCCCACCACCACCGGTGAGGGGCGACGCACGTTGTACCTAGGGTTCGGGCAACCACTTGCTCACGACATCATCGGAGCAGGAAACGCTTTCGACGACTTACTGGCGTCTTCCGATGTCTGACATCTGAAGTGACAGGACCTTCGGCAGCCACATAGCTATTCGTCGTCGGAAACGTCGTCGAAAGATGGCAGTTGCCAATTCACCTTCATAGCGACCAGGCGCATCGCGAACGTGACCGCGACGCCGACCCACCGCGTGACTTCGACAGGACTTTCAATCTCGGCGAGCAACACGGTCGTCGCCGAACCCGCCAGCGCTGCAATCGCGTAGATCTGCCCACCGAAGATGAGGGGCCGGCGCATCGCGAGCAAGTCCCGAATGACACCACCACCAGCACCTGTCATCACACCGAACACCACAGCGCTTCATGCCGGAACGCCAGCAGCGTGCGCCGCCAATGCACCACTGACAGAGAAAGCGGCAAGTCCTCCTGCGTCTGCGATGAGAACTGCACGCGGTGAATCGAGCGACACGTGTGGCACACGATGACCGACTGCGATAACCACGACTGCGACAGCCACTGCAAGAGCGATCGGCCATGATTCATTCACCCACCACACAGGTGTGTCGCCGAGCAAGATGTCCCGCAAGGTTCCACCGCCGACTGAACTGACGATTGCCAGAACGATGACTCCGAGCCAATCCATTCCGGATCGGACTGCGACCGCACCACCCGACAATGCGAAGGCGATGACGCCGAGAACTTCGAGCAATGTCACGGAGACGACGCTAGTTCTGCGACTGGTCCAATAGTGGCGGGGGCAGGATTTGAACCTGCGACCTTCGGGTTATGAGCCCGACGAGCTACCGGGCTGCTCCACCCCGCGTCGTAGTAGGAGCACTACCGTAGCGAGCGACAGTGCAGGTACACAACCTGCCACCTCGACGAATTTGGCAGACACCATGGGACGCAGAAAACGCGAACGGGAGCAGATGGCTGCATCTCTTGCTGCTCTCACTGCTGAAATCGAGTCGTTGCGACAACAACTCACACAGCAGGTCTCCGACGTCGCATCTGCCACTGGAACCACCTCTGCACTTCTCGCTCGCGTCAGCTCGATCGAGACATCAGTCAGCAATCTGGGTTCTGAGTTGTCACGACAGCTTCACGAACTCGGTAGCGACATCGAGAACTTGTCGCGCTCGTCGGACGACGACATGAGTGCCACCATCGAGCAAATCC
>Ga0078894_10003340_pt1 | contig 12202 bp, 8 predicted proteins | sample LauGreSu1BDMLBSD_2_FD_67506 | JGI IMG/M metagenome (GOLD analysis project Ga0078894, IMG submission 67506) | Freshwater lake microbial communities from Lake Michigan, USA - Su13.BD.MLB.SD (version 4) (version 4) | ecosystem: Environmental > Aquatic > Freshwater > Lake | place: Lake Michigan, USA...
TTGTGGTTAGAATACTATTTTTAATTCCGTCCATTGTTACCACTTTTAACTGGGATCATTTCCATTTGTTTCAATTTTGGGATTTTGATGATTTTCCTAATTTCTTTGGCTTGACCTTTTTTGGTCCAGGCGCACTTTTTGTATACATCGTTATGTGGTTAGTATTGCCAGAAGCAAGAACAAGTGCAGATAAATTAGAAATGATAGGAGAGAAAGTGGATATAAACAACATTAAGAATGCCATTCAAACTGATATGGAAGGTTTTGGCAAGAGAGCACAAGCTTGGGGTAATACCATCAATAAAAAACAAGCTACTGATTCGGCAACCCAAAATGAGGCTTCGATGAATGAAGCTTCTTCCAATAATGTGTCTTCCTCCAAAAGGAAGGGATGCTTGTATTATTTTGGAAGAACAATAACTATTTTATTAAAAGCATTTATTTATTTTATTTTGGGAATTATCACTATTTCAATTTTGGCAGCCTTATTTGGAATGGGAGTTGCAGGAACTAGTTTATTGCCATTAAGAGGATTTTTATTAGAGGATGGTTTACAGTCTGCTGCAGCCATTGGCACTATTTTATTTTTTGTTTGGGTACCAGTAATAGGAATAGTAACCGCAATCATTCGAAAAATTGCTGGATTTAAAAAATCAAATCCCTGGGTACGTTATGGCTTTATTAGTTTGTGGGTAGTGGGTTGGATTTGTATATTCTATTTTGGCAGTAGCTTAGGCAATAGCTTCTCTAAACACAATATACCTGTGGAACAATCAGTTTCGATTGCCAATCCTAAAGTTGATTATTTAGAATTGACGACTTCGCCAATGATGAAGTATTATGACGATCAACATTTCAACATCACGCCATTTAGTAGTTATAACAATGACGATACAATTTTTATAAGAAATCTTAAAGTAAGAATTGTACAATCAAAAACGGACAGTTTTGTCGTTAATGTTGTAAAATTATCCAATGGAAAATCGGTGCAAGCCGCCAATCAAAGTGCGAATAATATTGGCTTTAGTGTACAGCAATTAGACAGCATGTTGTATTTGGATAGAGGCATTGCGATTACTAAAAACAACAAATTTCGAAATCAACATTTAATTATGACCATTGCGGTGCCTGTTGGGAAGCGCATAAAAATTGCCAATCAAAACTGGCAACAGGTTAATATAAAAATGCAACGTTCTTCGATACGAACAGAAACAATCAATGGAATCCATGATGGCTGGTATGACGAGTGGAATGAGCCATGGGATGGACAATCCTATGCATTTGAAAAAGGAGTTGAATATAAAATGACCAATGAAGGACTTGTAAAATTGAAATCAGATCCTATTTTGTCTAATGAGGAGCCAGAAGCGTCGCCATCCAATGATGCAGAAAAGAAGTTAGAAGAGCTTAAAAAGGAGCGCTTACAAATGGAAGAATTAAAATCAAAAGAAAACAAGAAGGTTGCTATGGCAACACCTAGCACCAAAAGCTATTTATTAAAAAAGTCATCCAAATTACTGGATTTGCAATGGGTGATAGATCGTTTTTCATACTAATACTGAGGCTTTTTTTTGATTTTTGGTGAAACACCCTTTCTGTAAAAGAAGGGGTGTTTTGTTTATCCCCCTTTTGTTTATCTTCGTTCAAATATTTTATTAAATGAGTGAGATTTTAAACACCCCTTTTACCCATAAACACCTTGCATTAGGTGCTAAAATGGCTCCATTTGCTGGATACAATATGCCCATTAGTTACACGGGTATTAATGATGAGCATGCCGCGGTACGCAACCATGCTGGCGTATTTGATGTAAGCCATATGGGCGAATTTATTTTAAGGGGGGAACATGCGTTGGATTTGATACAACGCATTACAAGTAATGATGCATCGGTACTAGAGGATGGTAAAGCACAGTACAGTTGCTTTCCGAATGCGACAGGTGGAATTGTGGATGATTTATTGGTGTATTGTGTTGAAAAAAATAAAGTATATATGTTGGTGGTGAATGCCTCCAATATTGAAAAAGACTGGAACTGGGTTGTAGCAAATAATACACAAGGAGTAGAAATGCACAATATCAGTGCTAAGACAGCATTGCTTGCAGTGCAAGGTCCTAAAGCAACACAGATCGTACAACAGTTAACCTCAATGGATGTACTTAATATGCCCTACTATAGTTTTGCAAAAGGAAAATTATTAGATATTGATAATGTACTAATTAGTGCAACAGGCTATACTGGTGCGGGTGGAGTTGAAATCTATTTTGAAGACATCAATGACAATGCCAATAAAATTTGGGATGCTTTATTTGAAGCGGGTGCTCCTTTTGGTATTAAGCCCATCGGACTTGGTGCAAGAGATACTTTGCGATTAGAAATGGGATTTTGCTTATATGGAAATGATATTGATGATACTACCAGTCCCATTGAAGCTGGCTTAGGATGGATTACTAAATTCACTAAAGATTTTACCAATGCAGCTGCATTGAAAGCGCAAAAAGAAAATGGTGTTGCAAAAAAATTAGTCGGTTTTGAAATGATTGATCGTGGTATTCCACGTCATTACTACCTAATTAAAGATGCAGCCGGCAATGAAATTGGATCGGTAACTTCTGGTACGCAGGCACCTAGTTTAGGTAAAGCAATTGGGATGGGTTATGTTGCAACATCGCATGCTAAAGCAGGCACGGATATTTACATTGATATTCGAAATACTTTAGTAAAAGCGACCGTAGTGAAGTTCCCTTTTAAATAATGGATTTGGTTTTTCATAGAGATCAAAAAGAGGGCATTGCCCTCTTTTTTTGTAGTATAAATACGTATTTCTGGTATTCTTTTGAATTGCAAATTTGTATTTCAAAAAAACATATACTATGAAAGCGATTAAAAACAAAGTACAATTGGTGGGCCGTTTGGGTGCCGATCCAGAAATGAAAACCTACGGGGAGCATAAAAAATTAGCCAATATCAGATTGGCGGTCAATGATCGTTATAAAAATGCAAAAGGAGAGTGGATGGATGAAACCCAATGGTTTACTTTAGTGGCATGGTCCAAACTAGCAATTTATGTTGAAAAATATTTAACCAAGGGTACTGAAGTGGCTGTTGAAGGACGGATAGTCAATAAAGCGTTTACTGATAAAAATGGTGTAAAACGCGTAAGTACTGAAATTATTGTAGGTGAAATTTTATTACTCTCAAAACAAAAGGAATTACTTCTAGAAATTTAATGGGTTTAGTATCTTTGCCCCATGAGTAGTGAAAATAAACAGAAGCCTAGTTTACATACCGTTCTAACTCCACAATTGTTGGATTTGTATGAAATTAAAGATGCAATAGTGGTTATTATTGATGTGTTTAGAGCAACTTCAACCATGGCGACAGCACTGCATAATGGAGCCAATAAAATCATTCCAGTAGAAACCCCAGAAGCTTGTATAGAAATTGGCAATGCGACGGGTGGAATTACTGCGGGAGAAAGAGACGGTAAAATTATACCTGGATTATCCTATGGAAATTCGCCATCGGAGTATCCCAAGTCCTTTATAGAAAATAAAACCCTTGTCATTACCACGACCAACGGCACTAAATTATTGAATATGGCATTGCGAAAGGGGGCTAAGGAAATAATAACGGGTTCTTTCCCTAATTTATCCAATGTGGTCAACTACTTGAAAGCACAAAATTCACCAGTGATTCTCGGATGTTCTGGTTGGAAAAATAGGTTTAATATTGAGGATACCTTATTTGCCGGAGCAGTTATTGAGGAAATTAAGGAACATTTTACCATTCATTGTGATAGCAGTTTTATGGCAAATCAATTGTATAATCAGCATAAAAATGACCTGCCCTCTTATATTAAAACCTTGACACATTGGCACCGTTTGGCGTCCTATGGATTGGAAGGGGATATGCTGTATTGCGTAACTAAGGATATTGCCCCTTCCCTTCCTCTTTTTAAGGATGGTGCTTTATATAATGGGGCATAAGTTTATCGAATTTTAGCCCACAAATTCGTACATTTGCAAATTGCCCTTTTCAAAAGGGTCATTTTGTATAATTTATGGCATTACCCTATTTAGTAAAACACATTTATAGCTACGGAACCGAGGAGGTAATTAGACGTGGGAAAAAGATTTTCGCACTGAAAAATATCGAGTTGGTAAAATTTGATCCTTTATTAGGCAGTATTCATTGCCGTGTTAAGGACGATGGCTATAGTACCTATTATAAGGTAACTATCGAAAATTTCAAAAGTCCAGCAACCCTATCCTTGCGATGTGGTTGTCCCTATAATTTGTCAGAAGTATGTAGACATAAAGCAGCCGCTTTGTTTTTTGTTCAGGATTTGTTGGACAAAAACTTATTGGACTATAAGCAAACTTCCTATGTGACAACGCATACACAATTGCGTACCAAGAATTTGGATTTGAAAATGATCCGAATGTTATGTTCTAAATCAACTTTTGAAAAAGCGGAAACTACCTTAAAGTCTAATAGACCTCATATTGTTGAAAGTGCCAATGAAAAAGTAGTCGCAGAGATGGATGAAAATGGCAAGACCTATCATATGATCGTGCAAAAAAATGAAGAACGTTTTTTTGATACTTCCTGTGATTGCTTGAGTGAAACGGAGTATCCTTTATGTATTCATAAAACAGTATTACTGTTGCAATTGTTTCAACTAAAAGGGGCTGATTATTTTGAAACCATCCGAAACTGGGATAGAGAAAAAAATAAGTTATTGGCATTGTACGGATATTCATTAGATGATTATATCGAAGACAAGTTTGAATTTACCTACCAGGAGGGGAAGCCTTTCTTAAAAGTATTGGATGAGCGTATTCAAAAAATAAACGCTGGACCAGCAGCAACCGTTAGGAAAATACCCAAGTCCAACGACTGGGATCTTGAACAAATACAAAATGGTGGGGAAGCCAAAATTGCTAAAACCTTAGAACGTTATGGTTTAGTAATTCAGCAAACCACCAATGAATACCCTTATCTTTCATTAAGTGTAATTAAGGGAGAGGTTAATGAGGAGGGTACCGCATTTGTTGGTAAAGTAGAAAAATTGGATTTACCTAAATATGTTACACCAGAGGATATTAAGGAAGAGGATAAGAATCTAATTCAGTTGGTAAGAAAATTGCAAACACCTGAGCTTACCAAGTTCCTAAATAAAAATTCTCCTTTTATGGGAATTTGGGATACTATTTTACATTCCGATGAATCGAATTTACCAGAGGAAACCAAGGAGCTGATTCAGGAATACATGCATCCTAAATTAGAAAAATTGTGGAGGGATATATCAGAACATCCATTTAATTTTCATTTACCCAACAACAAACCCTTTACTACCGCTAATTTACAAAAGGCTGAATTGGTGTTTAATGCCATTCAACCCTGCTTCAAAGTAGAGCGAGAAGCGGATAGTTATACTATTTATGCCCAAGTAAATTTGCCAGAAGGTAAAATTTCCTTGGAGGAAAATCATGCCAAATCACATTATGTTTTTCAATACCATCATCAATTTTTCGTTTGGAAAAATAATGCCGATTTAAGGTGGGTGGAAAGTTTTATGCCTACAGGTTTTAATCAAGTAAGCTTGGATAAGTGGCCAGCTTATTTACAAAGTACCTTATTGCCATTGTCAAAATCCTATGTAGTAGAATTGGGCAATGTAAAGCAAGAAAAATTAAGGGGTGTAAAGCCGCAATTGCAAATTTTATTAAAAGAGGATAGAGAATACTTGTTGTTTGAGCCAATTTATCTTTACAATGATATCCTTGTTACCAAGGACGATGGGGCATCTGTAATTCAACAAAAGGGGGATAAAATAATTATTTTAGAACGAGACTTGGCTGCAGAACGAAGCTTAATTGGCATTATTGAGCAGCTGCATTCAGGATTCATTAGGCCTAATGAAGGAAACGTATTGGCTTTAAAAGGAGCCGAAGTTTTAAGGAACAATTGGTTTTTCTTATTTGTAGACACGCTTAAGGAAAAGCAAATCCCATTATTTGGATCTGAAAATTTAAGGCAATTTAAATTCAATACTGCTAAGCCAATCACTAAGCTATACATTAGTAGCAATACGGATTGGTTTGATGCTAAAGTAGAAATTTCCTTTGGCGATCAAAAAGTATCCGTACAGGATATTAAAAATATGTTGTCTAATAAGCAACAATTTGTACCCTTAAAAGATGGCAGTTTAGGGTTGCTTCCTGAAAAGTGGTTGAATAAATATTCTTTATTGTTTAAGGTAGGAGAGGGTAAAGCGGACAATTTAAAATTAAGCAAATACCATTTTTCTATCATTGACGAATTATATGAACAAAGGGATGAGGAAGAATTAGTTTTTAAGTTAGAAGAAAAGTATGAAAAAATTCGGGAAAAGTATTCCATTGCAGATGTAGCCCCTCCGGGACATTTAACACCCATATTAAGACCTTATCAAGTAAGTGGTTTTCAATGGTTAAATTATTTACATGATGTACAGTGGGGTGGAATTTTAGCCGATGACATGGGATTGGGTAAAACCATTCAAACTTTATCCTTCTTACAACATTTGAAAGAAAAAAATGGCAAACTATTGGCTTTGGTGGTTTGCCCTACTACGCTATTGTATAACTGGCAAAATGAATTAAGAAAATTTACGCCTAGCTTAACATTTCAAATACACCATGGGGGTACCCGTAGTAAGTCGCAATTATTTAAAGATCCAGTTGAAGTCATTATTACGACTTATGGTACCTTAAGAAGTGATATTAAAATGTTTGCCGAAGTGAAATTTGATTATGTGATTTTGGACGAAAGTCAAGCGATAAAAAATCCTTCCAGTAAAGTGACTAAAGCTGCCTGTTTATTGCAGGCCACCAATAAATTATGTTTAAGTGGTACCCCTTTACAAAACAATACATTTGATATATACGCTCAAATGAATTTCTTGAATCCAGGCATGTTGGGAACTGTTGAATACTTTAAACATAATTTCTCAATGCCTATCGACAAGTTTGATGAAAAAGAACAGAAAGAGCATTTAAGGAAATTTGTATTCCCTTTCATCCTTCGTAGAACCAAAGAACAAGTTGCCAAAGATTTGCCAGAAAAGCAAGAGATGGTATTGTATTGTGAAATGGGGGATGCGCAGCGAAAAATTTACGAAGCTTATAGAAATGATTATCGTGATAAGTTAATTGGCATGGTGGAAGAAAAGGGTATTCAAAAATCACAGTTGTCAATTTTGCAAGGCTTAATGAAATTGAGACAAATTTGCGATAGCCCTGCTATTATCAAAGATGAAGCCTATCCAAATGAATCGGTTAAATTAACGGAATTGACACGTGAAATAGCTGAAAACATTGGAGATCATAAAGCTTTGGTGTTTTCGCAATTCTTGGGAATGCTGGGCTTGATTAAGGAAGAATTAACGAAGCTAGGCATTGACTATGAATATTTTGATGGAGGTAGTACGATACAAGAAAGAGAAAAAGCAATTGAGCGTTTCCAAAATGATCCGAATTGCAGGGTATTTTTAATTTCACTAAAAGCAGGTGGGGTAGGTTTAAACTTAACTGCAGCTGACTATGTATATATTGTAGATCCTTGGTGGAATCCAGCGGTGGAACAACAAGCCATTGATAGAACCCATCGTATTGGGCAAACAAAAAATATTTTCGCGTATCGTATGATTTGTAATGATACGGTAGAAGACAAAATTTTAAAATTGCAAGATCGAAAAAGATCCTTGGCCAAGGAATTAATTTCTGATGAAGAGGGATTTGTTAAATCCTTAACCAAGGATGATATTGCTTATTTATTTAGTTAGTCGTTCAGTTAGTTAGTTAGTCCTTTCGTAAATCAGTGCAACTAATTATTTTTTAAGTTCTGCTGCTGCCAAATTTGCTTTCGGATTTTTTAAAAACTCCGCTTTGCATTCGCTTGCGCAAAAACCTAATACATGGTTATCGTAGTGCGCAGTATCACTTATGCCAGCAGTCGTGGGCATTCCACAAGTAGGATCTTTTTTATTGTCTACTAAGGCAACGTCAAATGAGGCAATACTTGTGGTATCAGTAACCATTTCCATAGTTGACTCCTTGTTGGATTCGTCCTTACTTGTATTTTGGCTATTACATGCAGTAAATAGTAAGGCAATACTGATTAATGTGATTAGGCTTGACTTTTTCATAGGGTGTATATTTAATAATTGTTTTGCAAAATTACAATAGAATCTATCAAAATAAAACTAACAGTTATTCATTTTATAGATGCTGAAGCCAATTTCTAGGCTTCTTCCATCAAAATAGTGACAATGGTCCAATTTAACTTAATAATTTTTGTATTTTTACATACATCATCCTACACTAGGAATTATAAATGAAACAGGACTTCTTATATATTATATTGTTGACTGCAAATTTTGCAGCAATCCTTGTTTTGAATTGCCCCATCAGGTTGCCGCTCGCGGTAAGATTTTCTCCCCGACGTGGATTCTGATAGGACGAGCAATTGGCACTTGCCCCTATCAGTGGAAAAAGCCCCGAATTTTGATAGAAAAGCCAGCAGTGTCATTTTTTTAAATTGTAGAATTTATTGGAAAAGCAAATTATAGTTCGTGTAGCCCATAGTGGCGATGTTCATTATTCAATTGCCATTACTGAAGAAATGGCTAGCTCAGCAAAAGTACGTGGAACAGGTATTGCTAAACGAAGTCCTGAATATGTAGCAAAAAAAATTGAAGAGGGTAAATCTGTAATCGCTCACACCCAGGACGGAACTTGGGTTGGATTTTGTTATATCGAAGCATGGCAACATGGTGAGTTTGTTGCCAATAGTGGTTTAATTGTTTCTCCTAATTTTAGAAAAAGTGGGGTAGCAAAAAAAATTAAGCAAACCATTTTCCAATTGTCAAGAGAAAAATATCCCAATGCTAAATTGTTTGGATTAACTACTGGTTTAGCGGTAATGAAAATTAATAGTGAGCTGGGTTATGAGCCTGTTACTTATAGTGAATTAACGGACGATGAAGAATTTTGGGCGGGTTGTAAAAGCTGTGTGAATTATGAAATTCTTATGAGCAAGGATCGAAAAAACTGTATGTGTACAGCCATGTTATATGAACCCAAAGGGCCACATACCCCTCAGGAGACTGCAAAGGAGTTTAAAAATAATTCTAAATTATACGAGCGTTTTATGAAAATAAAACAAAGCAAATTATTAAACTGGTTGTCAAAAAAATAAATATAATGGAGAAAGTTGTTTTAGGATTTAGTGGCGGATTAGATACCACTTTTTGTGTAAAATATTTAACGGAGGACAAAGGACTAGAAGTACATAGTGTGATTGTGAACACAGGTGGCTTTACCGAAGAGGAGTTAACAAAAGTGGAAGCACATGCTTATGCATTGGGTGTAAAAACACATACTACTGTGAATGCAGTGAAAGGGTATTACGATAGCATCATTAAATACTTAGTGTATGGCAATGTTTTAAAAAATAATACCTATCCCTTAAGTGTAAGTGCCGAACGTTTAAGTCAGGCTTTACATATTGCCGATCATGTAAAAAAAGTAGGTGCCAACTTAGTGGCCCATGGAAGTACGGGGGCAGGTAATGACCAAGTACGTTTTGATATGATTTTTCAAATCATGATTCCGGGTATAGAAATTTTAACTCCTATCAGAGATTTGCAATTAAGTAGAGAAGCGGAGATTGAATATTTAAAGGGCAAGGGCGTTGAAATGAATTTTGAAAAAGCGGCTTACTCTATTAATAAAGGATTATGGGGTACAAGTGTGGGTGGTAAAGAAACATTGAACTCAAAAGGAATGTTGCCAGAGAGTGCTTGGCCAACTCAAATGACAAAAGAAGGTGCAACAGAGGAAATGGTGATTAGTTTTGAAAAAGGGGAAATTACAAAAGTAAATGGCCAGGCCTTTGCGCATCCAACTGAAGCAATACAGTATATCCAATCTATCGCAGGTGCTTATGGTATAGGTAGAGATATTCATGTAGGAGATACCATTATTGGTATTAAAGGACGTGTTGGTTTTGAAGCGGCGGCGCCCATGGTAATTTTAAAAGCACACCATGCTTTAGAGAAACATGTACTTACTAAATGGCAATTGTCATGGAAGGACCAGCTAGCTTCATTTTATGGCAACTGGTTGCATGAAGGACAAATATTAGATCCTGTAATGCGTGATATTGAAGCGTACTTAACCAATTCACAAGAACAAGTAACGGGGGATGTGTTTGTGCAATTAAATCCATACCATTTTCAGATTATAGGAATTGAATCTGACAATGATTTGATGAGTGCAAAGTTTGGAAAGTATGGTGAAATGAATACCGGTTTTACCGGTGCGGATGTAAGAGGTTTTACCAAAATATTTGGCAATCAAACAAGTATTTTTCACAACGTTAAGGCTTCCAATAAAAAATAAGTAATGTGCAATTACAAGTTCTGTAAATCATAAATAGAATTAAAATGCAAAAAGTAAATATTGGAATTGTAGGAGGTGCAGGATATACAGGTGGTGAATTGCTGCGTGTGTTGTTGCGTCACCCAAATGCGCATATTGCTTTTGTGCACAGTACAAGTAATGCAGGTGAATTCGTGAGTAAGGTACATGCTGACTTAGTTGGGGATACCGAATTGAAATTTGCCGCTGAGCTTGATCAAAATATAGATGTTTTGTTTTTATGTGTTGGACATGGGGATGCTAAAAAGTTTTTAACTGCAAATGAAATAAAATCAACTATTAAAATAATTGACCTTTCACAGGATTTTAGATTAGCTGCAACTGCTACTTTAGGAGATAAGCAATTTGTATATGGTTTGCCAGAGTTGCAAACAGAAAAAATTAAGCAGGCAAATTATATCGCTAATCCTGGTTGTTTTGCTACGGCTATTCAATTGGGTTTATTGCCCTTGGCTGCGAAAGGGTTATTACAAGATGTGTACACAACAGGTATCACTGGTTCAACGGGTGCAGGACAAGGATTATCAACAACGAGTCATTTTAGCTGGAGAGCGAATAATATACAAGCCTATAAAACACTTCAACACCAGCACTTAAATGAAATTGGCGAGAGCTTGGCAATTTTACAAGGCAATCAAAATGCCGAAGTGAATTTTGTGCCTTGGAGAGGCGATTTTACTAGAGGTATCTTTATTACTTCGGTGGTAGCCTGTGATGAAAGTTTGGATGCTGTGTATGATTTATACAATGCTTATTATGAAACGCATCCTTTTACCCATGTGTCCAAAAACAATATCGATTTAAAACAAGTAGTGAATACCAATAAGTGTTTAATACATATTGAAAAGCAAGGAAATAAATTTGCCATTCATTCAGCAATTGATAATTTATTAAAAGGTGCCGTAGGACAAGCAGTTCAAAATATGAATTTAATTTTTGGATTAGAGGAAGCAACCGGGTTACAACTAAAAGCAAATTATTTTTAAAAAATTCAATTAATAATATCTCATGTCATTATTCAACGTTTATCCTTTAAATCCTATCGCAATCACAAAAGCCGCAGGCAGCCGTGTGTGGGACGATAAAGGACAGGAATATTTGGACATGTATGGTGGTCATGCAGTAATTAGTATTGGTCATACACAACCACATTGGGTAAAGCGAATTGAAGATCAATTGCACGCTATTGCGTTTTATTCTAATTCGGTGATCATGCCTATTCAGGAAGAACTGGCTTCGGCATTAAATGCAATAAGTGGCAAAAAAGATTTTCAATTATTCTTATGTAACAGTGGGGCAGAGGCCAATGAAAACGCATTAAAATTGGCAAGTTTCCATACCGGAAGAAAAAAAATAATTGCTTTTAAGAAAGCATTTCACGGTCGAACTTCCTTAGCGGTTGCTGCAACCGACAATCCAAGTATTGTGGCACCAGTAAACGAAACTGATAATATTATTTTTTTACCACTCAATGATATTGCATCATTAGAAGCCTGCTTTGCAAGTAATGGCACTGAAATTGCAGCAGTAATTATTGAAGGCATACAAGGAGTAGCAGGAATACATGAAGCGAGTGATGCATTTTTGCAAGCCATCCGAAAAGCATGTGATGCGCATGGTGCGGTATATATTGCGGATAGTGTGCAATGTGGTTATGGTCGTTCGGGTCTGTTTTTCGCACACGATCATGCAGGCGTGAATGCCGATATTTAT
>Ga0078894_10003341_pt1 | contig 12201 bp, 11 predicted proteins | sample LauGreSu1BDMLBSD_2_FD_67506 | JGI IMG/M metagenome (GOLD analysis project Ga0078894, IMG submission 67506) | Freshwater lake microbial communities from Lake Michigan, USA - Su13.BD.MLB.SD (version 4) (version 4) | ecosystem: Environmental > Aquatic > Freshwater > Lake | place: Lake Michigan...
GACAGCACCGTGGCTTTGAGTTGGGTTTGTTCTGCTGTCAGCGCTTTTTTGCCGGTCTTGACCTTGGGGTTGGTCAATTCTTCAATTTCTTCCAGCACTTTTTGCGAGCTGACGTTTGGCGGCAATTCGTTGACCACCAATTGCCATTGGCCCCGCGCCAAATCTTCAATCACCCAACGCGCACGCACTTTGAGTGAACCGCGACCGCTGGCGTAGGCGTCAGAAATATCGGCGGCACTGCTGATGATTTGACCGCCACCGGGGTAGTCCGGGCCGGGCAGCCACTGCAGCAATTCTTCGTGCGTCAACTTCGGGTTTTTGATCAACGCCACGCACGCATCAGCGACTTCGCGCAAATTGTGGCTGGGGATTTCCGTGGCCATGCCAACCGCAATGCCACTGGCCCCATTGAGCAAGGCAAACGGCAAGCGTGCGGGTAATTGCTTGGGCTCTTCGGTGGAGCCGTCGTAGTTGGGCTGAAAGTCGACCGTGCCTTCGTCGATTTCATCGAGCAACAAACTGGTGATGCGTGCCAAACGCGCCTCGGTGTAACGCATGGCGGCGGCACCATCGCCGTCGCGCGAACCGAAATTGCCTTGGCCGTCGATCAGCGGATAGCGTTGAGAAAAATCCTGCGCCATGCGCACCAAGGCATCGTAGGCAGCGCTGTCGCCGTGCGGGTGGTAACGACCGAGCACATCGCCGACCACACGCGCGCTTTTGACGGGCCGGGCACCGACCGCGCCATTGGCCCCGCCAAAGCCCAAACCCATGCGCGACATCGAATACAAAATGCGTCGCTGCACCGGTTTTTGCCCGTCACAGACATCGGGCAAGGCACGGCCTTTGACCACGCTCAAGGCGTATTCCAAATAAGCACGCTGGGCGTAATGGCCCAAGGCAATGCCGTCGTCGGATTCGGACGAATTCAAATCGAGTGTGGTTTGTTCAGTCATCTTGCTTAGACATCAATTTCTATCGAGTCGCCGTGCAACTCCATCAATTCACGGCGCGCCGCGGCTTCGCCTTTGCCCATCAATTGGGTGATCATGCCTTCGGTTTGCGCAAAATCCAAAATACCGAGTTGCACCGGCAACAAACGGCGGGTGTCTGGGTTGAGCGTGGTGTCCCACAGTTGCTCGGCGTTCATTTCGCCCAAACCTTTGAAACGGCTGATGCTGCATTTCTCACGCGGCACACCGTCTTTCGCGCTTTTGTCCAAGATCGCGGTCAATTCGCCTTCATCCAACGCATAAACCTTGGTGGCGGGTTTTTTGCCACGGGCGGGCACATCGACCCGAAACAACGGCGGGCGCGCCACGTACACATGACCGGCTTCGATCAATTTGGGGAAATGGCGAAAGAACAAGGTCAGCAACAACACTTGGATATGCGAGCCGTCGACATCCGCGTCGCTCAATATGCAGACCTTGCCATAGCGCAAACCGGATAAATCAGGCGTGTCGTTCGGGCCATGCGGATCGACACCGATGGCCACCGCGATGTCATGCACCTCGTTGTTGGCAAACAAGCGATCGCGCTCGACTTCCCAGGTGTTGAGCACTTTGCCGCGCAACGGCAGGATGGCTTGCGATTCTTTGTCGCGGCCCATCTTGGCACTGCCGCCCGCGCTGTCGCCTTCGACCAAGAAAATTTCGTTGTGCGCCAGGTCGCGGCTTTCGCAATCGGTGAGTTTGCCCGGCAACACCGCCACGCCAGAACCCTTGCGCTTTTCCACTTTTTGTCCGGCTTTTTGGCGCAACTGCGCCGCACGAATCACCAATTCAGCCAGCTTTTTGCCGTAGTCGACATGCTGGTTCAACCACAGGTCCAAGGCAGGTCGCACAAAACTCGACACCAAACGCACCGCATCACGTGAATTGAGACGCTCTTTGATTTGTCCTTGAAATTGCGGATCGAGCACTTTGGCACTCAACACAAAACTCGCGCGCGCAAACACATCTTCGGGCAACAGCTTGACCCCTTTGGGCAGCAACGCATGCAAATCGATGAAGCTTTTGACGGCGTTGAACAAACCGTCGCGCAAACCGCTTTCGTGCGTACCGCCCGCGCTGGTGGGGATCAAGTTGACATAGCTTTCGCGCACCGGCGCACCGTCTTCGGTGAAGGCCAAACACCATTGCGCGCCCTCGCCTTCGGCAAAACTCTCATGCCCGCCGTCAGCAAAACCTTCGCCATCAAACAAAGGAATGAACGGGTCTGCGTGCAAGGTCTGCATCAGGTAGTCTCGCAAGCCCCCTTTGTACAACCAGGTTTGGGTGTCCTTGGCTTTTTCTTGCACCAGCGTGACGCTGACCCCGGGCATCAACACCGCCTTGCTGCGCAACAAATGGATCAACTCATTCAAGGGCAAGGTTGAGGATTCGAAGTACTTGGCGTCGGGCCACACACGCACAAACGTGCCTTGTTTTCTGTCACCCTCAGCCGCTTTGCGCAGCTTGAGTTTTTCAACCACGTCGCCGCCTTGGAACACCAAGTGTGCGACTTGCCCTTCGCGGTAGGACGTGACCTCCATGCGCTTGGCCAGCGCATTGGTCACGCTCACCCCTACGCCGTGCAGACCACCGGAAAAGCTGTAAGCGCCGCCACTGCCTTTGTCAAACTTGCCGCCGGCGTGTAGCCGCGTGAACACCAGTTCAATGACCGGGGCTTTTTCTTCAGGGTGCATGCCAAACGGAATGCCTCGTCCGTCGTCATCAATGCCGATGGAGCCATCAGCAAACAAGGTGACGGAGATTTTTTTGCCAAAGCCAGCCAAGGCTTCGTCGGCCGCGTTGTCAATCACCTCTTGGATGATGTGCAAGGGGTTGTCGGTGCGGGTGTACATGCCGGGCCGTTGCTTGACCGGCTCGAGTCCTTTGAGAACCCGTATCGACCCTTCTGAGTATTCGGATTGTTTGCTTGCCATGGGGCGCGATTGTAGACAGGGCGCCAAACCCACACTGGATAAATGCACAGTAGGCACTCTTCAAACCGTCGCCAAGGCCTCGGCTTCGCAAAATCGTTACAGTTGTTCGGATGAACAACCCTCACAAAACGCTTCCCCTGTGGCAGGTGCTGATTTGCGGCGCCGCCATCGTCTCACTGGCCATGGGGATACGCCACGGTTTTGGTCTGTGGTTGCAGCCCATGACGCAGGAAATGGGCTGGGGACGCGAGGATTTCGCCACCGCCATCGGCATCCAAAACATTTGCTGGGGGTTGTTTGGCATTTTCTCGGGCATGTTGGCCGATCGCTTTGGCGCATTCCGCGTGATGGTGGTGAGTGCCTTGCTTTATGCCGTTGGCTTGTGGGGCATGGCGCACGCGACCTCACCGGTTTGGTTGGCATTGACCGCCGGCGTGATGGTCGGCGCGGCGCAAGCGGGCACCACATTTGCCATTGTGTTTGGCATCATCGGACGCAACATCCCCGCTGAAAAACGCTCTTGGGCCATGGGCGTGGTGTCGTCTGCAGGTTCATTTGGTCAGTTTTTGTTGGTGCCCACCTCTTCTTATTTGATTCAGCAGATCGGCTGGCACCAAGCCTTGGTGGTGTTGGCCACGGCGTTGATCGTGGTCATGCCCTTGCTGTGGGGCTTGCGTGAACCGGCGTTTGCCGATGGCCAAGCCCCTGTGAGGCAACAAAGCATTTTGCAAGCCTTGCGCGAGGCGTTTGGATACCGCAGTTTTCAGTTGTTGATGGCGGGTTATTTTGTGTGTGGTTTTCAAGTGGTGTTCATCGGGGTGCACATGCCGAGCTACTTGAAAGACCAAGGACTGGACCCGCAAGTCGCAGGCACGGCATTGGCCCTGATTGGTTTGTTCAACATCTTTGGCACCTATACCGCAGGCTACTTGGGCCAACATTTGCCCAAAAATTTGATCCTCACCGCGATTTACGTGGCGCGGGGTGTGTTCATCAGCCTGTTCATCAGCATGCCCATCACACCCACCACGGTGTACCTGTTTGCGGCTGCGATGGGGTTGCTGTGGTTGTCCACGGTGCCTGTCACCAATGCGGTGATTGCCCAAATATTTGGCATCTCGCATTTGTCCATGTTGAGCGGTTTTGTGTTCATGAGCCACCAGTTCGGCAGCTACCTGGGCGTCTGGTTGGGCGGTTGGGTGTATGACCGCACCGGCAGCTATGACTCGGTTTGGTATTTGTGCATTGGCTTGAGCGTGTTCGCGGCCTTGATCAATCTGCCGGTGCGTGAACAACCGATCTTGCGCCGAACGGTGGTCGCATGATGAAATGGCAACGATGGCTTCCAGTTCAGGGCTTGTTGGCCTTGGCCATGGTTGCGGTGCTGGCGGGCGTTTTCTGGCTTTATCGCCAACCGGAGTTTGTGGTCCCGTTGTCTGATTTGTTCTGGGGGTGTGTCTGACATGCCAAACATCATCATCACCGGCGCGTCTGACGGCATAGGCGCGGAAATGGCCAGGCAACTGGCCAGGCGTCATGGCTTGCAAGCCATGCTTGTGCTGGCGGCGCGCAATGCCAACAAATTGCAATCGGTGGCGGCCGAATGCAATGCCCTTGGCGCACGAACGCTCATCATGCCCACTGACGTGACCGATGCCAACCAATGCATTCACTTGATTGAAACCACGGTGCGTGAATGTGGCAGCTTGGACATCCTGATCAACAACGCGGGTATTTCCGCGCACGCGTTGCTCGAGGATGTCCCCGCAGACAAACTGGGCTGGTATGAACAACTCATGCGCGTGAACCTGTGGGGCAGCGTTTACTGCACCCATGCCGCATTGCCGTACTTGAAAGCCAGCCACGGTCGCATCGTGGCCGTGTCGTCATTGGCGGGGCTGGTTGGTGTGCCCGGGCGCACGGCTTATTGCGCCAGCAAGTTCGCGATGACGGGGTTCTTTGAAGCCTTGCGCAGCGAACTCAAAGACAGTGGCGTGAGCGTGACGGTTGCTTACCCTGGCGTGGTGAGCACTGACATTCGCACGCACGGCTGGAACGAACACGGCGAGATCGCCGGGGTCAGTGGTTTGCACGAAGACAACGCCATGTCGACGCAAGAATGCGCCAGGCTCATCATCTACACCATGGTCAGACGGCGCAGAGAAGTGGTCATGACCGCCAAAGGCAAGATGGGCCGATGGCTCAAACTTTGGGTTCCCAGCTTGGTAGACCGCATGGCGATGGCGGCGGTCAAAGCAGATTTTCGACCGCACCCATGAGTGGCGTTTTGCACAGCACAGCCGATGCGTCGGCTTGGGTCATGCGTTGGGCGCACTTGATCCCCCAGCAAGGCAAGGTACTTGATTTGGCCTGCGGACACGGGCGACACATGGCGTGGCTGGCTCAACAAGGTTTTGCGTGTTTGGGCGTGGACCGCGACCCCATCGCACTGCAATCTGCCCAAGCACATGGCGAGGTCATGCAAGCCGACTTGGAAAACCAAGCTTGGCCCTTGGCAGGCCGTCAGTTTCAAGGCATGGTGGTGACCAACTACCTGTGGCGCGCGCTTTGGCCCGATTTGCTCAACAGCTTGGCCGCGGGTGGCGTGCTCATTTACGAAACCTTTGCACGCGGAAACGAAACGGTCGGCAAACCTTCGAACCCCGCTTTCTTGCTCGAACCGGGTGAATTGCTGAGCCTTTGCAAGGGCTTGCGCGTGATTGCATATGAAGATGGCTTTGCCGCAAAACCAGACCGTTTTGTGCAACGCATTGTGGCTGTGAGTGAACCCAGCCCGGCCTCGCCGCCACATCGCTATTCACTGCGTCACTGATTCGGACGCAAGGCCCGAGCCGTGGCATGCCTAAAGCTAGAATGCTTCTTTTGTCACGAACCCACTGAATTCCATGGCACCTATCACAGGCAGTATCGTGGCCTTGGTCACCCCGATGCTCGACGATGGAAGCATCGATTACCCACACCTCAGACAACTGATTGATTGGCACATCAGCCAAGGCACTGACTGTATCGGCGTGGTGGGAACCACCGGCGAGTCCCCCACTGTCACCGTTGAAGAGCATTGCGAAATCATTCGCGTGTCTGTCGAACAATCTGCAGGCCGAGTGCCCATCATGGCGGGTTGCGGCGCCAACTCCACCGCCGAAGCCATCGAACTCGCGCGTTTTGCCAAGCAGGTGGGAGCCGATTGCCAATTGCAAGTCGTGCCCTACTACAACAAGCCGACACAAGAAGGCCAATACCAACACTTTCGCACCATCGCAGAAGCTGTCGATTTGCCCATGGTGCTCTACAACGTGCCCGGTCGCACCGTGGCTGATCTTCAACACGACACCGTCATTCGACTGTCACAGGTTGACGGCATCATTGGCATCAAAGAAGCCACCGGCAACCTTGAGCGCGCCCAATGGCTGATCCATGATGCGCCCGAAGGTTTCGCGGTGTATTCAGGCGACGACGGCACGGCCGTGGCTTTGATGTTGTGCGGCGGCCAAGGCAATGTCAGCGTGACCGCCAATGTCGCACCGAAACTGATGCACGAACTCTGTGTGGCTGCCATCGCTGGCAAAGCCCACGAAGCCATGGCGATCCAAAACGCTTTGCTGAATTTACACAAGCACATGTTCACTGAAGCCAACCCCATACCCGTGAAATGGGCCGTGGCCCGCATGGGCTTGTGTGGCGGCACCATGCGGTTACCCATGACACCATTGTCTGCCTCGCACCAACCCGCCCTTGAAGCTGCGATGCGTGCTTGCGGTTTGATTTGAATTCCCTTTTTAGGATTGACGACATGTTGCCCTTAGCGATTCCTTCTTTACGGTCAAGCAGTCTGATCGCACTTGTCCTTTGTTTGGCCGCATGCGGTTCGGTACTCGAAAACGACAAGCTGAATTACAAGTCTGAAGGCGAAGAAAAAAATGCGGCCCCCCTAGAAGTGCCACCCGACCTCACCAAAATGTCGCGCAACAAACGTTACGAGTTGCCTAACAGCAGCATCAGTGCAAAATCCATCAGCGGTGAAACTGCCACGGTCGACCCCGACACCACCAGCCCCCTGAAAATTGCAGATTTGCAAATCAAAAGAAGCGGTGGACAAATCTGGCTCGAAGTTGGCAGATCACCGGACGTGTTGTGGCCATTGGTCAAAACCTTTTGGACAGAGTCTGGTTTCACGCTTGCACGTGATGAGCAAAAACTGGGTTTGATGGAAACCGACTGGGCAGAAAACAGGGCCAAACTGCCCCAAGATTTCATTCGCCGAAGCATTGGCAAAGTCATAGACTCGCTTTACTCTACTGGCGAGCGTGACAAGTTTCGCATCAGCTTGGAACGCACGGCCGACAACAAAACAGAGATTTACATTTCCCACCGTGGCCTGATCGAAGTGTATGCAGACAGCATGGCACGCAAAACCGTGTGGCAACCACGTCCCAGCGACCCTGAACTTGAAAAAGAATTTTTACGCCGCTTGATGATCAAGCTCGACCCCAGCTCTGCCGGCAGCGACAAAGTCGCTGAAGCCAGCGTGGCGTCGAAAAGCAGTGCCAGCAGTCTGATCAACATTGACGGCAAACCTGCGGTGTCTTTTGACCAAGGCTTTGACATCACTTGGCGTCGTGTGGGTTTGACACTGGACCGCAACGGCTTCACCGTGGAAGACCGAGACCGCAAACTGGGTGTGTATTTTGTGCGTTATGTCGAAGTCAATGCGGATGGTGAACCGGGCTTTTTCAGCCGCATTTTCAGCAAATCCACGCCGGTGAAAGAGCCACAGCAATTTCGCATCAAAATTGACAGTACCCAAGAACAGCAATCGACCATTTTGATTTTGAATTCGTCAGGCAAACCGGATGGCTCTGAGACCGCGAAGAAAATCGCCCAATTGCTGGTCAACGAATTGCAATGATTTGTGCTTCGTTTTAAAAACTTAGGCAGCGGCAGCGCTGGCAATGCCACCCTGATCGAAGCCACGTGTGGCTTGCAAGTCTCGCGTCTGTTGGTCGACTGTGGTCTGAGTGTGCGTGAACTGACCCGCCGACTGTTGGTGGCTGATTTGTCCATAGACGACATTGACGCTGTGTTCATCACCCATGAACACGCCGACCACATCGGGCATGCCAAATCCTTTGCGTTGCGCACCGGCAAACCGGTTTGGATGAGCCGTGGAACCGCTCTGGCGAGTCAATTGTTTGATTGGGGCTTGTCAGATGCGCAATGCCAGATGGCCAGCGACAACCAGCCGTTTGAACTCGGCTGCCTAGAGATCAAGCCTTTCACCGTGCCGCATGATGCCCGCGAGCCTTTGCAGTTGCGATGCAGCGATGGTGCGCACCATCTGGGCATATTGACCGACTTGGGGCACGGCAGCGCGCATGTGGTGCAAGCCTTGCAACACTGCCATGCGCTGTTGCTCGAATGCAACCATGACCGTGAGTTGTTGGCAAATTCAGCTTACCCGCCATTTTTGAAAAAACGCATTGCGGGCCCGCAAGGGCATTTGTCGAACGAAGAATCTGCGGACTTGGCCAAAGCACTGGTGCACCCGCAATTGAATCTGATCGTGGCTGCACATTTGAGCGAGCGAAACAACCGGCCTGAATTGGCGCAAGACCTCTTGGCGAAAGCCACAGGCTGCATGGCGTCGGATATCCCGGTGGCAGACCCGGTCACCGGCACGCCTTGGCATTCGGTTCATTGACCCACTGATGAACGATTGACTGCTTCACCTTTGTGGCAGGCAAAAAAAAGCCACCCGAAGGTGGCATTTTTTTGGAAGCAGAAAAAATTACTTCTTCTCTTCAGCAGGGGCAGCAGCAGGTGCAGCAGCAGGTGCGGCAGCGTCAGCAGCAGGTGCGGCAGGTGCAGCAGCAGGGGCTTCAGCAGCAGGTGCGGGTGCTTCTTTTTTGCCACAAGCGACCAAGGCGGCGGCCAACAACGTTGCCAAGAGGAGTGATTTTTTCATGGGGGTATTCCTTTAATAGAGACAAAAACGTTTTAAGGGATGCCAAATGCCAGAATGAATTCAAACATGTGACCGAGCCGATGGACTCAATTCCTTCAACTCAGCCGCTGATTATAGGTGATTTCCCGAGTGGCTCATTGTTTACCCTTTTTCGCCGGAAGGGAATTCAACCATCCGGCCTCCCACCAGTCCAGCAGGGCATCCCGGACATTGACAGAGGCTGTTTGCACATCTGCGGCAGACAAATGCCGTTGATCCGCCAATTGACGCAACAAACGACCGTCCTTTCCTTTGCAGCGCCAACTCTCACCATTGACAAACACAAAGTCCTGGTCATAGAGCATTTGGGTTTTTCGGTCCAAGCACACGCCCTTTAACTGTCGAGGTCGCGGTTGGCTGTCAAACCACACTTGTGATTTGGGTTCGCTCAACCATTCGCCCAAGGCGCAACGAATGTCTGCGTCGCGTTGCGTCATTTGCATCACACTGTGGCGAGCGAAGGCTTGCAGGGCCGCAGGAATTTGGGCGGGTTGCGTGGTGGGCAATTGATCGGGGTCTTGGTAACTGAGCGCAGCACCTGGCAGCTCGGTGTCAGCCAAACGCCCCATGAGCACAGCGCCCATCGTGTGATCGGTTTCGGCTTTGAAGCCAATGGAATAGGTCATGCATTCACCCACAGCCACCCCCTCGTGGGCAAAGTGCGGCGGCAAATAAAGCATGTCACCGGGTTCAAGCAACAAGGTTTGCGTGGGTTTGAAATGCGCGAGTATTTTCAGAGGCACATCCTCTCGCAATGGCAATTTTTTTTGCGACCCGATGCGCCATCGCCGTTGTCCCTGTGCCTGCAACAAAAACACGTCATAGCTGTCAAAGTGCGGCCCCACCCCGCCGCCGTCACTGGCGTAACTGACCATGACATCGTCTAAGCGCGCATCGGGAATGAAGCGAAAACACCCACGCAGTTCAGCCAAAGCATCGTGGTGCAAATCGACACCCTGCACCAGCAAAGTCCAATGGGGTTGCTTCAAGGCTGGCAAATGTCTGGTCTTGAACGGACCGCGACGCATTTGCCATGGTTGTTTGACGCCGTCTCCCAACACCAAACGCGACTCCACATCTTGCAGCGCCGCCAACTCAAACAACTCTCGTCGCGTGATCAAAGGCTGCATTTGCGGGATGGCTTGGCGGATCAGCAATGGTTTTTTTTGCCAGTAATCCCGCATGAACACATGCGGGCTGATGCCCGCGAGCACATCGGGCAAATCGGGGTTTTTCATGCGCATCTCCAAACTGCGACAATTCTGCCGCATGAACATCACCACAGACAGCGTTGTTGCCCTCACTTGGGTACTGAAAGATGCCCAAGGCGAAGTGCTCGACGAATTGGACGACCCCGTCGAGTTTTACCTGGGCGGCCATGACTTACTGGAAAAAATCCAACACGCTTTGCAAGATCACGCCATCGACGACCGGTTGGACTTGCATTTAGAACCCGAAGAAGCGTTTGGGGATTTCGATGAACTGCTGGTTTTTCTCGAGCCGCGCACCTTGTTTCCTGCTGAAATTGAAGAAGGCATGACCATCGAGGGCCATGCACTGCCCGCCGGTTGCAGCCCTGAAGCACCCAAAGAGGTGATCTACACCATCACCGACATTTACCCGGAACATGTGGTGATTGACGGCAACCATCCATTGGCGGGCATGGCATTGCGAATTTCGCTGACGATCACCGGGGTGCGACTGGCCACCAGCGAAGAAAAAAAACATGGCACCTGTGGTTCAGGTTTTTTCAGCCTGCCGCCCTCACCCGGCAGCGATTTGCTGCATTGATCAGCGCTTGCCCGTCGAGCCGTAACCGCCCTCGCCGCGTTCGCTGGCTTGGGCAAATTCATCGACCACTTGAAATTCGGCCTGCAACACGGGCACGATCACCAACTGCGCAATCCGTTCCATCGGTTCGATGGTGAACGCCACCTCGCTGCGGTTCCAAGCGCTGACCATCAACTGCCCTTGGTAATCGCTGTCAATCAATCCCACCAAATTGCCCAGCACGATGCCGTGCTTGTGGCCCAGCCCTGAGCGTGGCAATATCAACGCGGCATATGCAGGGTCTTTCAAGTGGATGGCCATCCCGGTGGGCACGAGCTGCCATGCGTTGGGTTGCAAGGTCAATGGCGCCTCCAAACAAGCGCGCAAATCCAAACCCGCGCTGCCCGGGGTGGCGTAAGCGGGCATCATGTCGCGCAAACGCGCATCCAACAACTTGACATCCAATTTCATGCGGTTTTCCTGAACGAAGACAGCCGGGCAGCGATCTCTGCCACCAGCTTGCGTGCCAATCTCAATTTGGTATCTTTGGGCCATTCAATCACACTGAATTCATCCACCAGCATCAAGGTGTTGTCGTCCGACCCAAAGGTGTTGGCGCCAATGTTGCCCACCAACAAAGGAAGCTGTTTGCGTTGTCGCTTTGCTTGGGCATGTGCAGCCAAGTCGTGGCTCTCGGCTGCAAAACCCACGCAAAACAATTGACCGTTTTGCGCCCTGGCAGAAGACGCCACTTGGGCCAAGATGTCTGGGTTTTCAGCCCAATCGATGGCAGGCATGTGGCCTGAGGCCGCTTTTTTGATTTTTTCAGTCGCCACTTGAGCGGGTCGCCAATCTGCCACGGCTGCCGTGGCGATGAACACATCGGCCCCATCAGCATGCGACATCACCGCTGCGTGCATCTCCAAAGCAGAACGCACATCCCAACGTTGCACACCATGAGGCGTTGTCAGCGCGACGGGGCCGGCCACCAAGGTCACGTTCGCCCCGGCTTGGTGGGCGGCATGCGCCAGCGCAAAACCCATTTTTCCGCTGGACAAATTGGTGATGCCTCTGACCGGGTCGATGGCTTCAAAAGTGGGGCCCGCAGACACCAAGACGTTTTTTCCTTGCAAGACTTTGGGCTGAAACAACTTCACCACTTCTTGCAACAGTTCATCTGGCTCAAGCATGCGGCCATCGCCGGTTTCACCACACGCTTGTACGCCTTGCCCCACGCCAAGCACGTGGGCGCCATCGGCACGCAATTGGGACATGTTGCGTTGTGTGGCGGGATGCGACCACATCTCTCGGTTCATGGCGGGTGCCAACAGCAACGGCACTTTGTCGATGGGTCTGGCCAAGCACATCAGGCTGAGCAAATCGTCAGCCCGCCCATGCAACAGTTTGGCCATGAAATCTGCACTCGCGGGCGCCACCAACATGGCATCGGCTTCACGGCTGAGGTTGATGTGTGCCATGT
>Ga0078894_10003342_pt1 | contig 12201 bp, 1 predicted proteins | sample LauGreSu1BDMLBSD_2_FD_67506 | JGI IMG/M metagenome (GOLD analysis project Ga0078894, IMG submission 67506) | Freshwater lake microbial communities from Lake Michigan, USA - Su13.BD.MLB.SD (version 4) (version 4) | ecosystem: Environmental > Aquatic > Freshwater > Lake | place: Lake Michigan, USA...
AAGGGATATACTTAAGGGTCTTAGCTAAGACTATACACAAACAATAATAAAACCTATAGGGGATATCCATAGACACCTAGGTTATCCCTATGGTATATCTTCTGTAGCCCCAACTATTGGACAATACTAGTCGTTAATCTACATTAACTGGTCGTTAAAAGAATGGGGATACCTAGGTTTCCCTAGGTATCCCCTATGGTTTAATCTAACAATTCTCCTAGTCTTTCAGATACACCCTTCTGGTCGTTAACCATTGGGAATGTATTGGGTGACTCAGGTTGTGGCATAGGTCTTCTAGCCATCTCTCTTTGCATAGCTTGGGTAGCCATCTGCTGCTCCAAGGCGTAGTTCCTTGGGGTAGTTTCATAATCCAATTCAATTGGTTTAAACTTACCAGCAGCCTTCTTGGAGTATGGGTATGGATCTCTTTGGACCATATCCAGATACTTCTGAATGGCATCCATTTCCTTGAAGGTATTCATATCCTCAAGCAAACGGACAGGGATAGCTACGGGGCTACGGTTTACCAAGGAGGTAGCACCGAATAGATCACTAGCTGCTTTCAAGGATCTGGCTGACAGGGGATCTTCTACGATCTTTGTCATGTTCCTATAGTCAGTCTCAATGGCTCCCATACCCGCTCCAGCACCAGCTGGCATGAGGGGGATACCATAGTACTTGTAAGTACCTCCGGTCAATCCAGAGATAGTACTGACACCAGACTCAACCAGACCATTGGCAATGCCTAGGAAGGGAACTCTGGACACTCCACGGAGGACATATTGACCGGGCTGTTCTTCCAGCTCCTTTAGCATATCCTCGGTTTCACGACCAGCCAACCATTCCTTAAATAGACCGACAATGGTATCCAGAGCAGCATATAGGAATATACCGCTGGCAAGATACTTGACGGTGCTACGGCTTCCGAAGTCCAAGATAACATTGTCTTGATATGACCGTACCCAAGAGGTAAGGGCATACCACATTCTGCCCAAGGCACTTCTGGAATCCAAGGAGGTGATCTTATTCAAGCCCTTAAGTTCAGAGGTAGATGTCTTGATAATCAGGTCTTCAACCATATGAGCATAAGCTGAAATGGCTGACTTAAGAATATCAGGACTAAATCCATCTACTGGATTATCTAGAAGGTCTTCATGGATATCCTCTAGATTAAAGATGTTTATTCTACCATCCCTATGTCCTGCCTTTTCCATTGCCCACTTAAGATGGACAATCTGTTCCTTGGTGGTTAGACCATACTTCAGGAACAAGGCAGCTTCATTGGCATCTCCAAACTTGGCTTGATGTCTAGCAAGGCCAGCAAACTTCTTCCAAAGAGAAGCCTCTGCTCTGCTATCAGTAGCAGCTGCTTTCTTTAGCTGAGCCAACTCATCAGCGGTAGTGGACTCCTGCAATACATCAAATAGTCTTTCAATGTTACCCTTTTGGATATGCTTCCAGATCATTCTCTGGATTCTCTGCTTAGCCAAAGCACGGGTTCCGTTGGTGACTGCTTGTAGTGAGCCGATGCTCTGCATCCACTTACCGGCTTCCTCAAATGTTCTGGTTGCTGTTTCAAGGCCACCCTGAGCATCTCGGATATTAAGCATTGAGTTTGCAACCTTGGTTCCAAGGCGAGAGTCTGTACGGAATGATCCGTATCCAATCTCTCCCATGAAACGGTTGGCAAGATCAGTCCTAAAGTTTTCTAGAACAAAGGTCATATCGCCAATATCAGATTCCAAAAGCTTCTGCTTTGAGAATCTGTAGTCTGCCAATACATAACGCAAGGCATTAACGATATTCTTTGGAATACTATAGAACTCAGGACTTTGCTTTGCAAGTTCTGCCAAGGTTTCAGTGAAAGCTGAAATACCATAGCCAGCTGAGAACTTAAAGCGGATAGCGGCTAGGCCGATTCTGGCTGAGTGTCCAACCTCGGAGTTGAGGTAGGGTAAGGTATCAGCATTGAACTGATATTCCTCTCTCAGTCTCTTCAAGCCATCAGCCAATCCCTTTTGGGCGGTGCTGAGTTCTTGAGGAGTCCAGTTAGCCAACTCAGCAATCTTTTCAAAGTTCTCATAGCCTGTCTTTTCTACATAGTCAAACACATCCAAGATTGTGATTCCTGTCTGTCCGAACATTCTATCCAGCTCTCTCTGGAAGGCCAACTCAAAGTGTCGGCCCTTCAGGAAGTAGAAGTATGACTCGGCTAGGTTTGTGCGTAGGACAGCTCTGGTTTCTGGAGCAGCCAGTAGCTCTTCTGGAGTGAGTCCTCTGATTGGGAGAACTGTTTTTCCTTCTGGATCAATCTTGAAGAAAGGCTGCTTCGTAACTGAGTTGAAGTCATCGGGGTTATTGTAGGGATACTGCTTAGTCTTATACTTGAGTATCTCTTTCATTTCCCGTTCAATCAGGTTCTGATTGTTAAGTTGCTTGCGCCACTTCTCGGTATACATTGCTGTATTGCCCTTGACGGCTTCCATGTACTTAGCCTTATCAGCTGGTGCTAGATCAGTAACCTTTTCTGGAATGCGGTAGATAACATACTTATCATCGAACTCCAAGACAAAGTATTTCTCTGGGTTGCTCTTTCGGAGCAGCTTGAGAAGATCTGACTTACGACCAGTGATTCCTTCCTTCTTGATTTCAGCGTCGAACAACTTTAGCAATGTCTCATTACTAAACATGTTTGAAGCTTCTGAATACTTGATTGTGCGATCAGTTGCAAATACATTCAGTGTCTTTGCATCCTCATCAAAGGCTACATCTAGCCAGCCCATTACAATCATGGTATTTATATCTAGCATTGGATCATTTAGCTTACGGTTTGTACGAGCAGCAACCATTGCCTTAATAAGCGCAGATCTGCTGTTTTGATCCAACCGTGCCAACCCTTCGTGATCCAACTGAACAGGAGCATAGGTTTTTGGTGAAACGGGATTGCCGTTCTCATCCACAATACTCATGCGTCCTGTCTGTGCTTCCAGCTCAAGTATGTTTCTGTTTGCAATCTGAGCAGACTTGATTACCAAGGATGCTTGCTTTGCAACAGCATCAGCTTGATATGCTGGAATACCCAACGCAACTAGGTCTGCTTTGTTTGGCTGTCTATTCTTGAATAGCGATTCATAAATATACATATCCAGAGCAGACCGTACATCGCTTGTCAGTCTAGGAACAAGATTATGAACCTTAGCATACTCGCGGAAGATGCGGGTCATTAAGCGACCTTCTTCTGCCCGGAGCTGCATAGCGGTTCTGAATGCAGTCTTTCCTGCACCAACCAAGTGACCTGTCTGTGTCTTTGTATCATCAAAGAATCTGGAGACAAACGATAACATATCAACTTGGCTTCTAAGAGTGTTGCCAAGCTGAGTTGCACTTTGAGTTGCGTTGCTTCCCTTGTTCATTAAGTTTTCAAACCAAGTTCGATTCTCTCTTTGGTTTCCACCAAAGATCCAACCAACAAGGTTGTTCAAGCGCAGCAGTCTTGAAGCACCACCCTCAGACTGATTGATGCCCTGACCAATAAGCTTTTCTTTTGGTGTTGGTGGCTCAGGCTCCGCAACTACTGGAACTTCAGGCTGACCTTCACCAGCACGGACAATGGCATCTGCACTTGGGGGTGGGGGAATAACTGGATCTTCTCCAGCAGCATTGATGATTTCCTTGGCTTTCTTGCTTCGGGCAGAAAGCCTATAATCACCAGCTTCATTCTCCTTAACGAACTTAACTTCGTCAGGCAACAATGGAATTACAAACTCAGGCTTACCTTCGACCTGTACTTCCTTTGCTGCTTGCTCTAGAATCTGGCGGTACGACAAGGGCTTCTTTCCCTGTGGGCCTTCAGTTACCTTTAGTCGTAGGGACTCCGCACGAATGCGATCAACAGCTGTCCAGAACTTATCCATGATGTCATCACCAAGGATTCTCTTATTGGCATCTGCAATGTATTGGTTTACATTTACAAAGTGTGACCACATTTTCTTAAACATGGGTGTCATTGTATTGCGACCATCAGCCTCAACCTTTGACTCCCAATACTTCTTAATAAATGTTTTCAAGAAGTTAGAATCCATTCCAGACTGTCGTAAAAGCTTTGGATCTTCATTGACCTTACGCTCAACGACATCGACCTCAGGTGTCTTTACTTGATCACTTGGAGTCTTTTCAACAGGAACCTCCTTCTTAGGAGGCATTGGAATTCTTTTAGTTTGTTTTGTCGTAGTAACTTCAGGATAAATAATTTCAAAAGTTTTACCATCAAAACGAGAACCAATTGGATTTGAAGAAAGCGAAACTACTCTTCCAGTAGAATCTTTGACTTGCCATCCAGCTTTTGTTTTTACCCAAACTTGTTTATCATTAGAAGAATCAATAAACTGCGTACCAACAGGAGCTTCATCAACAAGTTTATTAAGCTTTTCTGTTTCTGTTTTAGATTCTGACTGAGCTGTTTTAATAGCCTTGTCTTGGTCTATTCCAGCAAACTCACCATCTTTAATTCTTTCTTTAGGTGTTTTTGGGATTTTAACACTAGTCTTTTTAGATTCTGCTTTTGCTTTTTGGGTACGAACTTTTTCAACCTTAACAGGAAAGTTTTCCTTCTTTGGTTTTGGTTCTGTTGGCTTGCGCTCTTTAGAGATAACGCTAAGTACTGGTTTCTTATTCTCAACAGTGAGAGTAACTTCAGGCTCAGCATCAGGTTCTTTCTTAACTTCTGTCTTACCGATAACTGGAAGTTCTTCGATATTGACAGGAATTACAGAACCATCCTTGAATACAAGAGCATCAACACCAAGTCTACTTGCGCTCTTAAGAGTGCTTTCTAGTTTCTTTGGCTGTGATGTTAGATCTGTACTGGTCCCATAGTTCATGGGTAAAGGCTTCTTTGGAACAAACGATACAGCTTCTTTAGACGCTGTTGGAGATCCATGCATAACAGCATCAGCTTGTTCAGAAGGCCGGAAAACCTTTTCTGGTTCATTGCCAGTAACTTCATCAGTAACCTTGTACATAACACCTTCAGCGTCTTTTGGCAAGGGAACAATAACAGCTTCTGGATTTTTGTTTCTAAGCTTTTCAGCTAAAGCCGCTGTCTGCAAAGCTCTTGCTCCAGAAACAACGGGATCTGCTTCTGGCTTGGGTTTTTTTTCTGCTGCCTTTTTAATGACAGCCTCTTCACTGTTTGGCTTAGCTGCATTTACTTTTTTCTCTACAGTGTCAAAGTGTTTATTTAGACCAGAGACAATCTGATCTCTGCCGCTATCCAAACTGATTGCTGATTGCTCAAAGATATCAACAAGCTTGGCAATTAGAGTTCTTCTATATCTTCCTGCTGTTGATTCTGAAACACCAAGTTTAACGCCAGCTTCTTTGTTGGTTGGTGCTGTAGTAAATACATTAACAAGTTCGGTTTCTTCTGCAGTAAGCAGCCTACCGTTTGTAGCTGTATTTAAATCCAGAGCTTCTGTAAGAATTGTCTTACGAATACCTTTTTTGGTTGTGACAATTCTATCAGCAGCGGTAGCTGGACGACCCTCAACAACAGTTCTCTCTACGCCATCTGGGGTTTCTAAGCTTTCTCTTTCAGCTACATCTGCCTTCTTTAGATTGAATGCGGTAGTGTGAATATAACCGATAAGATCTTTAACAGTCTTTAAACTGCCGTTTTCAATCTTAGAAAGAATTAACTCTAAGTTACCAGCATAAGCTTTTTTACCTACAGTCTTTGCATCAGGCTTAGGCGTAATCATACTTCCAGCAGCATCTACAAAGTAATTGTCTGTAACATTTCCTCGCATTGATTGCTTGATAATACGAGAAACAACATCAACTAGATTATCCTTTGTTAGAGCTGTAGACTCAAAGCTAACTGCTGCTTCTTGAGCAGCCGCTGTAACTTTAGTTGCTGGCTTGCTTGTTCTAATACCCCATGTTTTAGAGTCTTCATTTAGAACAATACCATCTTCTTCCAGTAGCTTACTAACCGCACCAATCAATTTCTTTGGTGTCTTGTGATTATTGATTAGATAAGTATACATAGAACTTGAAAGATTGTTTTTCAAGATTACTTTGATTTGATCTACGGATAGTTTTTCTTTCAGCATCAAAGCAAGAGATGTAGCAGCTATTTGTTTATTAGGCCATTCTGGAGTTGCTCTAGTAGGTTCTACAACTTCTCTTCTGATATCGGCGTTAGTAGGATCAAAGGTTCCGCGATTATAAGTAGATTTAATTTTGGTGGCGTCAAATACAACCCAAACGCCCTGCCCTATATCAACACCATCATGTCCTAATTGTCTGTATTTTTCAAACAAATCTGCTTGATACTTTTCGTAATTAGGAGCAAATCTAAAACCTTCTAATTCTTCTGGAGTAAACTTTGCTGGATTTTGAATACTTAAAAATACAGGAATAACCCGAGATGCTGTATTGATTTCTCTGCCAACAGGTCTACCCTTAGTTTCGTCCCATTCAGTTACAATTTTCTGACTATCATTTTGCATTGCATATTCTGATGCAACTTTGGGATCACTAGTAAACCAAGAGCCTCGTTTACTTACTTTAAACTTATTGAAGTCTCTATCCTTACTAGTACCATGATAAACAATAAGGGGCTTGCCTTCGGCATCAACAACCTTGCTATCTTTAAACCACGCTTTAAATTCAGGAGTTTCAAAGACAGTTTCTTTTACATCCAGCATGCCTTCGTTTTTTAGTTCCTGAATATAGGCAAGATGCTGTGCTTCTGTAACAACATCGGCTAGCTCTTCCAATCCAATGTTATCCAAATAAACTCGGAGCTGATCTATTAGATTGGTAGTTAATGCATCGTCTACTCTCAAGCTTCCAACTAGTGCAGATACTTGTTCTGCAGATAGTGTATCAGAAGCCAGAGCTTTTCCAGTAGGAACGACTGACTCAATAGCATCAATTAGAATATCACCAGTTGTTCCAAAGAAACCGACAGCATATGGAACACTGCTACCAGTGGGATTTAAATAATCCATTGTATCTAGATTGCGTAAAGCATCCAGATCTTCATAGGTAGCTGGTAGGATTGTTCGCTTTGATTTACCATTTACAAACTCACGGGAATAAAGAGAGAACAACTCGTCTTTTACAAAGTCAAGTCTATCAAATTTATCCAATCCTTTGAGTACTTTATAATCATTAGAACCAACCAAGAATGCTACTTTAATTTGCATTGAGGTTAGCTGAGCTAGTTTGTATTCCTTATAGGCTTTTACTAGATCATTAATGCCACGAGTAAAGTTACCATTAGCATCGACAAAACTTTTTTGATCTGCTTTCATAATGGTCATTGCAATTATGAAGCCGGGATCTTTACTGCTATTCTTAAATAGAGTTAGCTCAGCTTTATTTAGATGATATGGTTTCATATCTCTATCAGGGAACTCAGTATCAAGCTTCTTATTATATTCAGCCAGATCATCAACTGAGTCAAGCATGCTGTGGAGATTGCCATATGCTTTAGCCAATGTTGGCATTGAGATGAATGACTTTGTTTTATTATCAATGTCTGTAATAGAGTCAATGATTTCTTTTGCAGCTGCATAATGTTCTGAACTATCAAATAGTGTAGCAGCTAGTGCAACACTGGTTGCAATCTTGTCTAGAACAAACTTTGTTCGACTGACTTGCATTGGACTCCATGTTCCAATGACAGCCTCTGCTTCTGAGAATAGGATTTGAGAGAATGTCTGAACAAAGACTTCCTCAGCATTTTGCATATGATATTGGCTCAAGAAACCTGAATTCAATAGAGGATCTGGAGTATCTGGTCGATACCGCATCAGCTCAATGCCGCTTGAAATAATTGTTTTATTGTACAGACGCAAAGCCGATAGATAGTTATCACCACTTGCTTCGTGAGCAAAATAAGCATGACCTAGCTCATGGAGCAAAGCTTTTGCTCGTCTTCTCTTTAAATCATTAGTAGTACCAGCAAAATCCAAGTTCATAATCAAGGAGTTATTAGAGCGTCTAAACGATCCGATAAGATCCTCTTGCTTGTTTCCTGCTTTGTCAAGAATGCTTTCAACTTTAAAATTAATACCAAAAGCTTTTGAACTAAAGTTTAAATGAACAACAGAAGCAAGTACTAATTGTTTGTCTGCGCTGGAAATTATATTATTGATAACCAGTTCATTTAGATAGTCAAAGAATCTAGTTGCATTATCCTTATCACCATCTACAAGACTAACGAATGAATCAGGATCTCTGATTACAGCTTTAATCTTTTTTACACGATTGGGATCAATCTTAGCTGCAATTATGCTTTTTGAAATTGCATTTAGCATTCTATCTACAGGACCAACCTTTGGTTGCTTCTTTACACCCGCAATATCAGCTTTAAGAGTTTCAGCAGTTGCATCACTGACTGTACCTGTAAGCTTGTGCTCTACAATTGCAGCATCTACTGTATCAATAACTTCTGGTGGAACTTGTGCTTTAATCTGGGCTTCACGCTCAGGTGAGGCAGCGGCTGCTGAGATAGACTCAAGCAACTTAGCAGCCATCTCGTCAGAAGCAGCCTTGCGCTCTGCAGCTGGCTTTGCTGTATCTCTGGCTTCCTTAAGAAGCTCAGGTAGCTTTCTGCCTGAAGCTTTCTTATTCTCTTCTAATTCTTCTTTAAGTGCTTTGAAAGCTTCCTTTGGTAGCTTCTTCTTAAGACGAGCAAACCAAGCCTTTCGACTTTTCTCTAGCTCATCATAAAGACGCTCTCGTTCTTTTGGAAGACCGACAGCATCTGTTTCAGCTTTCTTCGCGTCATCCAATACTTTTTTGGTATTGAATAGAACACGCATCTGGTCTTGAATAGACATCTGATCAAACTGTTCAGAGGCTTCAATAAGTCTTTCACTGCCTTCTGCCTTTGTCCGTCTAGCAACCTCGGTAACAATCTCATAGATGTTTCGGACTGCTCTGTTAGGACCAACACGGGCAACATACTCAGGGATTGTTTCGCCTTCATATCTGCGTGTACCAGCGTCTTCTGGTGTCGCTCTTGCGGCATCAGGAGAAGCAGTAGCCTCTCTTGTTTCGACACGATCTACCCGTGCTTCTGTATCTGCTGCTAACTTTTCTGGAGTTACTTCTGTGTTTTCAATTACAGATTCTACAGCTGCTTTCTCAGTGACAGGAGCATCAATAAGTGCTCGTTCTTTTCTGTTTACAAAGCCACGGATATTGTCAATTGTGTTTCCTAGCGGAGTATTCTCAAAAGTAAAGCGAGTGTCTGCAATGTTTCTAAACCCTGTCTTGGGGTCGATCATTACACCTTTTACTCTATTCTGAAATGCACCAATACCACTGCGTAGTAAACCACCGCCAAGACCAAAGACACCACCGAACAATACACCGGACTCTAGAGCAGTTGTTGCCATTAGAGAAGCGTTGTAATCGGTCATTGCATTTGGATTGGCATATAGGGTTGCTGCACCAAAAGCAATCTCTCGCTTTTGTCTAGCGTATTCTGCAAGACCACCCTGTACAGCACCGAAAGTAAATGATGCAGCAGCTCCGCGAATCAAACCAAAGTTTGCTACATAACCGGGCATCATACCCAATGGAAGCTTATAAAGGGTTTCTGTTGTATAGGCAGTTGCGCGCAAAGCACGACCAGCAAAGGTAGAAGCATCATATGCTTTCTTGAGCCTCATAAAGACTGAAGATGCACCTAGTGCGGTCGAAATGCCCTCAGCTGCGGCTACACCAGCAGCAGCACCAGCAACGGTTCCTGCGCCGGGAGCAAGCAAAGAACCAGCCAAGGTTGATATACCAACTAATCCTAGTTCAGCTACAACGCTGGGGATTGTATCTGGACTGTTGATCATACCACCAATAAAACCATCTCTCAGTAGTCTAAAAGAATCTAGAGTTGTTGGTTTATAGGTTTCCATCCGTCTTTGAATATCGGATGTATTCAACTGCGCCATAATACGCATCATTGCGTGATCTGCATTTGGAGAGTCGCTGATAAAATCGTCTGTGATTCCATTTTCAACAAGGTACTGAGAAACAATTTCATTTGAGAATTTAGTACCAAACCATGACTTATAATCAAAGTTTGGATCTTCTCTGTTCATTAGCTTTTCAATATCCTGAGTATCACCAGCTAGTTCCTTATCAGCTAGATAACCAGTAAGCCCAAAGACATCCTGAGCCATCATCTGGTCGATCCAATCAAAGCCTAGCTTTTCTGTAGCTTTATTTCTAGCTTCTGCATAAGTAATCTTAGCACTGAGATCTCTAATTTGCTTTTGTCTATCTGATAGCTGGTCGTAGGAGAGGGTAGAAAAATCTACCCCCTCCTCGGCCTCCAGCATCATGTTTAGACTCTTTAGATCTGCATCAATGGCTTCTTGAGTAAGCTCAGAATCACCATAACGAATAGGTGTTAGTGGAGCTTTACCGATTAGTTGTCGCCATGCTGCACCCTTTGTGGGATCATTAGCAATACCAAGAATGCCGTCTGATACACCAGTAAGGTTTCCTTCCAAAGCACCAAGAGCTTGTGTTAGTGCGTAGTACTGATTATAGGTTTCTACCTTCTTTATATCCCCTCGGGTATAAGCGAGTGGATTGGTTAACTGAGATGGATCTAGGAATTCTAGATCATCTCCGTCATAAGCAGCCAGTACCTGACCGGGGGAGTAAGCATTGAGTCTCAATGGTCCCGCCGATGGTGTCTCTGGAATTATGGGAAAACCTTCAGAGAAATTTAACATTAGTATCCTTTCTGGGAGCTATGCGCCATGAATAGGTTATTGTTGTTGTTTAAGCATATCGGAAATCATGCTTACTCTTGAAGTAAAAGCATTCTTGCCGGGACGGGTAAAGTACCCATCTGGTTTTAGTGTCATAGCAAAGTACCGTCTTTTGATCTCAACCAATGCAGCTGGATTGAAAGCCAATGCCTTTGCTTCTTCTCTTGTCATAGTTTCTTGTGGAGACAAGGATGCTTGATAAAGTTCAGTAGCGAACTGGCTTGCCTTTGTTGAGTCCAATACAAACGAGTCGTTTGAAATAGTTTCAAGTGCGGCATTCAGCTGCTCAATTTCTTTCTTGTCTTTATGCGTTGTTGCAGCCTGTACTCTGATCTGATATTCTAACTCTAGTGGGGTAAACTTAGATTCCTTAATTGTAGTCCACGCCTGTTGAGAAAGACCACCAAATGCTTTTGAGTCATAGGGATAATCAGTAGCTTTTGCAAAGTTAACAAGATTAAATGCCTTTTCTGGAATTGTTATGTTATCACCAGAAGGCATCTTGCTTCTTCGCAACAGAGCTGTATCGTCATTACCAAAGATTTTATTGAACCACTTCATTGGCTCTTGCTTTACGCCTTCCATACGATAGACATCTTCTTCGGTCTTTGCCGCATCCAACGCACCGTATACTAGACCAGCACTAGCTCCTCGTAAGTAAGCATTAAGTTTTAGGAGAACCTGATGTGGCTGATAGCCATCTAATGAAACAAAAGGTTCAACATCCTTCATTGCTTCATCAACACCAGCTCCAATAAAGGTAGCGTCTTTGTCTCTGATATTTTTAAGAGCTAGTTTACCGCGTCTGCTTAGGCTAGCCGAATGTCCGGGCAAGAAGTATTGCTCAGGAACTTCTGCTGGCTTAAAGGGGAAGCGACCATGCTCTGCATAAATCTGAGGCCAATCAATAAAGCGGAAATCAGTAAACTCTTGCAGATCATTATCATAAGAGTACTTCATAAAGTCTTTATGGAAGCTGTCGATCTTTTCTGCAGAGATTGTGGAAGGTCTGGCTAGTTCAGCAATGCCTTTAGAACTTGGCATCTTCTTTCCAGTGAAGAACATCTGCTTAGCCTTATTGACTCTATCCTGCTTAACCTTAAACTTACCAACTTCAGATTCAACTACTTCTTGTGGCTTTGAAGAATCAATAACCATAGTAAAATCTTTAGTTGCTTTGTCAGGTGTAAACATATAGAACTGACCGTCTTTTTTGTAAAGATTGTAGCCTTGGTTTAAACGATCAAACACGCCATCATAGAAAGCTGGGCTGGTTGGTTCATAAAGAACAATGCCAGCTTTCTTTCCTTCTTTTCCTAAGAAGTCTTTTGATGTTGACTTGGTTACATATTCTACACCTGTTAAACGACCACCAACAAGCTCCTTATTATCGCCATAGACT
>Ga0078894_10003343_pt1 | contig 12196 bp, 13 predicted proteins | sample LauGreSu1BDMLBSD_2_FD_67506 | JGI IMG/M metagenome (GOLD analysis project Ga0078894, IMG submission 67506) | Freshwater lake microbial communities from Lake Michigan, USA - Su13.BD.MLB.SD (version 4) (version 4) | ecosystem: Environmental > Aquatic > Freshwater > Lake | place: Lake Michigan...
ATATATAGTTGCGCAATTAGGGGGTGCGATCGTGGGGGCCGTGTTGGCTTGGCTCTCTTATCGAGACCACTTTAATGCACATGCAAATGCCGAGGAAAAACTTGGCGTATTTTCGACGAGTCCGGGTATTCGCAACATCACACAAAATCTGATCAGCGAAATATTAGCCAGTTTTGTCTTTATATTGGCTATACTTTGTATTAAACCCTCCGCCAATACACTGGGAAGTCTCGATGCCTTAACAGTAGCACTTTTAGTAATGGCCATAGGTATGTCCCTGGGTGGAACAACAGGCTATCCGCTGAACCCGGCCCGAGATCTGGGCCCTCGCATTGCCCATGCGATACTTCCTATCAAAGGAAAAGGGAGTAGTAATTGGAGCTATGCCTGGCTGCCGGTGGCTGCTCCTCTGTTGGGTGCAGCATTAGCGGTATTGCTTTATCAAGTGATATCACCATAACGTATAGACTTCTGGCTCAATCGGCTCTTCAAGCCCTGGAGATTAAGAGATGAAAAAGCGAAAAGATCGTAACATACTCTTAAAGCGGCCACCTGTAATGCCAGTTAACCCGTTCAAACAGGAGGAATGCTTGGTAGAAATCACCTTATGAAATCTCTCAGATGCATATCTGTCATGAATTCAGTTTTGTGGCCCACTGAATCAAATAAAATAAAGTTTCCAAACCGACCAAACTCGTTTTCAATTTGACTACTTTCCATATGCCTGAAACGAATTGTTCTGACAACTTCCATTTGCTCCTCATAACATGAGGTATCCAAGACAATATCGTACGATTTATCCAACTCCCGGTTGTCGACATACCGCAATGCGTCTACTACGCATCCCGTACACTTTATACAAGAAAAAACCAACGTATCACGAGGTAATTCGGCTGGGGTACAGCTGCAACAAAAGAAAAGCAGAAGAAAAATATTAATGTATTTCATATTCATAGATCTTCTTATCCTTGCTAGACAGAAAGACTAGCCTTTCACCGATTGAAAATATAAAATTAGGGTCGACATCATGCGGCAAAGTATAGGTCAAGGCAGGTTTAAGATCAGGGGTAAAAACATACAATACCTTATGGTCTCCCCTCTTTTTTCCTGTTCTTCGTACAACACAGACATAGCCTCCAATGCAATGCAATGCCAAATTATAAGCGGTCTCAAATGTATAATCGACGAGATACTTCATGTCCGTTAATCTTGTGGTATCGTAGAAAATAAATTCTTCCTTACCGACCAAAGCAGAGCTATCGCGTCCGTCAACAAAATTGGTTTTATAGATTTGTGGGGAGGTTGCGAAAACATAGAATAAATCATCTTTTAGTGAATCAATGCAGATATCGGTATAATGTATGTATCGGCCCATTAGCTCTTTAGGGGTACGCAAGGATCTAAAACTGGTATCACGGTTAAAAAAAAGAAGTGACTCTTCAGATAAATTATTTGCCATCCCTTCTGTGCCATACTGGACAAAAAAGTACTCACCGAATGAATGAAGGCTTTCCTTATAAATATTGCTGATAATAAAATCTCTCTGCGTAAGTGGCAATTTAGTCAATGAGTCAACAGCATGGGTGGAATAATCAAAGCGGTAAAGAACGTTCCCGTTTACAAAATGACAAAAATCATAATCATACTTTATGGCATATGAATCAGGAGAGGGAAAGGGGGTGGGTATCGTCCTGACAGAACCATTATTCAGATCGAACACCAAAATATCTCCCTTCTTGGAGAGATTGTATAAAAGGTATGCCCCATTAACCTTCTTTAAGGAAAAGCGGTATAGATTATTTATTTCCTTTTTGTACCTTATCAAATGACTGGTAGTTATGGTCGTCTCTTTAACATGAACCGTCACAGATGTCGCTTGTTTGCAACCGTAAATTGAGCAGAGCAATAAAAGTATGATGCAATACTTCATAAAATATCCTACAACAGATCCTGTTTTCAAGCCATCACTTCAGCAAATAATAAGAAGGGCCTGTCGACCCAACCGGCGCTACCTGCACATACCGGGGTGACTCTAAAATGGTATAGGAACCGGAAAGTACAGCCCTTCCAAGCTCCTTACCCGGAAATACCCCATCAATAGTTTCAAGCAGATCACCAGAGGTACTCATTCCCACGCCCTCCCTTCCGACAAAACAATTAGTGCTAGGCTTAATACACTCAATAACACCCGTCTGCGTATTATATACCGCTAGGCGCAACTTGGTGGAGTCAGAGGCTGCTCGAAGGCTCTCTGCCAAAGCCGGCACACTCATGTATACACATATTGGCGAGGGGTGATTCGTGGAAGAGACAATCGCGATGTAATTACTCCCGGACAAACATTTGAATGTGCCTGCCCTTAGACCATTTTGGATAAACTCATCATATAAGATGGGAAATACTGATAACAACAACTCTCTCTTTGAGTCGAGCAACGCTTTGATTTTTTCAGAAGGCAGTCCATAAACGGACTGAATAAATTGATTTCTTAATCGATAATCAACCCTGACAGATTCTCCATTTCCGAATCTGGTGTTAGGAGGGGGAGGAGTATTTATGGTATCTCCGACATCGCATGTGCGTCCTGGATTGCGACAAACATAATATGTCTGGACTTGACCTGTCTCGTGATCAGTAATAGTATACGTATAAGCTTTTTTTGTCGGCACAAATACTCTTTCTGATTCCCTATTCGACATTTTAATAACTTCTACTAGCGGTAATAAAACGTCTTCTGAGGAAGAGACATAAGATTTTGTACAAGAAAAAAAGCAGCTGGAACACGCCAATAAGAACAGGATTCCCAGAAAAAAAATACTTTTCATAATTCCTATAGCTAAAGTGAATTTTGGCACTATAGCCTTTATAAAGGTTATTACTTTTACACAACATGAAATCATGATTTCAAGAAAACATTCCAAAAATTAGAGTTTATTATTAGGAAACTTACGATGGTGCGTCGAGAAAATCGTAAAAGCACGTTCAACAACCTGCCAAGTAGCAACTCTTTGAAGAAAGCCACAACGCTGCCCAACGATCTCCAAGCCGTTGGCCACGCAAGCAAAGCGCGGTTCTTAAATAAAAAAGGGAAAGATTAAAATATTATTGAGCCAACACCACCTCACAAGCCTCGATGATCAGGGCCGCCGCTTTTTTCAATTGCTCGGGATGAATTATAAGGGGAGGAGAAATGCGAAGACAATGCGGTGCAAATAAAAACCAATCCGTGAGCAATCCTTTGCCCAACACATAGTCGATCACTCTTTTACAGGCTTCGGCAGAGGCAAATTCAACTCCCATCCACAGACCGGCACTGCGCACCGAAACAATCTTTGGATGTACCAATGCCGCTAACAAGAGTTGTTCTTTTTCGAAGACCTGTTCTATCCATTTTTCCTCAAGAAGGGCCTCGAAGGCGGCAAGACCGGCCGCACAACAAACCGGATGACCACCGAACGTGGTAATATGACCCAATACTGGACGATCGGTCAATTGATCCATCCACTTTTTATCGGAGATAAAGGCCCCGAGTGGCATGCCGCCCCCCAAGGCTTTTCCCAAGAGCAGTATATCCGGAATCACATCATATCTTATAAAGCCCCATAAAGAACCTGTTCGCCCAAATCCAGCCTGGATCTCATCAAAAATGAGCAGGGTGCCGGTATCGGAACATTTTTTCCGAAGTGCCTTCATCCAATTTTTAGCGGGAATAATTACACCCGATTCAGCCTGGATGGTCTCGATGATCACACAAGCCGTTTGACCATCGATCGCGTCTACGGCCGCTTCCGCATTGATATCAAAATGAGAAATACCTGGCAGCAATGGTCTAAACGCATTGCGAAAATATTCATCACCCAATAGACTAAGTGCGCCCTGTGTAGAACCATGATACGACTTATTGAAGGCGATCATCTTGGTGCGTCCCGTTACCCGCTTCGCCAGCTTCATGGCCCCTTCGGTGGCCTCGGCCCCAGAATTGGTAAAGTAGACCGACTGCAGCGTAGAGGGCAATTGTTTGGCAAGAGCGGTGGCATAGCGTACTTGCGGCGATTCGATCATCTCTCCATAGACCATCACATGCAAATAGGCATCGGTTTGCGCCCGAATGGCTTCGACCACCTTTGGATGCCGGTGGCCGATATTGGCCACACTGATCCCGCCGATCAGGTCGATGTATTCCTTTCCCTGGGCATCATAAAGGGTGGCACAGTCTGCGCGCACCACCTCGATCGCTAAGGGAGCGGTAGAGGTTTGGGCCACATGGCTGAAAAATAGTTCGCGTTGATTCATGGATACAAAGGGCCACAAGCCCGAATAACAACAAAGGAAACAAAGAAAATCGACCTTTTAAAATTTGCGCTACTTTGCATGTAAAATCTGGTACCATGGCCTTGGTATTACCCGTACGCGATCATCATCCGAAATGGGGGGCAAATTGCTTTTTAGCTCCCAACGCTACTGTGGTGGGCGATGTGATCATGGGTGAGTCCTGCAGTATCTGGTTCAACGCAGTAGTCAGGGGCGATGTGAATTTTATACGCATGGGCGATCAGGTCAATGTCCAAGATGGCGCCTGTATCCATGGCACTTTTGAAAAATGTGGCACCACCATCGGAAATAATGTGTCCATTGGGCATCATGCCATTGTGCATGGATGCACCCTTCATGACAATGTGTTGGTGGGCATGGGAGCCATTATTATGGATAATGCCGTAGTCCACTCAAATACTATTATCGCTGCCGGCGCCGTTATACTGGAAAATACTATTTGTGAACCGGGCAGTATCTATGCAGGGGTACCGGCAAAAAAGGTAAAGGACATATCCGGAGAATTGATAGAGGGAGAGATCCACCGAATCGCCCGTAATTATGTTCGTTATGCTTCTTGGTTCACCCCACCCGACACATCTACCCTATGAAAAGACGCTTACTGATATTAGCACTGGTCTGCTTTACGTTCAGCTCCTGCAAACTATGGCACAAGGCCTTTCCGCCCAAGCTGCATTATGGTGAACCGATCGGAGCCGAGAAGATCATCAGTGGAGATCCCAAAGCCGCCAAGCAACTTAAGAAACAACGAAAGTTCAAGTATTAAGGCTTTTCTTATTAGTACTGATTTTCTTCGATAGAATCCAGCACAGAAAGATAACTAACGAATCGATCCTCATGGATTCGTCCCTCTTGCACTGCCTTTTTTACGGCGCAGCCGGGTTCATTATAATGCTGACAATTATTGAATTGACAATCCTGAATAAGCGGTTTCATTTCCGAAAAATAGTGAGACAACTCTTGTTTACTGATATCGACCAACCCGAACTCACGCATGCCGGGTGTGTCAATGATTTGTCCGCCCGATGGCAGATCGAACATCTCTGCGAATGTGGTGGTATGTTGCCCTTTTCCACTCCAGCCACTCACATCTTGTGTCTTTCGGTTCATTCCCGGAAACCAGGCATTCAGTAAACTTGATTTACCTACGCCGCTATGTCCCGATAACAAAGTGATCTTATGCGAAAGCAGCTTTAACAGTTCATCCATTCCCTGCCCGGTAACGGCACTGACCAGCAGCACAGGATAACCGATAGCCGTATACATCGAGCGCAGGGCCTCGAAGCGATCCATCTCTTTTTGACGATAGAGGTCGGCCTTGTTAAATACGATCAAGGGGACAACATGATACATTTCAGCCGCTACCAGAAAGCGATCGATAAATCCTTGCGAGGTCTTGGGCTCCTTAAGGGTAGCTACCAGTAAGGTCTGATCGAGATTGGCGGCAACAATATGATGTTGGTGCTTATGACGCGGGCTTTGACGATTAATATAATTTCGACGGGGCAAGATCTCGTTGATTACGGCCGTAGCGGCCGCTTCCGATTCTACCTCGAAAGAAACTTGATCGCCTACCGCCACCGGATTGGTAGAAGTGATCTCATCTAACTTTAGCACTCCCTTAATACGAGCATTCCAGAACTGTCCTTTATCGTCGCGAACGATATACCAGCTGCCTGTTGATTTATAGACTAGTCCTGTCATTTATGATAAATATTTTCCTACGATGGGCATTCTTCTTCCCACCCCAAAGGCCTTGGGCGAGATTCGAATGATGGGACAGAACTGCTGTCGTTTGTATTCATTCTTATTGACCATGCTCAATACGCGATCTACCAGCTCGGATTCGTAACCAAGCTGCTTGATCTGGGCAGGCGATTTTCTTTTTTCGATATACTGGTATAAAATATGATCGAGCACTTCATAAGGTGGTAAAGAATCGGCATCAAGTTGGCCGGGCCGGAGCTCGGCAGAGGGCGGTTTATTGATAATATTTTCGGGGATGATCTCTTGCTGTCGATTCAAGTAGCGAGCCAGTGTATATACCTGTAATTTGTAGCAATCACCCAATACACCCAAGCCACCGGCCATATCACCGTACAGCGTACCATACCCCGTAGCGAGTTCGCTTTTGTTAGATGTATTGAGCAAGATATACCCAAATTTATTGGCCAACCCCATTAAGATATTTCCTCGGGTGCGACTCTGTAGATTCTCCTCGGCCAAACCAGCAGGAAGATCTCCAAAACTTTTTTTCAAGACCGCCAGCAGCGATTCAAATACCGGCTGTATAGAAATGATCTCATAGGGGTTACCTAACCCTTTGCTTAACTGCTCGGCATCGCGCACACTATGATCACTCGAATAGACAGAGGGCAGAAGTATCGCCTTTACATTTTCTTTTCCCAAGGCCTCCACGGCCAGGGCCAGTGTAACGGCGCTATCAATTCCTCCGCTGCTGCCCAATATGGCCTTTTGAAAACCCATCTTAGCAAAATAATCGCGAATCCCAGTCACGATCGCCTCTTTGATGGCTGCCGTACAAAGGGTGGGTTCCAGGCGAAGGGGATCTAGTTCGGCATTGGGCAGTTGACTGGCCTTTTGCAAGAGAGGTTCAGCAAAAGAGCCATCCTCTTGCCAATTCACGAACTGTACGGATTCCTCGAACAAGGGTAATTGCGTTATCAAATTGGCATCCTTGTCCATGACCAGTGAACCTCCATCGAATACGATCTCCGTTTGGCTGCCCACCGCATTGCAATAGATAAGCGGAATACCATAGCGAAGTACATTTTGCTTAACGATGGCCTTGCGATCCTCTACATGTGTATAGTCGAATGGGGAAGCCGAAAGATTCAAGATGATATCGGGCCGCTGTCCGATCAACTGATCCATCGGACAGTGCGTGTAAAGCGGATTATCCCCTAGGTTCCAAATATCCTCACAAATGGTCACCGCCAATTTTTTCCCTTTAAAATCGATCAGTTGCCAATTATTAGCGGGTTCAAAATAACGGTACTCATCAAAAATATCATAGGTTGGAAGACAGGTCTTCTGCACCACGGCCCGAATCTCGCCATCGTGCAAAAAGTAAGCTGCGTTGAATAGCCTCTTTCCTTTGGGTGAGGGATTGCGCTCGGGGGCCCCGATCAAGACACCGATTCCATTTGTATGCGGCTTGATCCTATCGAGGGCATGCAGGCACTGATCGACAAAGTCATTGAATTCGAGAAAATCGCGAGGAGGATAGCCACAAACCGCTAACTCAGAAAAAAGCACCAGTTCTGCGCCCGCTTTTTTGGCAGTAGCAATGGCATCGATGATCTTGATCGTATTTCCGTCAAAATGACCGATGTGATAGTTCTGCTGCGCAATAGCGATCTTCATTTGGCAAAAGTACGCCATTGTTTTGTAGCGTATCTTTACAGCTATGCAACGCATATTTTGGATACTACTCTGCGGCGGGTTTCTGTTGGGTAGTTGCAATAATGATAATTCCGCCCCCGATGTAAGCCAAATTAAGGTAAGTGCTCCCCTTAGTCGCTTTGACCAGGCCTTTTTTGCACTTGACACGACGCGCCTTACCCAAGGGCTCGATTCGCTTTCTCGCCACTATGCAGCTTTTTACCCCGAATTCATGCAATACATATTGGGCGTTACAGGGGATCCTGCCGATAGTGTTACCCAGCGTGTGGTTCGTCAGTTTATAGGTAGCTATGGCGGGTTAAACGATTCGCTGCAAATCCGCTTTGCCAACACCGGGGACCTTCAAGAAGAAGTAGAAAAGAGTTTCCAGTACCTGAAATATTATTTCCCGAATTATCAGACCGGAACCATTAGTCTGTTTGTGGGTCCCTTTGATGCGCCTGGTATCGCTACCGTTCGCAGTGGTACTGCCATTGGGCTACAGCAATTTGCCGGCGCTGATTTTTTTGCTTACCAGACCACAGCCCTACAATCGCTTTATCCTGCCTATATCAGCAGACGATTTACCCCCCGCTATATTGTTCCGGGTATTATCAAGGCCATTACCGAAGATCTTTTTCCGCCCCGCATGGCCGAGTTACCACTTATAGAACAAATGATAGAAAAAGGAAAATATTGGTACTTGTCTTCGTTACTGCTTCCTCATCATCCCGATTCGTTACTAACAGGCTATACGAATGAACAGCTAAACTGGTGCGAAGAAAATGAGGGACTGATCTGGAGTTATCTGATCAAGAACGAAGATCTCAACTCGCTAAACCCCATCGTAATCCAAACCTATTTGGGAGAGGCCCCTTTTACGCAGGGATTATCGCAGGAATCCTCCCCCGGCAACATAGGGGCTTGGGTCGGTTGGCAGATCGTTAGAAAATATGCGGCCGCCAATAAAGAACTTCATCCCGATATGATCATGAAGACCCCCGCTACCACGATTTTGGAGCAAGCCAAGTATAAACCCAAGTAAAAGATTACGCTTAGTTATTCTTGAAGGGAACGATCATTTCAAAACTGGGGATCGTTACTGTAAAATATTGATGGGTTTCCAGATTTTCCATTTGATAGGTTCCATACATCCTTCCCATCTCGGTCCTGAGATTACAACCACTTACATATTGATATCGCTCCCCGGGTTGTAAGACGGGCTGTACACCGACAACGCCTTCTCCTTCTACTTCTCGATGCGAAGCATTGCTATCGAAAATAAACCAATGACGACGATGCAGTTTTACGGGAAAAGAATTGTAATTCTCCAGCACGATCTTATAGGCGAACATGTACTCCGATTGCAACGGATTACTGTAATCCTCTTGGTAAAAGGTCTCCACGCTCACCTGTACGCCTTCTGATATCAAGGAAGCCATACTATAAAATTAAAGAAAATGATAAGTTTCCCATTAAGTTTTTGGGGCTTACCTTTGCAGCGCAAAAAAATCATTTCTATGAGAATAGCTGTTGCCAAAGGAGATGGAATCGGACCCGAGATCATGGACGCAGTCCTGCGCATTTTTGAAGCAAATAAGGTGCCCCTTCAATATGAGGTAGTGGAGATGGGGAAATGGGTTTTTGATAAGGGTTTTAACAATGGAATGACCCCAGAAGCTAAACAAAAAATCGAGCAGCTGGGGCTACTTTTTAAAGGGCCCATGGAAACCCCAAAAGGAAAAGGGGTCAAAAGTATCAATGTTACGGCTCGCAAAACCTGGAATACCTATGCCAACAAGCGTGTCTTTACCTCCCTTCATGGCGTAGACACCGTCTTTAGTAAGGCGAGCATCCCCATCAATATTACCATCGTACGAGAGAACATCGAGGACACCTATGGTGGTATCGAGCATATGCTTACGCAAGATGTAGCCCTCTGTCGTCGCTTTATTACGCGCCCCGGCACCCTGCAGGTAATGCGCTATGCCTTTGACATGGCCAGCAAAAAAAAGGCAACGCGTATCAGTTGCGGTCATAAGGCCAATATCATGAAGATCACCGACGGCCTGTTCTTAGAGTGTTTTTATGAGGTAGCCAAAGAATATCCGCATCTAAAGGCCGATGATATTATCGTGGATGATCTTTGCATGAAGTTGGTTACCCGTCCTGATCTGTTCGACGTAGTGGTACTTCCCAATTTACAGGGAGATATTGTATCTGACCTCTGCGCTGGCCTAGTTGGCGGCCTGGGCTTTGCTCCTTCTGCCAATATTGGAGATCATATTTCGATTTTTGAAGCCGTACACGGCACCGCACCCGACATTGCCGGAAAAAATCTGGCGAACCCCACTGCGCTTTTACTGAGTGGTCTGGCCATGCTTCGTCACGTAGGTCTTTACGAAAATGCGGCCACCATTGAGAATGCACTGCGCTATACCTTGGAATCAGGTGTGCATACCGGAGACTTTGGCAATAAAAATACAGCGGCGGTAAATACTACTGAGTTCGCCGATGCCGTAATCAGCAATTTTGGAAAAACCCCGCAGCAAGGAGCCGTATCCTACAGCGGAGACAATAAAGTATACCATCCTGCGGCCCCCATCAGCGAGCATCCTATGTTGGAATCCGCTCAACGAAAAGCGGAGGCGATCGTCGGAGCCGATCTGTTTTTAGAGAGCCGTCAACAACCCACTGCTGTAGCAGCGCTTTGTGAAAAAGAAACCGCCGGAATTTTTAAACTGGTTACCATCAGTAACCGTGGTACGCAGGTATGGCCCACCGGCTCTGTATATACCAACTTGATCAATCAATACCGCGTTCGTTTTGAGCGCCAAGAGGGAAAAAGCGTAGAACAATCCGATATTATTGCGCTCTACCAGCGCATGAGCCAGCATTTTAAGATCTGCTCGGTAGAGCTGCTCAACCAGTGGGGTGATCAAAAGGCCTATAGCTTAGCACAGGGTCAGTAAACGCCGTATCCTTCCTTTTTAAGGTACTGCTTTACTTTCTCACGCTGATCTCCTTGTACAATTATTTCGCCGTCTTTTGCCGAACCGCCGGTCCCACAGAAATTGCGAAGTTGCTTGCCTAAGACTTCCAGATCGACTTTTTGGCCAACAAATCCCGTAATCAGGGTCACCGCCTTACCTGCACGTTGCTTGGTATCGAGATGAACCCGTAATCGCTGCTGAGAGGCAGGCCTGGTCTCCTCTTCGGGATCCGTGGAAGACTGGTAAGAAAAATTCGGATCGGTACTGTACACAAATCCTCTGGCGTCGGCTTTATTTTTTTTTCCCATGATGATCAAAGCGGATGAGTGAATAAAGAAGCTTTGAGACTTAGATCGATACTTTGGGCCTGGTGAATTAATGCTCCCACACTAATAAAATCGACCCCGGTCGCCGCATAGTCGCGGATATTCTCTTTTGTCATTCCTCCACTGGCCTCAGTCTCGAAGGTTCCCCGGGGTACTTGCGAATCAATATACTCTAGGGCTTGCTTCAATAAAGCCGGTGAAAAGTTATCGAGCATGATACGCTTTACCTTATGCTGACCATATTGAACCACCTGCACCAATTCCTCTAGCGAGCGGGTTTCCACCTCGATAGATAGTAAAGGTTTTTTTTGTTGTACGTATTGCCAGGCCCGATCGATAGCGGTTTCGATACGCCCACAAAAATCAATATGATTATCCTTTAGCATGATCATATCATACAGCCCAAAGCGATGATTGAGGGCGCCGCCGATTCGAACCGCTTCTTTTTCCAGCAACCGAAAATTGGGAGTGGTCTTACGCGTATCAAGTAGACGGGTCGTTGATCCCTCCAAGAGGTTTACATACTCACGGGTCAGCGTAGCGATCCCACTCATCCGTTGCATGCAATTGAGCACAAGTCTTTCACATTGCAAGATCACAGCGGCGAACGATTCCACTTCAAAAGCGATCTCCCCAGGTTGCACGGTATCTCCATCCCTTACAAAAGCGGTAAAGATCGCCGAGGGATCTTTATACAGAAAGATCCGTTCGGCCACATCCATGCCAGCGATCACAGCCGATTGTTTGATCTTAAGGACTGCCTTTCCTCTGGCCGTAGCCGAAATACAAGAAAGAGTTGAATGGTCGCCATCTCCCAGGTCTTCTTCGAACGCTTGCTCCACAAAGCGATAAAACAAATGGGGATCCATACCGTAAAATTAGTGCTTAATCCATGGTTTGGATACGAAGCTCCCTAATGCCCGCTTTAGGACCACTGGCCGACATAAAAATATTCACGCGAAATTGCCCCTTATCTGTCTGCAGGGTCCCCATGGCAAACGCCCCCGCGGGCGCTTGGCCTCGATGCTTTAACTCAAAGCCGGAAACGGTATTGGTCTCAAAAAATTTGGTAATGGCCGTTTGTGCTTGCGCTTTACTTAATTGAGCGGATTGGTCTGGTAAAGTAAGAGTCAACTTTTG
>Ga0078894_10003344_pt1 | contig 12195 bp, 4 predicted proteins | sample LauGreSu1BDMLBSD_2_FD_67506 | JGI IMG/M metagenome (GOLD analysis project Ga0078894, IMG submission 67506) | Freshwater lake microbial communities from Lake Michigan, USA - Su13.BD.MLB.SD (version 4) (version 4) | ecosystem: Environmental > Aquatic > Freshwater > Lake | place: Lake Michigan, USA...
CCAGTAATGTTAGGCCTTGGACAGTAAAAACCAGCAGGACATGGTCCAAACCCTCCTGCATCATAAGAACCTTCTTCACATATCATTCCTCTTTTGCAAGGAGCTGGAGTACTTGTATTTGAGTTGAATACTACAACACCTGTCTTCATGCCAGGTTTGCAGTAAGATCCAATCTAGCATTTGTGTGGCATCGAAAAGAACAACCCAAAATCATTTATGTCATCAGTTTGAGTACCTGGGAAACAATAAGACCCCTTTAAACATTCAATATTTGGAGAATTCAGCTTCTCTTTGTCACAAATATGACCAGGAGGGCAATCTATTGGCTTATTCATTCCTCGAAAAGGACAGATATACCCTTTTGGGCAAGGTTTGCAGGTAGTGCTCATTACTTTATCCTGATAATATCCAATAGGACAGGGGTGTGCAGATTAATTGAGTGCACCTCCAGGGCAATAGTGAGCTCTAGGGCATTCTTGAATCCTGTGATCTAGGCAAGAGAAACCAGGAGGGCATTAATTGACAACAGTAAGCAGCACACTTGAATTACTCTAAGCTTTGAGGTATGTCTAGTAAGACACTCTTACATTAATGACAGCATTACCCAGGTCACTATAGTTTGGCACATAGCAGAGCATTATGTTATTATTTAAAATTTTTCCAACCGTGAAATCTCTTGTGTAATTGACGCGCTCGTTTTCAGAGGTCTTGATTTCAAAAAGGCATTGACATCCTTAGAATAGATGAGTTGCCTAGACCAAAATCATTTGGTTATAGTTTGTAGACAAAATTATCTTTGGCTGCAGTCCCACTATCTGAATAGAGTTTATTACCCTTAATCTAGCAGTGGCATTGATGAATTGTCGATCGTTGTTTGAAACAAGAAGACTGTGGTAGCCAGTTTCTGGCATGTTGAAACTGCATAAAATTTGTGTAGAGTCAACAAAGTATACATTAAAGGCCTTTTATCTCACATTAAGCCAGTCTTGTAGTATGCAAGTTAACTCATTAGCTTTATTCATGAAGTTTTCTCCTGTAAGAGAAACAACGATCTAGGACATTGATTGAATGAAATATTTCTCAGTGAAATCCTTCAATACCAGAGTTGGATAATAGGGGATCGTAATTAAACCATAAAACTCTTAGTAATTATAAGTTAGACGCAATTAAACATCGGTATTACTGCTTAAAACTTTAAAGAATGTTGGTGCTAGGCACTCAAGTTGCATGTCTGATATAACTTTTGCCTCTGAGTTGACTTGTGCACGACCGGGGATTATGAAAACACAAAATATTGGAGCTTTCAAAGGAAAATTTGTCCCGTAGACTGAGAGTGTAATCTGAGGTGGACCTATCTAAATCATTTCTGGCCTAATTTCTGTGATACCTGGCTTTTTGTAATATGTCATCAATATTTTCCTGTGACCTCTTTGGAAATCAATTCCATTGTTAGAGACCCATACAGTATGAGATCCTTCTTGAATTTAATCAGTGGCATTGAACTGCAAGTGAGTTTTATCAATAAATTCGGCATTAATGATGTCTTGATTAACTCTCACTTTAAGGCTAGTTGAGTTTAGGAAACCCCATCCATATAAATCGATCAAAATTTTGTTCCTACCCGCAAATAACGACACATAAGTTGGTTCTATAATGTTTATCTGACTATCGTAATAGTAAGTAAAAAATAATCCATTTTTTGTTATGTAGTTAAGATCATTGAATGTGAGTTCGAATGGTGCATCTCCTTATTTGTGCCTTGGTGTCTCACAGATACAAAGTGTGCTATTAATAAGAATAGGTTTTACCTTTATCTTTCCAATATAGCAGAATGTCTAATCGTCGAAATCCGCACCTATTACACTAACTAGTGTTCCACCATTAGAAGGGCCAGTTCGTGGATAAAATGATGTCAAAGCAGAGTAAGATTTATAGTAATACACGATTGTCTCATTTGTATAAATTATATCTTCGTATTCTATGTAGAACTGCACTGCCCGTGGCGAGCTTACTGCTGGGACAGTAAAGTTAATAAAATATGGACTAATCCTATTATTAAATTCAGTCACGTAGTCCTCACCAAACTTTACTTTGATGTCCTTCGTGAAGAAATACGTGAAATTGCCGAAAACAAAGACTTAGTTACCTCCTTGCTTAAAACCTTCATTTGGCTGAATTTAATTTATCTAGATTTCTTTCTCAAAGTTGAAGTAGAGGTATGGCATCTCAATCTCGTAGTTATCTTCAATGAGAAGTCTTACTCGTACCTTCCTCTCATATGGCTAGGGCTGAGTCATGCAGACTATTGCCGTTGAGTTTGATGTAATTTCCTCTTTAATAATTTTAATGATAGAAAATCCTTACTTTTAACTAATTCTGAGTCAAAGAGACACCCTGTGATGTCTGGTCTAAAATACAATCCGAGAACGACTATTGGAACTCTTCCTTTCAAGTTTACTCTATAAAATTTAAGTTATTAACTAAATATCTCACTGATATTTTGACAGTCGCGTCATTTATGGCTCTTCATAAAATAAGAAGTCGACACTGTCCTAAGACCAATCTACTCCATCATTTAGACTCAAATAAAAAGTGGCCTTTCGATTAAATTTGAAGTTTTAATATTCTACTATTGGCATTTGCACTACTATTGTTTCCTCATCAATAAAAAATATATTTTGTCTGAAGAATATAGTATAGCCAGTTGAATCCATTACTAATTTAACCACTAATGTATATATATTGAGAAGGTTCTTTCCTTTAAGTGTGATTGACTACTATTACTTCAAGTAAGTATACGTGGGAAAAGTTTATGTTAGACCATAATCTCTTAAGTAAGTGAAATATAAAGAATTTTAAGGCCTAAACTCGCCATCAAGGTCATTAATAGACACGTATGAATCACGTGATAATTCAAGGTACTCATTGAAACTGTCTGCTATGCTTGGAGTTTTACAGGTTATATGAGTCGAATTAATTCTCACACCATCCACAATATATATCTAAGAAGTCTACAAAAAGTTCATCGAAAAACGACACTGTGGAAAAAAATTTACATAAAAATCGGGCAAATTTTCTATTTTTATTAATAATGGTGTACCTCCTAAATGAGTACCTCTTATTGGATAGATATCAAGTAGCTTAAGGTATTCAACATAGTAAATTACATCTTTGAATGTTTTTAATTTCATTCCTTTGTAATATAAAGAAACATACACTGAATTCGAAGCATTTTGAACAGAAAGAGGTACATTACAAGTTATGTTTCTACTGTTTTGAAAAACAGCAGTAACCAGATTGTTTAGAAAACCTTGAGATAAATATTAACTCGATGAAATGTTTGGATGGAAAAGACACTTATAAATCTCTCCATCTTCAAAATCTTTTCCCTCAATTGTAATTGTTAACGGCTATTTTAACATCGTTTGCCTTGGAGAAAATTTATAAACGATAGGCGCTCTAATTGTCTATAAGTTACTTTTGCAATCTTAGGTATAAAATCTGCCCAAGTTTATACTTACATCAACGCATTCAGGCTAGAAGTTATAGAAATTAGAGATAGTACATTGAAGCTCATTAGATGATAACCAAGTTAGATTTGATTGCACCCAGAGATGACGAGAGCTAACCCTGCAAAGAGTCTAATCAAGATATTTTTACTTATATTGGTCAAGAAAATCTAGGTTAAATATTGGATGGAATTTCACTTTAAAGTGTGTGACATATACTTATGAACTTATTCCACTAAAGCTATGACTATCAGAGATCCTTGTTACATAAGTATCCATTTATGTCCTCAAAATAACAGGCTTTGGTAAAACTAAAATTTAGAGAATATTCTCATCATTAACTTTATACATTGTGTTTAATTCGTATAGACTTATCATATAGTATCCGTATACTTAAAAAACTGAGGGAATTTGACACGTTATAAATAGTGATGAAATATTCATACATGGCAAGGAGAATAATTTAACCGATTAGTCTTATAGAGCAGTCAGCTATGCTATTACTCCAAGTTTGGTATTATCAAGAAAGTATCCACTTAAGCCAATTACATCTCCTGGATGATTAATGATATCTATTTTTTAAGACATTAAAGAAAGTTATGTTTATAAGTCCACTCTCTAAATATTTTTCTTGATTAAAAATGTAGCAGGGTCAACTATAGCAATCAAATGAGAATATAAAAACATATTTTCTATTTGTTTGTTTTTATATTTTATTGCTCCATCATAAAAAAAGTCTCTCAAATTAGTCATACCTTAAATTTGAAACTTTTTAAAAGTTGAGAAAAAGTATAAGGCATCCGAAAATCTACACTCAATTCTTCTTCTATCTGCTTGCAAGAGATAAGTTGGCAATTCATTGTAGATTATTTTAATAGGGGCATTGATGCTATCTTCAAATATATAGAAGAAACAAAGCCATTAATTAGACCAGTTGTTCAAATAGTGCCCAATTATTTCTGAGTCAATTAGATACTGATTCGAACTTTCCTAAACTTCAGTATGCTACGTAATTGTTGGAATGTGATACACAGTTATCTATGTATAACACTTGCTTGTTTAAAATGTGCCAAGAGGAGTTGAAATATGTAATTCAATGCAATAGTTAGTTTGGTACAAAATATTCTTCCTGAAGAAACATGTTATCTGATTAAGTGCCATATTAACACTTACACCATCACTATATATTTAATAGAGTCTTCCATCTTTGACAGTGGTCACCATCACGCATTTTAAAGTTTCTAGACTAAAACTAAGATTATCTAAAATTAAAGTAAACTAATTTAGCCAAGGTCCAGTCAATAGTTTATTAGTTGTGACTTTTACAAACTAAATTGATTGCATATTTAAGACTAGAAGATCATGCTTAAATTATTTTTCGTGAAGTATTTTGGCTTCCATATCCTATTTTATATTGGTTAAGTTGAGTTACTACTAGTTGTTGATCACATTTAAATCAAGAGTGTCTTTTAAACGGGGACTAATTTTAAAAAACTTTCCAGTTAATGTAAAATTTACTTCATGGAAATAATTGATATCGTTTGTGATATGCAAACTTACATTTGCATTTTCAAATACCAATTAGTTTAATGGACATTTTAACTGAGTTGAATTTATATAAATAGCCTAAATTACTATTTTTTATATATTGTCACCAAATATTATGCATGACAAGGACTAAGAGTTAATTATGTAATTTGAATTAACTATTATTTCTTTATTTGTCAAGTGTATAAGATTTTGGCTAGGCTCAGTTGAAATAATCTAAAGATAGTCATAGTAATTAAACATTTGCTTGACATCAAATTTGAGTCTCTCATTAAAAACAAGCTAGAGTCTCACACGCTTAAAATGTCTTTTATTATTATAGGCTATTCCACATTTAATAAGGGAGTGAGAATACTCGATTGTACAAGATGCTATACCTATTCCATCATATTCTAGTTCAATCTTATTGATCTTTTTCTGCAAAGCTTTATTTGAAATTATCAATTCAAAGAACTTATGATCGATGTGGAGATTATTAAAGTATAAATTGCCTGCATCAATACTGAAGGGAAAAGATGCTAATGTCATTTCATCAATCATCATATCATTGATATAACAGAGAAGAGAATCATTGATATTTCTTTCTCCTTGTGCCTCATAATGCTTTCCTTTAGAATCTTTTATCACAATTTAACCACATCCAATGATTTCTGTAGTGTGAATGTACTTAAAAGTCCATTGCAACTTTTCTTTGTCAATGAATTGCGCTTTTGAAAAATGAGGTAAAATTGACTAGTGATGATCAATTTAAGGTTTGAAAGCACACATATAAACTTCTTCTTATTTAAAAGCAATTCCTCTAATAGTAATGTAGCTTTACAAGGTGATTATTTTTTCATCAACAGACATTATAGATGGAGGGATTTCTTCCTAAACAGTTTAAGGAGAGACCAGAGGTGGTATTGGGTGGGGTAATGGTAACGTGTATTATGGCTAGATATATTAGTCAACACTGATCTTTAATAGTCCTCTTATCTACTGCTATCTATTCATATCTGGCACAATAAAAGTATTGTAAAACCCTTTTAAGGGGAAGAACAAGTCGAAACAGGTCACTAAATCGTCATTAGTCGATGAAATATTGCAAAAACTAAACTACTCATAATTACCTAGCTATATCTTAATGCCAATTGATTTAAGTACTCTGTAGTTCATTCCTTTAATGACAAGGTCGTACTTATTATTCGATTAGATTTGAGTTGGTAATTCTAAAAATCTGAATTGAGGAATTTCAGTAACGACTTATACCACAAAAGGTAAACTGTAGGAGTTTCCATTGTCGTTAGAAATTTACACAGAGAGATCTTTAGGAATATTCATGTCAATTTATCCTTTAAATCTGCAAATTATCTGGCCATCTGTTTCAAAGATAGCCTTCACCTTAATTTATTATCGAAGAAGACATACCAAATTGTGAGAATTCTAAAAATTTCTTCCTAATAAAACTAATTGGGATATTAAAGCTAGATTAAAGATCCTCGGAGGATAGACATTTGTTATGGTTGGCACTCGAATCATCATTAAATTGAATAGATTTTAAGTGACATTTAAGTTGATTTGAGGGATTCCTGAAATTAAGGGTGATCTCTTCAATATTAATCCAACTTTTATTTCTCCTTATTCATTTGATTCATCAATAATTGGCATTTCACAAGTAACCTTAACTAATTTAGATGAATATTCTGAATCATAGGCTATCACAATAGATTGAGCAATTAGAATTTATGATTGATAAAACTGGCAATAGAATTCAATGTTTGCGTGCTAGCCACTCTTTTCATTTAAGATCTGTGATCTTGTCACAAAAATTTGCAGATCACTCAAATTTTCCTAAGGTATTGATAGAGTTTTTGGTTCTGTATATTCAATATGAATCGGCTGAACAGAGCGAATAGTTAGAATTTCTAGATCAATATTTTTGCTATTTAAAGTTACTTCTTTGTGATCGACTGAAAGACCAAGTGAAAATTATACTAAGGGAGCTGATTTGAATATTTTTATGGCTTAATTTTGGAAAACTTATTCATCAAATGAGCATTCAACTACAAAATCTGAAATTATTTTTGCATCAAGATATGCCACCTATTCTTGCTTATCTGGAAGCAAAAACTTGATTTTGCAGAAAAGCCTATCCTCTACTTATTTTAAATAGCTAAATGAGCGCCCAATTAAGTAAATCATTCTATTTTCAATATAGTTTGTGAATATGAAGTTTCGAGGATAGACTGAGAAAATTTGCGGATTAAGAATAACTTCAAATTCAATACTTTCATCAATATATGATTCAATAGTTTAGTTGTCGTTTTTCATAACGAATTATATCCTATATGACCCCTATTTGAGCTTGTATGGTTTTAAATCTACTACAATGACATTAAGATTTGGGCTTGCAAAATAACAGGCTGTTTAATGATGAATTTTTTCTAAACTTAAACTGTTGTAAAATCTACACATAAGATTGATCTAAGCAAAATCATCATATGACATATATTTTTCGTTTGAGCTAAGCATAATCTACTCTCTTTGTCCAGAAACAATCAATTTCTGAGAAATACTAAACTATCCCGATTAATTAAAGAAGGGAGATTTAATTTAAATATGCTTTTAAGCTGCAGGAGTATGTTAAAATAATTTAAAATTAGAAATATTTGTCATATCTCTTGATTCTGTTTTTTAAGTATACGTTTAGCAAGCATATTTTGAAGTTATTCCATTAGATCTCACAATGTATGATCCTATAGGGCAGTTTATTATCGAGTTATTTTATTGTTCCTACACAAGTTTAATATTCTAATATGTCTATGCTAATACTAAGCTGACATTTCTAAACAAGTTAGACTAATTTTAGTTAGAAGAAATAGCTCTATTTTGAGAAATATTTATTCGTTGAGAATCAAGAAATCTTGCAAAATTACCAAATACCCCAGGGACAGGAGATTATTCAAAAAATAATGCTGATAAACTCAACCCATCTAAAGGTTTTAATCTTCCGTATATTTAAGAATACTGCTTGAACTGATTGAAAAAACTACTTTGATTTGCTTCTAATTTTATTTAATCCAATTGATTTTAATAATTTTTGTATTCTTGCTAATTTAAGAATTCTTCAATGTAATGGAGGAAATCGGTAGTAATTCGGAAGAAAGAGTCATTGCCTGATATTTAATGAATCGAAATATTTGATATCTTATCATTCAGTTATTAAAAGGCATCTCTATCTCTTGATATGTTTCTTTACCAATGAGACTCATTAAGAAAAATTGAATTATTTGAATTTGTCTCAATAGATCTATTTAGAGAAATATTCCCTTCAAAAATAAGAGACACTTGGGAAAAGTAAAATTGATAATCATCAATGATGACTTTTTTTAGGAGCTATTTACCATTTTAAAATGACAGAGACTTCATTTAAACTAATTCAGTCCATAATGATTCATTCATAAACGAACTTTCGTTTGTTTAATTGAAAATATAGAGTCTACATTGTTTCTCTTTGTTAAAGTTTCCTTCAGATGAAGTTTTCACAAATTAATCCTGTCTTTCTTCTAGAGTTATTTTCGGACGATTGAAGGTAATAATAACCTATTATCGATCTTTCAATTAGACAAAATTTGTGTTAATTAATGATAAATTTATTTTCTTGAGTGATTGTGTTTCAAAATAAGTTGAAGAATCTACTTATGGAATACTGTAAACATAAGTCATATTTTGAGAGTCTAAATCATCATTAATCAATATTTCTGTCAGGTTTTCATAGAAATTCAAGCTTTTTTTGACTTTAAAATTTGAAAAATTTAATTAAAATTCCCTGATATTCTCTTTAAGTGAAATCTTATTGCTATTATAATCAATTGGGTAAAGAGGCTCTAAATTAGTTAATTTGTGTCTTAAAATTGTATTGTTTTTAATTGGGTACTCAATGAAGGAAGTATTAAACTTATCCAGATAACGAAGCCTATCTGGATGTGATTCTCCTTCAAGATTCAAAATTCCATTGTTTTCAGAATACTAGTTATTCATGTAGTTGAGAGATATTAAAAGACGCATTGGTTTATGTCTTGAATAAGCTTTATCAATGACATTTTTAATTTTTTGAAGATAAATTCTTTATTCATCAATTGAGAAATAACTAGAATTCAATTTAGCATCAATATTTTTGGACTCATCTTCTATATGAATTATCATTTGAGGCTAGAGAATCGATGGAATTTTTCTCGAAAACTCAATCACTGTCAAGTTTGTTTATTCAATAAACATGATATTCTATATTTTAGGCCTAATAAAAAATCGCTGATTTTTCAAATGGTAACTATCAAAATAGTGTCTTTCAGATAATTAATTACTTATAATTGCAAAATCACAAAGAACTCTCATATTTAGTGTCAAAAATGAAATCTCTTTTAGTTAATAAACTAAGAAAAAAACATCAGAACTGCCAAAATTGAATTCAAATTCTACTGCAATTTCTTTTATCTATTAATTAAGTTTGATATTTTCTATGAATGTAATTTTTGAAGGCCTTATAACAATTTAATGACCCTAAATTTCATTTATAGATGCAGTTATCCAAGTATTAGATTAGCTAAACAATTATATGAGTTGAGAGTAGTCTTTTGAGTTTAGGGTTAATCTCATAATAAATGGATTCTCTTCTTGAAGGTAAAAGGGACTATCGCCAACAATTTCAATTTTATTTGAAATTATCACTGGAACTGTGATATTCTATGAGGCCATATGATTTCCTTACCTTAAAAATGCAATATGATATTTCTCTCTCTTGAGCTTCATGTAGTCTTTGTTTGAGAAGCATGTCTTTGATTGATCAGCATATTCATAAAGATTGTTTTCATCAATCAAGCACTTAATTTAGAAATCAGAATTATTTATTGAATCCATAACCAATTTGAAAGCTTTACCGTTGTTAATCACCTTGAAACTCTCTATGCTTATTTAATTTTCATATTTAAGGTTTTTTTCGATGATTTCAAGGAAACTTCTAGAATATTCTGTGAAGTATTATTAAAGAGGCACTTTTGTTGAATTTATTGAACTCAACTCAATCTAGTTAATTTTATCATTTCGATATTTTAATTCAGGTTTCTTTCTGACAGATATTGAGAGAATTTTCATCAGAGTTGAATTTTTATATATTAGCATTTTATTTTCTCGGTTCATGTTATTAACAGTCGAAGCAACCTATGAAAGTTTTAATTGGGAGGTATCGCATTAAAATAGATCTCTAACGAAGTCAGAAATAATGATTAGCGACTTGTTTGAAATAGTTACTTTGATTATGCAGTGATCTAGAAATATTATCGGTAACTATTGCATATCATTAATACTCTCCACAGTCTTTACACTCCAGTTGGACAAAAGTATATTGTAAGATAGATTAGCCGAAATATTTTAGATCGGAGCCACAATAATTGAGATCTAATTCTTTAATTTTTGAAGATCATTCACAATAATTTAAAGTTTCTAGTTTCCGAAACTTTGCGCTGGAAAAGGACATATGAACTCTTAAAGTGAAAATGAAAATTATCCTTAGAGTTTTATAGAATTATTGAATATGCATGTTACAGTTCTAATCAAAGAATATATATCAGGTCTGATATAAGTGACAGTTTTGACTGAGACTTCTTTGGACAGAGTTGTAAGCAATTGAAAATCGATCACTTGAACTAACTAAAAATATGTTTCTTAATTAAATTTATCTTTTAGAATGGGATCAATAATGTATTCAATGAAATTTCCTCCGATACTAGAAGACTGACCACTATTTGAAAGTACATTGACAAATATCTTTCGAGGAATGAATTATTATTAAAGATTGCACAATATATAGATTCTTTCTATGTTTGAATTTGGAATTACTTCATTTTAAAGTATACCTTTTGTTAGAACACCATCATCAGTTAGGCACCAATAGTTATTTTCAAAGTGCACGTTCTTAGCAAATATTTTGGCGCTAATTGATTGATGAAGTGAAACTTTTTTTGGAAACAAGTCTATCACTTTTAATTCTGGCATTAGAATCAGCTTTTGCTACGTCTGATAGAAATCTTTCTGATTAAAAGAAAACTTAATGCCTGATGAGGTATATTCTTTAGGATAAAATTTGACATTAACTGATGTTTGATATATTATCTTTGCATTTTAAAGTGATTAGGGCATCTTATATGCTCTATAAAAATCATCATCAATTTGAAGTGTCATTTTATCAGGGAGATCATATGAGTAATCCTTATCAACCATAACTTAAAAAGGGAACTTTTAATGAACTCCATGGATGATTTTAGGAAAAACTTCAATGATACTAGTGAAAGAGTAGGTTTGAATCTCAATGAAGTTCGAATAGTGCTCATCATTTACTAACAAAGCAAGCTGCAGGTTGCCTCTCAATTAGAAGTCTAATGGGACTCTACATTCGATGGAGTTTGCTCCATTAGATAACCCAAATATTTGAAAAGATTAGTTTTTTGTACTTGATTGTGAATTAGGCAAGTAGAGGATGCACAAATGCTTCAATCTCAAGTCTCCTCTTTCTACTCTGACTTTGATCTAAGTAAGGTATTGAGTCCCAGCCATGTTTTAATCTCTAAAAGAACTATATTATTCTTGTCTATTGTGATCGTCTAGGACAGCAAAATTAGAAGGTTCTGCTGAACTAATTATCGTTTTCCCTAATGGCCCTGATTATTTTCCATTAGATTACAAACTATTCAGTTTGTTAGCTGACTGAGGAAACTCTCCATCTATAAACCTCGATCAATCACTATTGTGATTTATTATTAACCTAAATCCTCCATAATACTTAGATTAACAATTAGTGACTGACAGTGAAGTCTAAAAGTACATAAGATAGTTGATTTCTTACTTTATTCAAATGCAATTACAGCTCATTTGGCAAAACCTCAAAAGTATATTCATTGAGTGATTCGTTGAAGCCACTCATGTGTTGCTCTAACGATACATTTGCATGCTTACAGGATTAGAGAGGCTGCAAATTCATGCAATCTATAATCCAGAACAACAAAAGTATAAAAGACTTTGTATGCATTTTAGCTGAGGAAGAAACAGCGGGCATTTCTATTTATATTTTATTTATTATTCAAATTGAAATTGAATGGAGTTGGGG
>Ga0078894_10003345_pt1 | contig 12193 bp, 11 predicted proteins | sample LauGreSu1BDMLBSD_2_FD_67506 | JGI IMG/M metagenome (GOLD analysis project Ga0078894, IMG submission 67506) | Freshwater lake microbial communities from Lake Michigan, USA - Su13.BD.MLB.SD (version 4) (version 4) | ecosystem: Environmental > Aquatic > Freshwater > Lake | place: Lake Michigan...
GGCAAGTCAACTCTTTTGAACTGGATGCCAAATCCCGGATTGGCAGGTTTCAATACCATGTCTACCATGATACCAGTATGCAGTCCTGTTCCAGAGATGCTTTCGCTATGGGTAATGGTATGCTGTTTGTCTGGGTTGAATTTTTCTTTCATCTCAATCAATTGGCTGCAAAGATAAGCCATTTTTGGCTGGAAGACAGAGCCCTTCAAAAGCGGCAATCACCGAAAAGGAGGTGATTTTAACAGCTTGTTAATCTTTGCTTTTTACTGCTGTGAGTTTCTTTATTGCAGCCTCGAGTTCGTCAACCTTTTTGGATAGCGCAGGTAGCTTTCTGAAGATAGACAATGACTTCAATGAAGATAAATGATCAAAGGCAGGTGTTCCGTTCAGTGCTATATTTTTTTCACTTACATTGTTTGTGATGCCACTTTGGGCACCTACTTTAACGCCCTCAGCAATGCTGATATGACCAATAATTCCAACTTGGCCTCCAATCATGGCCCTTTTTCCAATTTTAGTGGAACCGCTTATTCCAGTTTGTGCAGCAATTACACTATCCTCTCCAATTTCAACATTGTGCGCCACTTGAAGTAGGTTGTCCAATTTAGTGCCAGATCGAACAATTGTTGATCCCATCGTTGCACGGTCGATGCAAGTATTTGCACCAATTTCTACATTGTTTTCAATGACTACATTTCCCATCTGAGGTACCTTTTTGTAACTACCATCAGCTTGTGGGGCGAATCCAAATCCATCACTTCCTATAACAGTTCCTGCGTGTATGATTACATCGTTTCCAATGATGCAATCATGGTAAATTTTTACACCTGGGTGCAACACTGATTTTTTTCCAATGGTCACATTTTTTCCAATAAATACTTGTGGATATATTTTGGCTCCATCTTCAATGATAGCATGTTCTCCAATAAATGCAAATGCACCAACAAATACGTTTTCTCCAATCTTGGCCGTCTTGTCAATGTATGCCGGTTCTTGGATGCCAACAATGTTCTCGGCTGCCATTTGTTGGTAATATTGCATCAGAGAAGCAAAAGAAGCATAAGGGTCCTTTACGCGAATAAATGTTGTTCCAACTGCCTTTTTTAATATTAAGTCCTCACTGATAATTATTATGCTGGCTTCTGTTGTATATAGGAATTCTTCGTATTTGAGATTTGCCAGAAATGCAAGATCTCCCTTTTTAGCTTCCTCAATTTTAGAAAAGTTAGTAACAGTTTCATTGCTTTTGCCTTCTATTTTTCCTCCAATCAATGCAGCGATTTGTTGAGCAGAAAATTCCATCTTAGTTGATTTAACAGGACCGCTTGTTTTAACACATTCGGCTGTAGTAATTTTTGTTGAGAGATCTGGTAAGGACTATTGGTAAAAACAAATGTAAAATTTTTTTACAGGACGAGATAGGTTTTGATGGATGAGCGGTGAGTCTACTTGAGATATGTCACACACCTTTCCATCCTTGAACAAAATATTGATCCGTTCATTGTTTGGGTCATACAGATTGTTTTCAGCTTCGCCATTGAACACGAGGAAGCTCGCATCATCCATGGATATACCCAAGAGTGCAGACACGTCATTCCTTTTTGTATTTAATTCTGATTCATTGATCGGGTCAGATTGAAGCCTAAGTTTCAATAATTTTCTATTGAGCAGAGCCTTACAAAGAGTTGAGATGACTTTATCAGCATGTTCTTTCCAGCTTTTAATTGCGTTTATGATATCGCTGTCATCTAGTTCACAGAAATTTTCAATGTGTGTTCTTTCTAGTGAAGGAATATCTTTAAAAATCAGCTTATTTAATCTGTCCCCAGCGTCAATGCTTTCTGGATTTTTTTTATGAAGCCATTTTGCCCTTTCCAATATTTTAATGAGCGTCATTTCTGCACTTAAAACAGTTTTGTGTTGGTACACTTGCCAATACATTAATCTTCTTGATACCAGAAATTCCTCAATTGAGTATATGCCTTTTTCCTCAACCATGAGTTCGCCTTCATGTACAGTAAGCATCTTGATGATTCGATCGTAACCGATCATTCCTTCAATTACACCTGAAAAAAAGCTATCTCTTGTGAGATAGTCCATTCTATCAACATCTAGTTGCCCACTTACCAGCTGATGTAAAAATTTTTTTGGATAGGTATTTTTGAATACTTCAATGGCCATCGATAGGCTGCCTTCCATTTCTTGGTTGAGCTCATTCATGATCATTACAGATAGCGTTTCATGCTCAAGGTCTTTAACCAGCATTGACTCAAGGGCATGAGAAAAAGGACCATGGCCAATGTCATGAAGTAAAATGGCAATTTTTGCTGCTTGTTCTTCTTCATTTGTTATCGCTATGCCCTTGTTACGAAGTTCATAAATGGCATTGTGCATTAAATGATATGCACCTAGTGCATGGTGAAGCCTGGAATGAACTGCTCCTGGATAAACCAAATAAGACATCGCCATTTGATTGATCCTTCTAAGCCTTTGGAACCAAGGATGTGAGATGATCCTATATATGATTGGATCATTAATGGTTATAAAACCATACACAGGGTCGTTGATGATCTTTCTGAATGCCATTTAACGATAGTGAGGTTAACTGTATATTTGTTGGATACAAAGGTAGTAACCTGCGAATGGATTAACTAACTTTATTGAGGTTCTTCATAAATCTTATTCAATAAAAATTTAACATGTCCACTGCCTTTATCATTTGGGTAGATGATGAAATAGAAAGTTTAGAGGCTCACAGGCGTTTCCTTGAACAAAAGGGGTACGTACTAAAAACCTTTACAAATGGATTCGATGCATTGGAATTTATCAAGCTTAATCCTGCTGATTTGGTTTTGCTCGATGAATCTATGCCCGGCATGAGTGGCTTGGAGACCCTTTCAGGAATTAAGGCGATGTATCCAAGGCTCCCAATTGTGTTGGTTACCAAGAATGAAACTGAATCCCTAATGGATGAGGCAATTGGTTCTCAGATAAGCGACTACGTCATCAAGCCGGTTAGCCCAAGTCAAATCCTGCTGGTACTTAAAAAATTACTGGATAACAAAAGGCTTGTTTCAGAAAAAACCAGCCAACGTTATCAGGAACAATTCAGGTTGCTTTTTGATGGTGCTGAAAATGCCACTGATCATGAAGCTTGGACCAATGTATATAGGCAATTAATTTTCTGGGAACTTGAAATGGAAAAAAGCAGGACTGAAGAAATGATGGACATTCATTTGTCTCATAAAAAAGAGGCAAACAGGTCCTTCTTCAAGTTCATTTCAAAAAACTATGCATCGTGGATGCAGGATATTGATATTCATCCGCCTTTATTGAGTCATCAACTATTTAAACAAAAGGTTTTGCCGTTGCTTTCAAAACCCGAACCGTTGATTTGGTTGGTTATAGATAATCTTCGATTAGATCAATGGAAATCTATCGAGCCGTCTTTGTCTGATTTTTTGCGGATCAATGAAGATGACAGCTATTTTTCAATTTTGCCAACCACCACCCAATATGCCAGGAATGCAATTTTTTCTGGTCTCACACCCTTGGAGATGGAAAAAAGGTTTCCTGAAAAATGGAAATCTGATACGGATGAAGATGGCAAAAATAACAATGAGGAATTCTTTTTGAAACAACAACTATCCGCGGTTGGGATGAATGGTGTTAAAGTGTCATATCATAAAATCACAAACCATTCAGAAGCTATAAAGATAGCTGACCATGCCTATAACCTGCTGGACTATGAACTCTCAGTGATCGTGTACAATTTTGTAGACATGCTTAGCCATGCCCGAACAGATAGTGAAGTACTAAAGGAATTAACTATTGATGAAGCAGCCTATAGGAGTTTAACTGTTAGCTGGTTCAATCATTCCCCTTTGATCCAGTTGTTGAGAAAATTAGCAGACAAGAAAATTAATATTGTACTCTGTTCTGATCACGGAAGTATCAAGGTTAACAATCCAATTAAAGTGTTAGCTGATCGGCAGACCACCTCAAATCTCAGGTATAAAAATGGGAAAAACCTGGATTATGATCCAAGGGAGGTATTGTCTTTTAAGGATCCAGCAATCGCTAAGTTGCCCAAGGCGAATATCAACAGCTCTTATATTTTTGCAGGAGAGCAGGATTTTCTGTGTTATCCTAACAACTTTGCTTATCACTCAAATTATTTTAACAACACTTTTCAACACGGAGGCATCTCAATGGAAGAAATGATTGTACCCGTGGTGAGTATGTCGAGCAAGTAAATAAAAAATGATTATACACAATAAGTAATTAAAATGTTTACAACTAATTCATCATTAGCATTGTTGTGCTTTTAGTCAATCGTTAAATTTGTAAAAAAGAATTATGAAGATTAAATATACACCTGCTACCCTCGAAAAAATCGAGAAAATTATTTCTGAGGCAGGATATATCTTGAGGTATGAGCGAGGCACCTTTCAAAGTGGGTTTTGTATTCTGGAATTAAAAAAAGTAGTTGTCCTCAATAAATTTTTACAGCTTGAAGGCAGAATAAATACATTAATTGATCTACTCGGAATTCTTATTCTCGAACCCGATCATCTTAGTGTTGAAAGTAAAAAATTATACGAGGAATTATCATCAAAGCCAGAGGTCGTGGCTTAGGAATGCCTTACAGCTCACCATCAAAATCACTACTCCTTGTCGTTTACAATTGAATTTTTAGGTACCGGGACCAGTAGTGGAGTTCCCATGATCGCATGCAAGTGTGAGGTATGTAAATCAATTGATAGCAAGGATAAGCGGCTAAGAAGCAGCATACATTTAAAATACCACAAAACTTCTATAGTCGTTGATACCACTCCTGATTTTCGTTATCAGATGTTACGATCGCAGATCGATCACCTTGACGCAATATTGTTCACACATTCGCATAAAGATCACATAGCAGGCCTCGATGACATCAAAGCATATAATTTCATTTCGCAGCAGCCTATGTTGCTGTATGCAAACAGCGAAACGGCTGCAGCGATCCGGCGTGATTTTTACTACGCATTTGAAGAGAAAAAATATCCTGGAATACCTGAGCTGGATCTGAGTATCATTACCAATGAACCTTTTTCAGTGCATGATATGCATGTAACACCCATTCAGGTTAAGCATCTTAATATGGATGTATTGGGATTTAGGATCGGCGGGTTTACTTACATTACGGATGCAAATCATATTACTGAAAATGAGAAGAATAAGATCAGGGGTTCTAAAGTACTTGTGCTGAACGCACTTAGAAAAGAAAAACACCTCTCTCACTTTACCTTGCAGGAGGCTATTGATCTTGCAACTGAGTTGAATATCCCTAAAACATATTTTACCCATATTAGTCATCAAATGGGTTTGCATAGTCAAGTCAGTTCAACACTTCCTTCAGGGATGTTTCTTGCATACGACGGACTTACCATTGATGTTGATTAAACACTGATATAGGGTGGTTTTCATCTTGGATTGCTCTACATGTGCAAATAGTTTTGCAGATGAATATGAGAAATGGCTTTTTTGAAATATTCAATTTTTCAAAAAAAGAAAGGGTAGCAATTTTTTTATTGCTCATCATCAGTAGTTTGGTTTGGATCATACCTGGTTTTTTTTCTACAAGAAAAATAAATCCTGAATGGATAACCATAACACCGCTCGAGTTGAGTGAAAGAAAAACTCTATTGATCAGGCGGGCAGATTCTATTTATAAAAAAAATAATCGTTGGAATGATAATATCAACTATTCGAGAAAGGCGATCCTTTTCACCTTTGACCCTAATCATGTGTCACGGGAAAAACTTATTGAACTAGGTTTCCCCGAGCGAGTCGCTAATTCAATTATCAATTACAGATTGAAAGGAGGAAGATTCAAGACCGCTGATGATCTGAGAAAAATATATGGCCTTAGCCCAGATTTGGCAGATCAAATCATTCCTTATGCAGTTATCAGGGATTCATCAAATGCAAGCCCTATTTCAACAAAAAATCCTCCATTCTATAAGCATGCAAAGATCAATGTTAACGTTGCTGATAGTACTGCATTTGCAATGCTGCCAGGTATCGGTAGCAGACTTTCTTCCCGAATTGTTCGATATCGCGAACGCTTAGGCGGATTTTATGCGCTTGACCAGTTGAAAGAAGTTTATGGAATAAATGATTCAATGCTAAAACAACTTGGAAGCATGATCTACCATGATGAGGTCGGGATTAAAAAAATAAATATTAATGAACTGAATTACGAGGAGCTTTCCCGACACCCTTATATTGGATATTCAAAAGCCAGGTTATTAATTGCATTTCGAAAAGCAAATGGCACCATAAAAAACAGGGATGAGCTGTTACAAGCAGCTTTGTTTGACACTGTTGGGATTGAAAAAATTCTTCCTTATTGTCTTTTTAATTAATCAAGGAAGTCATCCTCTTGTTTTGGACCGTACTTATCGAATAGCTTATCAATGGCACCTGAAAATACAGGCAGCTTTGATTTAGCAAATTCTTTTATAATTCTGATGGACTCAAGTGCCTGTTTTTCGGTCATATTGCCTTCTTTGATGAGTCGTTCTATTAGCTCCTTCATCGTAGTTGCAGTTATGCCACCTTCAACATGCTCATCTTGGCATGATCGAATTTTTTCTTGGCGTAGTCTAATGTAAGGGTAAAGCTTTTTTCTTTTGAGGAGGGGAGCTCAAACATTGCATCAGTAAGGATGTTTTCACAAATTGATCGAAGACCGCGGGCTCCGAGTTTGTATTCCATCGCTTTTTCAACCATAAAATCAAGTACATCATCTTCAATGATCAGCTCAATTTCTTCTATTTCAAATAGTTTTTTATACTGTTTTATCAAAGCATTCTTTGGTTCAGTTAGAATAGCCCTGAGGGTTTCCTTGGTAAGGGGGTTTAGGTACGTAACGATAGGAAGGCGGCCTAATAATTCTGGAATAAGACCAAATGATTTCATGTCTTGCGCATTTACAAATCGAAGCAAGTTAGATTTCATTTCATCCTGCATTTCCTTGTTCACGTTGAATCCAATTGAATTCGTATTAACCCTTCTGGCGATGATTTTATCAATGCCATCAAACGCACCACCACAAATAAAAAGTATGTGTTGTGTATTTACCTTGATTAGTTTTTGATCAGGATGTTTTCGTCCTCCTTGTGGTGGAACCAATACCTCAGTACCTTCAAGCAGTTTCAATAAGCCTTGTTGAACACCTTCTCCGCTTACGTCCCTGGTAATAGATGGATTATCACTTTTTCGTGCAATCTTATCGATCTCATCGATATACACAATTCCCTTTTCAGCGGCAGCAACATCGTAATTGCAAACCTGCAATAACCTTGTAAGGATGCTTTCAACGTCTTCCCCAACATAGCCGGCTTCTGTAAAAACAGTTGCGTCTACAATTGCAAAAGGAACATTCAGTAACCTTGCAATTGTTTTTGCCAACAGGGTTTTTCCAGTTCCTGTTTCACCTGTCATGATGATGTTGCTTTTTTCTATCTCTACTTCTTCAGTGGTTGAATTCTTCTTGGCATTTTTTGACTTTCCAGTTTGATCAAGTCTTTTGTAATGATTGTAAACAGCTACGGAAAGTATTTTTTTTGCTTCATCTTGACCAATTACGTATTCATCAAGGTGAAGTTTCAATTCAATGGGTTTCCTCACATTAAGCTTGAAGTTTGAATTTTGTTCGTTTTTGGTAATTACTTCCTGCTCAACAATTTCCTTAGCATGTTCAACACAACCCTCACAAATATGTCCATCTTGTCCTGCAATTAGGATCTTAACCTCATCACGAAGTTTGCCACAAAAAGAGCAATGGAGGGTTGTTTTTGCCATGGTTTAAAAATATGATAAAAGAATAAAGCCTGCTTTAAATTAAAGTTTATCTAAAATGCCATCTACGATTCCATATGCCACAGATTCTTTTGCATTCATCCAATAGTCTCTGTCAAAATCCTTCATCACTTTTTCAAATTTTTGTCCGCAATTTTTGGCAAGTATATTAGCACCCAATTCTTTGATCTTTCTGATCTGTTCAGCCATGATCTCGAGGTCTGCAGAAGTTCCTTGACCTCCACCAGAAGGCTGGTGTATCATCACTTCGCCATGTGGGTATATGAAACGCTTTCCTTTTTCTCCTCCGCTAAGCAATATTGAGCCCATTGATGCGGCCATTCCCATACAGATGGTTGAAACAGGGGATGAGATCATTTGCATGGTATCATAAATAACCATGCCGCTGGTAACAACACCACCAGGACTATTTATATAAAACTTAATTTCTTTTCCAGGATCAACAGACTCCAAGAACATCAATCTTGCAGATAGGTCTTTTGCCGAACGGTCATCAACAACGCCCCAAAGGAATATTTTTCTTTCTTCAATGAATTTTTTGTCAAAACGGGCGCCAGACATCATGCTTTCCATAATGTTGTTTCCTTCTTTAGGCTCATGTTCTTCATCAGAACGAATTGAATGATATGATTGAGTAGGTATTTTCATTATAGTTTATTTGATGGTTAGGATTTTTTTTGTTTTTTGGGATTGAGGATAAGTACCTCATCAACCAATCCATATTCTTTTGCTTCTTGGGCAGTCATCCAAAAGTCGCGGTCAAAATCTTTCGCTATTTTATCTACAGGTTGTCCGCTGTGCAAAGACACAACTTCATATAGCTCTTGCTTTAGTTTTTTAACCTGCGCAACGGTGATTTCTATATCTGAGGCTTGTCCGCCTGCACCTGCGCTAGGTTGGTGCATCATGATGCGGGAGTGTTTTAGGGCAGTTCTTTTTCCTTCTGTACCAGCACATGTCAATACTGCAGCCATACTTGCTGCAACACCAATACATATTGTAGATACATCTGGTGTTACATATTGCATGGTATCATATACTCCAAGGCCGGCATGAACTGAACCACCTGGGCTATTTATGTACATTTGAATGTCCCTGGTCCTGTCGGTGCTATCAAGAAACAACAATTGTGCAGTAACGATATTGGCTACTTCGTCTGTAATTGGGTATCCCAAAAAAATGATACGGTCCATCATTAGCCTACTGTATACATCCATTACAGCAACATTCATTGGGCGTTCCTCAATGATGTTTGGTGTAAGGTTTGTAACAAGGTGTTTGGTATAAGCATCAAGGGTATTGCTTGAAATCCCTTGGTTTTTCACTGCGAATTTTTCAAATTCTTTACCCAAGTTGGTCATGGTGGTATTCTTTAATGAGGAAAGTTAAAACAAATAACTTCCAAAAAGCATGCCTGTTAAAAAAGCAGACAAAATGCCATATTAAAAATGGTAATTAAGGCCTTTAAAATGATAAAAAATGCGGTTTGGTTAAAATTCATTTAAACATACCGCAATCTGCATTGCCCTTGGATTAATGATTGTGCTTTTCTTGAAGTTTAGCAAACTCTTCTGCACTAACCTTTTTTTCTGTTGGCTTCACTTTTGAAGCAGCCCAAGAAAGTACTTTGGCGCTGAAAACACGTTGGTATGCATTTTCCACTTGTTTTTCATCACCCATGAGCCTTTCTACATAACTATCGAGCCATTCGTAGTTGCCTCCGAGGTTCATAGAGCCAAAGTAGCCAATCAATTGCTGGCGCAAGCTGTCCATGATCTCTTCTCTGCTAACTTGAATAGTGTTCCCTGAAGCGATTTCATTGCTGACAAGGGTCCATCTTAGCTGATTCAAGAAAGTCGGGAACTCTTTTTCAATATCTTCAGCGGTTTGCTTGTTCTCGTTTGTTTTAAGCAACCACTTTTTTAGGAAATTTTCAGGAAATTCCATTTTCGTTTCTTCTGAAAGAATATGAAAGATCTCGTGTTCGAGCATGTGTTGTGCATGGTGTTTCCAGTAAGCTTCTATTTGTGTGCGAATTTCATTTCTGAGATCCTCTTCTGATTTTATTTCTTTTTCAGGCATTGCTTCTTTGAAAAACTCCTCATTCAATTCCCTTTTTTCAACGAATCCAATTTTATTGATGTGCATAAGGAAATACTGATTCATATCCTCTGCATTTTCTTTGTTCAATCCAAGGTCTCCTGCAACCCATTCTCTTTCCTTTTCATCGAAGGCAGTAGACAACTGAATTGTTACAGCATCATCTTTTTTCTTTCCCATCAATTCTTTTCTGAGGGACTCACTGAAGTATTTTAGCAGCAATGAATTTTCTTTTGATTCAGCACCTTCGATAGGTGTTCCTTGGGCATCGCATTTCTCAAAACGCACATTCAACACGTCTTCTTCTCTTGAGATGGTTTCGGGTTCAGTCATTTTACCCAGACGTTGTTGCATCCTTTCTATTTCCTCTTGGATCATTTCAGGTGTTGCATCAACTAGGTGAAGTGTAGTTGGGAGGGTTTCAAAGTTGGGCAGTGAAAATGTAGGCTTCAACCCAATTTCAAATGAGAAGCTATAATCTGTTGGTTCATTAAAGTTGAACGTACCAGGATCATTTTCATCCTCTGGGAGGGGTTGGCCCAAATAAGAGATATTTTCGGTCTGAACATATAATGTAAGTTCCTTCTCGATGGTTTTCAAGACCTCCTCAGTGAATACTGCAGCACCATGCATCTTTTTGATGATTCCAGTTGGTACCATGCCTTTTCTAAAACCAGGAATATTTGCGTTTTTAGCATAATTCTTTAGTGACTTTTCGAAGGCTGAATTGTAATCTGATGGGGAAACGGTAATCTTGATTCTCTCGTGCAGAGGGGCTATTTGATCTCTGGTTATCTGTGCCATAAATGAACTTGGTTAAAAAAGAAAAGAGAGGTAGTGCGGGTGGAGGGACTCGAACCCCCATACCTTGCGGCACCAGATCCTAAGTCTGGCGTGTCTACCAATTTCACCACACCCGCAATTTTTGTAAAAATGTGCTTGTGCAACCTCTCTTTCCAAATGGGGAGCAAAGGTAGTAATTTCATTTGAAAAAATGCAGTAGAATCTAATTTCAGTAAATTTGTTTTGATGCAGGGATCAGAAAACGATATTACGCCCCAGGAATATGCTCTTGATGATGCTCAGGAGAAAAAGGAAATAGTCAGGCGCTACAGGTCGCTTTTACGTTCATTAAAGCCCAAATTAAAAGGCGGGGACAAGTCTTTGGTGCGTTCTGCTTTTGAAATGGCCGTGGAAGCCCATAAAACAATGCGCCGGAAAAGTGGCGAGCCATATATTTTTCATCCGCTTGCAGTGGCCATGATCTGTGTTGATGAAATAGGACTTGGTGTCCGTTCAACCATCTGCGCCTTGTTGCATGATACCATTGAGGATACAGACATTACCTTGGAGGAGGTTCAAAGTGAATTTGGATCTGAGATCGCCAAAATCATTGATGGTCTTACAAAAATTGCAACCGTTGTTGACAACAACAGTTCTCAACAGGCAGAAAACTTTAAAAAAATCCTTCTTACCCTCACTGATGATCCGAGGGTTATTTTGATAAAATTGGCAGACAGGCTTCACAATATGCGAACACTTGATAGCATGAAGCGTGAAAAGCAGTTGAAAATTGCATCAGAAACAGTTTATGTATTTGCTCCGTTGGCCCACCGCATGGGTTTGTATAATATCAAAACAGAAATGGAAGACCTTTCCATGAAATACCTGGAGCCTGAAACCTATAAACATATCGCCAGAAAATTGGCTGATACAAAAAGGGAACGCACAAAATATATCAATGAATTTATAAAACCCGTAAAAGAGAAACTTGATCTAGCTGGTTTTGCATATGAAATTTATGGAAGACCAAAGTCGATACATTCCATCTGGAATAAGATGAAAAAAAAGAACATTGAGTTCGAAGAAGTATATGACTTATTTGCTATCAGGGTAATTGTGAATACAGCTTCCGATATGGAAAAAGAGGCGTGTTGGAAAACATATTCGATCATCACGGATATGTACAATCCTTATCCAGATCGTCTGCGTGACTGGCTAAGCAATCCAAAGTCGAATGGATATGAGGCACTGCATACCACCGTGATGGGGCCTCAGGGTAAGTGGGTTGAAGTACAGATACGATCCAAGAGAATGAATGAAATTGCTGAAAAGGGACTGGCCGCACATTGGAAATATAAAGAGGGTGGTGCCGAAGATGATCGATTCGATAAGTGGTTCACGCAGATCAAGGAAGTGCTGGGGAATGATGATATAAGCTCAA
>Ga0078894_10003347_pt1 | contig 12185 bp, 15 predicted proteins | sample LauGreSu1BDMLBSD_2_FD_67506 | JGI IMG/M metagenome (GOLD analysis project Ga0078894, IMG submission 67506) | Freshwater lake microbial communities from Lake Michigan, USA - Su13.BD.MLB.SD (version 4) (version 4) | ecosystem: Environmental > Aquatic > Freshwater > Lake | place: Lake Michigan...
AATCATTAGTTGACATCTAATATAATGGCCACAGATCTCTTAATCCAGAAGCTAGGTTCTTTTGAAACGGTCTTGATATCAATACTTGTCAATGGTTCAATATCATACCGCATCCCTTCTCTCTCCTACAGACGTAATTCATTCTTGTAAATTGGACACTTATAGAATTGGTTTGCTCCTTCTTTAGCTTTTGTTATTAGCTTCTCCATTTCTTGCTTGATTTTCATTTCCTAAATCTTTTGATGCATTGATTTTTTCTCGGTCAGTGTAGCAATGATTGCTATTGTTGGAAATTCAATATAAAGTTCTTCTGAAGAAGTTATTGAAGGTTCTTCTAAGGTCATAGAGGAAAGATTAAGTTAAGCTCCCTCAAGGTAAAGTCCATTGATAAGACATACAACATTATAATCGTTATTTTTATTATGAATTTCTAGGTGCAAAGAAACTTGTGACAGTTCCATAGAGTTCTTGCGTGCAACAACTTATTAGAGGCATGATAAAAAAGAATTCGGATCGAAATATCCTCCTAGCCAAAGAGGTTTAGTACCCAGTCCTTACTATTTTCTTATTATGGAATTAAAATCGAGAATAAAATCGCATCTTTTAATCAAATCTTCAATGAAGCTAGGGAGTGAAGTCCTTGATGTAGAATAGGATTATCGAAGCCAGTCCATTGGAGTTATACCTCTATAAACTTAATCTTAGAGGGTCTCGTCATGCTCATGTTAACTTCCAGAACTTTCACAATTTATGTATTGATTCAATCTTTTGATACTTTTTGTGATCACTTATAAAAGAGAATGATATTATTGCACCTCTCTGGTGATAAATACCTGAATTGGATTTTCTAGATTTACATTGTTATTCACTTTGTTTAGTTTATTCGCTAATTCACTTAAGTTTGACTCTACTCTAGTTATTTGATTTAGAATTTCATTTGTAAGCTAAAGGACCTTGTAATCATTATCTTCTCTTATTTTTGCATCAAGTGGGCTCATATAAAATTTCCGTCTTTTCTTCAACGATAGCATTTTATCAAGGATGTTTGTAACAGATTTCACTTGTAGACTTTTCTCAATTAGAGGATTAAATCCGAATATAAGTTCATTGTCAACATCCGGAAGTTTCTGTACAAAGTCATTATAAGTACTGAAGCAGTCTAAGTCAAGTGGAGGAAACCCATAGTTAGATTTAAACATATCTGGTGCAATGAACTCTCTTTTGTTAAAAGCTACATCTGAATTGAGAAGATCTGAGATAAGAGTCCTGACAACTGTCATATCCTGTGTTCTCTAAATTTTCCCAGCGTAGTTAGCCTAGCCGACCAAAAACTTCATATAGTTTAGGATTGCTTCTAGCTTTGACCTCAATTTAATTTCTCTATTATCCATTTGCTAAGGGATCAGATTCTACTCTTCTTCAGTTTTGATAAACTTATTTTGACCCACTAATTCAGGTATTGGTGCGAGCACAAGTCTAGAAAGCTGATTAGCACTGATTTCAAAATCTCCTTAATCAAACTGATAGCTGATGTTCCACCCAAGTTATCCATATTTCTTTCTGCTTTCAAGCATAGCATGGAGGTACATTAAGCTGAAGAATAGATTTTTGTGCATCTGGCAATTTTCCAATGGCACACCCTTTATTTTTCCTGCTTAAATCAAACTTTCTGATGTCTCTTTACTTATGAGTCTCTCTAAGATCTATTTGACACCGCTAAAATAAGGTAAATTAAAAAGGAGGGTGTACCTTGGTGGCTGGAGGGAGATCTTGATTGAAAGTTTAAGCAAGTTCTCTGGGAAGGAGGGGAGCGGGATACTTGAGAGCCACAGTCTGAATCTCTGGTTGATCACTTCAGATTAGGAAGAGGTCTATAACTTATTTAAAATGTCTTCCAGCTTCGGGAGCCAGTCTAGGACTAAGTGAAGGTTTTCTAAGAGGAGCCAGCTAGAAAAATTTAAAGTAAAAATTGACTTACTCTCCTGATTAAGAAGCATTTATTATTCGATCTTCGACTTTTTTCTCAAGACCCTTTCCCATCGACATGTAATGCAAACGACAGTTTTAATAAGTTTCTGGAAAAGACCTTTAGAATTCGACAATTGTTTGATGAACATTAATTGCTAAAGTTATTGAAATAAGAAAATAGCTTACATCCGTTAATTACCAAAAATATAGGAGTGTAGTAATTCGCCTCATCACAAGCATCCTTGATAGTCTTCATTAATTGAGTTTTTTACAATGTTCCAACCTTTTGCTATGTTTATCCAACATAGAAAGTTGCTTGAGGCTATTGACCTTGTGTCTATAGTATCTCCTGGTCTCTCAAGGACATTCTTTTTGGCTTTAGTAAATTAATGTTGTTTTGATCAAGTATCCGATTGAGGTTAGCCAATGGTGAGAGTAATTTTATGATATACTACCCTACCATCTCGGGCTTCAAGCATCTGATTACAGAGAGTAATATCATGGCTTCCGCGACACTATCTCTCATCCTCTATTTCTCAGTTTCAATCTATTAATCCTTATTTTTCTACTCTTGATTGTCTATAGGTGTATACATTATCAAAGGACTAGCACTGAGGAGATACATAGCAATCTTTTCTTCACGGTATTAGTTAGCTTTAATCCGTTCCCTTTCGGCTACAGCCTCTTTCTCATCAGCATTAATCTCCAATGTTTTCTTCTTTTTCAGTTTTTAGTGATGACTCTCATTGTCAATATCACTTGACGACTCATTCTTGCCGTCCTCACTCATCGATACTTGCCATATCTCCTCATTATTAACTAATGAGTCAGCATTAGCGGAAATTTGGGAGCTTTCTTCACTCATTTCAAGAGCACTGAGTTCTTCTTAGGACTTTTATTCCTCTTCTTCTTCGGCAATCATTGACTACTTGGAGGACTTCTCTCCCTCACTGCTATCTTTCCTTGTGAATTCTTTCCTTTCGATTTTCTTTAGGATTGTATCTACATCTTTGATGGTCGTTCTCCTCTGTAGTAAGTTTGAGATTAAAAGAGGTGAGGGCTCAGAAAGAGGTTCTTAGTAGGCCTCTAGACGGATTAAGGAATTATTAGGTAGCATTTCGAACGAGTATGAAAAGGGCTCTGTTTCGTTATAGGTTTCTGGAAGGTGGTAAAAGGAAGTCCAATCTTACTTGTGAGATAATATATGCTTAGATAGATTTTCTGTAGAGAATGGAGAGAAACTTTCTAACCTCTTTAAATCTTTCCAAACATTGTGAGTCAACCATGGAAGTTAGTTTTACTCTGGATATGTATCATCGAGCTTTGCTTTAGAAGAAGTGATATTTGCTTTGTTTTTAAGGCCTAATAAGAATCTAAATAACTGAGTCTTGTCTAATAATTCTTAACCTTCCAGGACCTTGAATATTAATTAAAAGGTGAAAAGTTCTTTGTTTTATGGCACTAATGCAGCTGTCACCTTTCTAAATAAATCTGAAATGAAACTGTTTAACAGATTTTGCATATGCTCTTCTTGCTTCAATAGCAAGGCAGCTTCATATGCTCTACGAGAAGCTTTAGAAGCTCCTTTTGGCGGAGGTCCACTGCTGATAATTTGTAAGCTTCTCCCTCCAAGTTTAATAGCTATCTATAAAGCTTTTTAGAAGCTTTTCATAAAGTGGGCAAGGCTAAATCTAAACATTGGAGATATCTCATGCATCTGAATGATGACAAAGTACATCATTGAAGCTCTACGAGCAGCACCAGAGTATACATCGCAAGTTTTCTTAATTGCTATTGATGTATTTTCTATGACTTTAAGCTTAGAAGATATCAGCTATTCCATTGTTCTTGACTCATTTAGTGTCCTAATTAAAACATCATCTCCAAGAAGGACTTTTGTTTCCTGCTTCAGCAATTCTAAAATGGCATTCTCGATTTCTCTAAGGGACTTGGTGTGTTCAAAGGCCTGTTTTGAGTTTTCCATAAATCTTTCTTCAAGCTCTTTTCGTTCTGTCCCAATAATCATTGTTAAAAGCTGTTGGTGAAGAGATTCGATGGTAATTTAGAAATTTATCATAATTGAGAGATTCTGAATATCGACACTAAAATGGGGTCTCTCAAGAGGAGTGGTCAAAAAAAGTTTGAAAGATGAAAGACATTTGTGTACTTTGTTATCAAATTTCAGCATATGATCTTTTTTCGTTGTTGATATAAGAGTTAAATTGTAAGATTCAATTAAATCCTGCAAGCTAGGAGCTAAAGCATCACCAATGTTCTCAATAAGAAGAGGTTTTCCTTCTTTAATCGAATATTCAACTGTCTTTACGAATTAAGTATCTGTTTGTCTCACTACAATAATACCCGCTTCTTCGTAAAGTCTTCTAAGCCAGTTATTTGCTTACATTTAAGGATCAATACATATAGTAACTTTGAGTGACTTCTCCATTACCAGAGCATTGCTTAGCGAATGATCATCACTTGGAAGACCGTAGTCAGTAGTCCATGATCTTATTTTTACAGAATCACCAAAGAGATCGACCAAAGAGAAATTTTCGGATGAGCTTACATGGAATCCAGCCTTTAGCAAAAGGTTTACCCATTGATTCAATAGTTTAAGTCTGTATTTCTTTGTAAATCCAGCTAGTAAGGTAATGTAAGCAGCGGCCAAAATCACATCTCCAGCAACATTTTGAAATTTATGAGAAAGTACCCTGGTGCACACGATCCACTTCTATTTCTCAGTAGCTAAACTGCGCATTAGTGTATCAGCCCTCCGTTTTCTCTCTTTGCAGTCCCTGAGCTCATCTCTGAGAATATCAACTTATAACTCCAGTTCAGATTGCTAGTTTCTTAATTTCTAAACTTCAATCTCTGCCAAGCGCACGTCCTCTCTCTTCTCTTCAGTCTCTTTCTTTTTGTGCCTATATTAGATGTCTGCCAACATGTAGGCATCTCTACGGGGTTCTATCTCTCTGAACACATAGAAATAGTCTCTCACTGCTTAGACCCAATCGTAGAAAGCTGGGGCTGCCTTCGAAGCATGGAAAGCGTTTTCGAATGTGTAGTCGGGATCTACCATAATATCAGTTTCAACAGTCTTCATTTATTCGAGACTTATTTTGCTTCTATCAAAATCGATGAGGAACTGTGTCAACTAAGGGTTCCCCAGAAGTTCCTATGATTGTGCAGCTAGCCAATAGGAAGGTTTATATGACCCATCTTTTCGTTTCTTAACTATAGGCTTGATCCCAAGCAGTATACACAGAGCCTTCATTATTAATTTGATGACTCGAGGTGGGGTTTTCATCACTTTGATCTCACTAATATCCTGCCTAGGTATCGCTTAAATAGAATTAATGGCTTCATTCAGAGCAGGCATAACTTTAGCGAGCTATACATCACACTCTTCCTTTATCAGTTCAGCTCTCCTCAGGTCATCTTCCAAATAAAACTCATCCCGCTTTAGCTAATCTCTCAATCCCTCTATTTCCGAGAATCGAGTCTCTATTTTAACGGCAGATTCAATAAGTCCAACCTATCTTCCTTGTAATTAAGGTGTCATTAACTCCAATTATTTATGGGATGCCTGGATCCTATCTTGGGCTTCAATAATTTTAGCCAGACCACTTTCATACCTACGCTTGGTAGATTGCACACTTTTTTGTCTCTCAAGGAATAAACGACGATAGTTGGCAAAAAGATTTAGAAAATGTTTAGGAGTGTAGTATAGAGTTTGTTTTTGATCTTGGTAGAACCTCTAAGCCATAGACCTTACATCAAAATACATCTGAACAAAACTTTCAAGAATAGCGTTTGGAGGAGAATTTCGGATTCTGGCCATCGCCATCTCCTTTATCTGCTTCTAACTGTCATCTGGTGACATTTCTAGCAAATTACTACTATACTCTTCATCTACGGCTATGGTAGAAACTAGTTTTTCACCAAGTAGTTTTCTTCTGTGTTAATCACGAGCTTATGCGAACCGAGAACGTTCTTCAACTTCATAAATTTCTATGTAATTTTTGTAGGCCAGTTCCATGAGTGCCTCTCTTGGGAATTCTTTAACCCAAACTAAGGTACACTTTGGAATTATTGTATGTCTAATTGATCTGATGATAGTAGAGAACTAATCACCTGTTGGACTCAAGTTGAAAACTGTTTTGATATTACATCTGGTCTTTTTAAGCATATTAAGGTAATTTTCAGCTCGTACAAAGGGATATTTTTGAATAGGATTGACTGTCTTAGTAGTCGACTCAGTAACTGTCTTTTCCTCATTAGATTGACGCACACTATTGCTTCTATCTGTAGGCAAAGACTGTTAATTATTAGTAGATTATGTTTTTATATCACCTCCTTTATTCCTACTTGCTTTCTATGCCTAAGAACCTCCCCCATTTGTACCTTTAATAAGCAATTCAGACTCTATAGACTCAAATACTTTCCCGAGAAGAATATCGAATTCTAACTGTACTCCAGAGTATATCTCAGTATGAAAGTTATTTTTCATTAGACAGTATATGTCAGCTAGGAAATTTTAGTTAAAAGACCGCCCTTCTTTGGTCAAGGGAATACACGATTAATCTATTTAGTAAACTATGCCTCGGTCTTCTTAAGCTGAAATTTTGAGTAAAGCCTTAAAATCCTCCAGCCATTCCTCTCTTTAGGCGTACACATCTCCCAACTTAAACTATTTCAACACTAGTTGTTAACTGAAACATGCCAACTTCTGAAGAGTTTATATTCCAGACCCTTTCAAAGCCACAATTATTAGGTTTCCTTGGTAAAGTGAGATGGCTCTAGTGATCTTCATTAGGATTTTGTTAAGCTCCTTAAAGAAAACCAGACTAAGAGGCTAAAACTAGGGTTGATCATTGTATCTTAAAAGAATTTTCTCCACTACTTCATGCGACCTCTCAACGCTTTCTATTTCAAAGTAGAAACTTTCTACCTCGGGATTGAAGTAGGAAAAATAGATCTCTTAAGGAATTTTCTCATCTTAAACTGAGGGCTATAGACCAAATCTCTTGGTGCATATGTCTCTGATGAGATCATTTAGCTGATCTTATCCTTCTTAAACTGAGATTTAGTCACAAAATACTCTCGACATTTCATGGTAGACCAATTTAGCTAAGTGCTGCCTCTTTTTCAGGTAACTTGGTTCTATTAAACTAAGACCACTGCAAACTTTGAAGAAATCCTACCAGTCGAAATGAAAGTGTGAGTGAGATGGACTTCTTTTAAATACATCAAGCTAGCTTTGTTTGATTTTCTCATAGAACTCAACCATTACATCACATATCTTTCCAGCAAACTACTATACATCGGATCCCCACTTGGTTACGACCAAATCACAGTATACTTTAAAAATGCTTTGGAAAGTTTCTTTTGATGCGCTGTCCATTCCTAGTATAGCAAAATGGTTAGTCAGCCTCTTTGATAGAGCAGTCTAATTCTATTAATCTGTTGCAGTGGCAAAGATAAAGGTATCGAATATTCGTCTGAAGGCTAATCCTTTTACCATATGCCAACCACCACTCAGCATAAAATCTCTCACCAGCTCAAGTGAAGTTGAAGAGTTTGCTAAAGTAAGAGGCATATGTAAATCATCTATAAATATTAGCATGTTTTTCCCAATTTCTGGTCTCATATATCTCTGCATTGAATTCTACCCTTCTTCATTTATCAATTTTCCTTGGAAGATTTTGGAGTTATACTGATTGCCAACTTCTTGAACAAGTCTTCTCTCAAGACTTTGTTTCAAAGTTCGAGAATCAGTGACAGCACTAAAGGTTAGATGCTCCACGAAGTATTTGTCAGAATATTTGAACAAATTGTGCAACAAGCTATTCCTTAATAATTCACTTTTGCCAGATGCTTACTTGCCTAAAATTAGTGTCGGTTGTTACGATATTATTAGGCATTCAATCAAATATCCGTACTTCGTTGACTCCAAAGTAGGAACGTAGATATTGTGCACTCGTTTAAGACTTGGTTGCAAATGATGGTAGTTTACTAATGAGTTATTAAGCTCCTTGTCAGCAGAGAAGCGATGCCAACAGCTCATATCAAAACTAAAGTAATAGTCAAAGAGACTTCCAGCTGCTGTGTGTATCTCAGACATGAATTTAGGCGGGACATAAGATTTAGTGTCAGTTGTGAAATCTTCTGTCAAATCGATTTAAGGAGCATTATCCTCATTTTTCTTGTGGTCAAGAATATCCTAAAACCCAGTTTTCCCTCTCATTTACTATGGCTCTTCTTGCTATTAGTTTTAAGTCTATTGCTTTTTCTTCCATTTCTAAAAAGTTACGAAATCAGTTTTCAAAGGCTCGATCTTTTCCTTTATCCTCCTATCCAGCTCAATTCTACCTCTCTCGTCTAACAAAGTACCAAATGACCATATTAGAGAAAATACAATACTTGCTTCAATGAACATCGCTTAGAATTTCATAGCATTCTCCATCCTCATCTCGTTTTATAGAAAACTGTTGCAAGCAATTCTTAATGATTGTTAGAATAAAATTTCTCGTTCATCTTTCTTTTCTGGCTCCTTTTCTGCATTCCCTTAAGGTTGATGCTTCTCGTTTTATTGAGAGTTCAGTTTCTCCAATTTAACTCCTGTATTTCGCGTGTCTAAGGTCATCATTTTACGGAAAGGGTTTTGAGCTTATGCGGGAATAATAGCAGATGAAATATTCGAGACTGCACTATGAGAGACTTTATTAGCACTAAGTTTCTCACCATAAACGAGATAATCGTGGAGGAAGGCATTCATCAGACGAAGGAACGTCTTTATAATAGAGAAAGGGTCTGTATATATCTGATTTACCACAAGCTAATTATGAATCTTGGCATTTTCAAGAACAGAGAAAGCTTCTGGAATCAATAGATTGCAATAGTTTTCAATATCAACTGCAGCGTCATCTTGTAGTAAGTTTTTTGGTAAAGTTCTTAACCAAGTGTTAAATAAGTGTTTTGGCTTGACGTACTTGTTGGCTTCCATGTAAATGAGTCCACAACGGCTAATAGTTGCAGGGGTTGCAGCATTAAGAGAATCTGTTTCCATGATGAGAGACATCCCGTTAGAGAGGTAAATAGATTCACCATTCGGAATAATCATCTTTTTGTTGTCGTCCAGGATCGAATTCAAATTCTCAGCCCACATACTGTCAATATTGCCATCAAGGATAAGCCATTTCTTCTTAGAAGTATTGTCTTTTGAAAACTCCCTATAAAACTCAGTGAAGATGCCCTCTTGCCACAGCCTAACCTCACTATTATACTTTCCAAACAATTCGTCAATAGGCATCGCCTTCGGATTTACTCGCTATTACACAACGCCCTTAATAACAAGCTGTGCCTTTATTTCTTTGATGTCTCTCTTGCTGAGCTTAATCCTTTTCTTTACTTCCTCTATGAGCTAAGTATCATATGCAACACCATTATATGTAATCTGAGTTTGAGCAATTCCATACCTTCCATCTCTTCCACCTCTTTTGGTTTTCTTCTTCTGTAAAGCTGGATTAGCCTAAGTTGATGTCGTAAGACCCGATATTTGAGACAAGTTTGGTAGAAGATTATTACCACCCCTATTTACGTAAGGTTATGAAGAATTAGAATCGAAAGCTGCTGATGTATCAGGTCTAGGTTTAGAAATAGCTATTATTTCATCATATTCTTCTTTTGAAATATAATTCAACTTCTCTCTATAACGCTAATCCATGAGAACTTGCATTTCATTAAGTGAACTTTTGTTTAAGGCATTTTCAAGCATTTTTAATAGAGTAGATTTCCCAGTGCAGGCGTCTCCTAAAAGGATAATACCGTGCTTTGCCTTTAAAAGTTCATAAAGAAGGAGTGCCTTATCTATAATTGACGAGCTATAATTCAGTTTCATAAAAGAGAAAGTCCATTCAAGACAAGCTTTTAGATTTCCATAGTAAGGGTCGATTGAATCATCTCTGAGAGCTAATCTAGTTGTATCTGGTGATTTTTTGACATTAAAAACATCCTTTATTATTCCTTCTACTATAATTGAGTCAGCTCTTCCAAATTTGGCTTCATTAAAATCTCTCAACGCCTTCAATATCATTTTTTCCTCTAAAACGTTTGCATCATACCTTTTTGTTGAAGGTTCAAGACCAAGCTATGCCAGTAGCATTTCAATACCTATCTCAGCAAGATGCTCTTTCCCTCCTAGAAGATCCTCAAATACTCTACTCTTACTGCCAGATAGCATTCCAACTCCTCCACGGCGTCGCTATTCATTTAATTTCTGGAGTTCAAGCAAGGTCTTGACATCAGGGCCACGAACTAGAAGTGGGTCCTCATCCTTGATACTCAAAGCTTCATTTCGTTTTATAATGTCTGCTTCAGTTGGTTCGATACTTGTTTTAGATGGAGCTCTTTTCTCTTTAAGGAACTGAAGGATCATGAAAGTTTGAGGGTCATAACCTCGAGAGGCCTATCTGTAAGTGAGCATATCTAAAGATTAATCGCTTAGAAAATAAGACAACTCATTTTCCACTATCCCATGATACTGAAGCCTGATCCGCTCTGCAATCCCCACTATGGTCTTAACAGCTCGCAACCCAAAGTCATAATGCTGCCTAAAAAGTGTTTTCTCTGCCAGTTGGAGTGTTGAAATTATTTTCTTAGCAAGTTTTTTTGCCTTTTCAAAGCCTGCACTGTAGAGTAATATCTGAGCTATAAATGAGGTATCAGGAATTACCATAGAAACAGTGCGGAACATGTTCTTTAAGTTCTGTGGCAAGTCATTCCTGCCGGCATACTTCGGATTTAGAGTTATGAAAATAGCACAATCTGCTCTGATATTAATCTTAGTCGTTTCGATAACTATTGTAGGTGTCTGCTTTCTTATTGCACCTTATATAGCTATAATAACTTGTGAAAGCATCGATATCAAATGAGGATCCATTCTATTGAACTCGTCAAAGCATACCCAGAATCCTGTCGAAGCAAGACCCTTAAAAAATCTAATTGCACTAAGATATTCGAAGTTTGATGAACAGTTCATCATGTAGCAAGTTTTTCCTAAGCATTTTGACAGCTCTTTTACAGTCTCTGTTTTTCCAGTGCCAACTGGTCCTTCAGGTGCCCCTCCATAGCAATAATTCAGTGCAATAAGTAAACTACGAAGGCATCTTTCAGTCAATGGAGTAATGACTAAGCGCTGAACATTTCCCAAATACTCGAAACTGTACTTCCATTATGCTTTCAAAGCATCTATCTCTATATCGATTTAAGTGTAGTTAATTCGGTTTTTATTGGCTTTCCCAAAGCTGTCAAAATACTACTTCAACATCAAATTTTTGGTAAGGTCTTTGAACTTTAATTTAATTTACATCTACCATGTGAATGAATCAATATCGGTTAGACCTTCCTTGACTATTGTTTCGAAGATATCTCTTAAATTGATCAACACTGTGATGATGTTAATTGTGGAAACTCGATTTAATCTCTTCTGTTGAGATCTTACCATGAGAAGAAACTCATCCAAAATATTTTATATCTCGTACTTATAATCCTCGAGCTACTCAGCAAAAGTTAATTCATAGTCTATCTTCGACTATGATAAACTCTACCCGGTTGATATTACATTGTTAATACCTGAGATAGTTTGTGAATCTACATATTCTTCCAAGTATATATTTTAGAGTTTCATTGCTTGTTTATTTTACCACTCTTTCAATTTTCGTTCCTTCTCCTCCTACTCTTAATCTTCATCAAGCTCACCTGTATTTGGAATTTGTTTAACAAAAGTATTTAATGACTCCTTAGAACTTTTGTCGGCTTCATTCAAAGATGACTCTAGCTTCTTAGATATCTAATCTTCAGTATTAGTTGCTGCTGGTGTCTCTGAATTGGGTATCGAACCTGGCTATATGGCCTTTGATTCTTCAACTGATTCCTCTAAGTAAAGCTCATCATTTCGTTGATTAAGAGCTTCTAATTCTGCTCTTTGCTTATCAATTTTGTACTGGATTCTATCTGTATAGGAATTCAGCAACTCTTCAACTCTAAAGGTAAACCAGAGATGGATTGATACAATTAAACTTTACCCAAGCCATTACCCAATCCATTGAGTGAAATCAGTTTCCTTATGGAAAGTAGCATAGGCCGAGAGAATGTTGAAGCGTAGGGTATTGGTCATTTAAATGTCAAAATTCTTCAGCCAAACATCCGGAGGATTG
>Ga0078894_10003348_pt1 | contig 12183 bp, 9 predicted proteins | sample LauGreSu1BDMLBSD_2_FD_67506 | JGI IMG/M metagenome (GOLD analysis project Ga0078894, IMG submission 67506) | Freshwater lake microbial communities from Lake Michigan, USA - Su13.BD.MLB.SD (version 4) (version 4) | ecosystem: Environmental > Aquatic > Freshwater > Lake | place: Lake Michigan, USA...
GTATATAAGAATTAACAAATTTGCTGACAGAACCTATGAAACATTCATGCAGGCATTGGAGCCACTCATCAAGGACAGTGTTAAATCCTTGGTGATTGACTTAAGAGGCAATAGCGGTGGATTGCTTTCCGAAGCAGTAGCCATTGCGGACGAGCTCATACCTGGAAATAAATTATTGGTATATACAGAGGGAGTACATTCTCCCAAAACAATTTACAATAGCAAAAGAGAAGGCTTGTTTGAAGAAGGAGCTATCACTATTTGGATGGATGAATCCTCGGCCTCCGCAAGTGAGGTATTGGCAGGCGCTTTGCAGGATTGGGATAGGGCCACAATAATTGGTAGGAGGTCCTATGGGAAAGGCTTGGTGCAACAGCAATTCAGATTGTCTAATGGGGGCGCGGTAAGAATTACGACCGCCAAGTATTTCACCCCTTTAGGCAGAAATATACAACGACCTTATCAGCAGGGCAAAATAGCCTATGAACATGATTTTATGAATCGAATTCAATCCGATGCTAGTGGCAAACAAGATACCGCAGCTAAAGGAAAAGCATACAGAACCCCCAAGGGGCATTTAGTGTATGGTGGTGGTGGTATTTATCCGGATAAATGGATCAAGCCCAATTCGATTATTGCAGATTCTGCGTATCGCGCTATTTGGGAGCAAAGCTTACTTAATGATTTTGTTTTACATTGGTATTTGGCAGAGCAGTCCAATATTAAGAAGTACAAAAATGCGAAGGAGCTATTAATGGGGTACCAGAAAGTGGATTTATGGAGTGCATTGGTCAAGTTTGCCAATCCAGCGCAAAAAAACCACTTAAGGTCATTGGAAAAAAATAAAGTACAAATTCAGCATCAACTGCTTGCTTTGCTTGCAAGAATGCAATGGTATAAGCAAGGGTATTTTGAAGTGCAAAATGCCTTGGATCCTCAATTGGGGGAAATGTTGCCATTTTGAGTTTTAACTGAACCCGCTAAATAAACATCGTTAACAATTTCCTCTTCTGCTTTAAAGTAATTTAAAGTTCTAATTGTTTATCCAAACAACTTATTGGTAAAGTGATTGGATAACACATTAATGCCATTTTTGTCTACCACAATAATGCCTAATGAAGCTGAATTGAATAATGCTTCAAATCTGATATCCATTTTAATTGAACCATTGGTTCCTTTGTTTTTATTGTTGGAACAGTTGTGTCCAAGTAGGAAAAAGACATACAAAACAAATTAAAAAATAAAATATATAAATTAATAAACCTATTTTAGACTAAAAATTTATATTTTAGCTCTATAAATAAAATATATAAAAATATATAATATAAAATATGAGAATATAAAATTAATTAAATTGTTGATAATCAATAAAATAATTCAATTTGTAGTTTTTATCATATTTAATCTAATTCAATTTTTGATGATAAATAAGCACAGAAGAGTCCAATTTAAAACATATAAAATATTTTAATATTAATTTTAAGCATTCAAAATGAAAAAATCAAGTCTATTCTTATCTATGTTTTTGGTATTAACTATTGGTTTAAATGCGCAATCGGATTCTTCTAAAACAGTAAATTCAAATCGTACAACAACATTTACCACTTATATAGATGGTTACTATAGAGCAGATTTTGCAGGGGTGAAACAAAATAACAAAACAAGTTTTACAAACACCACCAATGCGTTTCAATTAGGTATGGCTTCATTTAAAGTAGATCAAACCTTGGGTAAATTTTCTGGAACTGTGGATTTGGGTTTTGGTAAAAGGGCGGAAGAGTTTTCTTATAACGATAAAAATTTAGCAACTTCTGTGAAGCAAGCTTATATCAGTTACGCCCCCAATGGAGGAGTGAGGTTTACTGTTGGGAAGTGGGCAACTCATATTGGGTATGAATTATTAGACGCTTATTCCAATAGAAATTATAGTATGAGCTATGGATTTTCTTATGGTCCATTTTTTCATACAGGAGTTAGGGCCGATATTGCTTTAGGGGGTAAGTCGGCTTTGATGATTGGAATTGCAGAGCCTACTGATTTTGTAAATGCAAAAGTGGAACCCAAAATGGTAATTGCTCAATTAAGTTCTGCAACTAAAGACGATAAATTAAAGGCGTATTTAAATTACCAAGGGGGTATGGATAAGACACAATTTGACCTTGTGTTGAATGGGGTAATTACAAGTGAATTTGGAATTAATTATGATGGTACCCTATGTTCCGTTGCAGGAGATAGTTGGACCAGTAATGCGTTGTACATGAATTATGATGTATCCCCCAAGCTAGGTTTGGCATTAAGATCAGAATATTTTAATGATCGTAAATCGGTGCTTGGTATTGGAACTTCAATTTTTCAAAACACTTTTTCTCTAAATTTTCGTTTAAAGAAGTTTACCATAATCCCGGAAATTAGGTTGGACAATGCAGCGGACAAAATTTTCGTAAACGGTACTAATGTCATTTCACATTCTGCGGGCAGTTTTTTGGTAGCAGCTGTATATAAATTTTAAGATGAAAGCATAAAGTAGTTGAGCCTTTTGGCATATTGGTTTATTAAGCAAGCAATCAATAATCGGGCCCCATTTTAATGGGGCCTTTTTTTGTAATTATATTAAAGCTAAAGCGTTTTAGTTGTATATTTAGAATCATAAATTCTATAATTAATATGAAAAATATTTTTCTAACAATTTTATTATTAGGTGTAGTCGAATTGTCATTTGCGCAAGTAATCGTAAATCGAGATCCTGAGATTGAATCCATGTTAAAGGAAGTAAGTGCAGATTCATTAAAAGTAAATATGTATAAATTGGTTTCTTTTGGAACAAGAAACACTTTAAGTACTCAAAGAAATGCAAACAGAGGAATAGGAGCTGCAAGAAATTGGATATTGAGTAAGTTTAATGAATACGCAAAAAATTCAAATGGGAGATTAACCGCTTTTATTGATACAGTGAGGTATTTGCCCGATGGAAAAAGGGTAGATCGCCCCATTAATTTAGGAAATGTTGTTGCTACCTTAAAAGGGACAGATACAAATGATAAACGCATTTTTATCATAAGCGGACATATGGATAATATGAGAACAAAAGTGATGGATAGCATTGGTGATGCACCGGGTGCAAATGACGATGGTAGTGGAACCGTTGCAGTGATGGAATGTGCTAGGGTGATGAGTAAACATCAATTTCCTGCAACAATCATTTTTGTTACGGTAGCAGGGGAAGAGCAAGGTTTGATTGGGGCTTACTATATGGCCAAAAAAGCGAAAAAGGAAAATTGGGCAATTGAAGCTGTTTTAAACAATGACATCATGGGCAGTAACAACAGTAACGAAACCAATATTATTGACAATACTAAGTTGCGTGTGTTTAGTGAGGGTTTATCAGTTTTGGATACAGGTAAAGCTGCTATGCAATTAAGACAATTAGGTCTTGAAAATGACGGACGTTCTAGACAATTGGCAAGGTATATTAAAGAAGTTGCAGAACGCTATATTGATAATATGCAAATCGTAATGGTGTACCGCAATGACCGTTTTTTGAGAGGGGGTGATCATACTCCATTTGTGGAGAATGGATATGCGGCAGTAAGGTTTACTGAAATGAATGAAAACTATACGCGTCAACATCAGGATGTTCGTACTGAAAATGGGATTGCCTATGGGGATTTACCGGAGCATATCGATTTTGAATATTTAAGAAAAAATAGTGGAGTGAATTTGGCAAACCTAGCCAATTTAGCAAAAGCACCTTCAATTCCAGAACAAGTAAAAGTGGATGCAAGTAAATTAAGCAATTCAACTTATTTGTCTTGGAAATCGCCAAAAACAGGACGTGCAAAAGGATATTATATATTAATTAGAGAAACAACCAGTCCAGTTTGGCAAAAGAAAATTTATACTGAACAATTAGACATCAAATTGCCCTATAGTAAAGACAATTACTTTTTTGGTGTGCAAAGTGTGAATGAATTTGGCAATGAAAGTTTGCCGGTGATTCCATCCGTTGGTAGATAAGTTAATATGTTAAACTTGGGATTGAGGTAATGGGAATGGAGCTATCAAAATCGCTTTCGGTTGCTTCAGTTTATTTTATAATTTTAGGGAAACTAGAGGTATTGTATTCGTTGTGGCTTAAAGTGTAGCTAAAACATTGAAAATCAAGCTATTTTTTTTAATGTCGATATTATAAAATATTTCTATGGTTTGATTTGTTTATTTGTAGGAATTACTATCTTTATTATCAATTATGAAAACAATTAAGCTTTTACTAGTAGCCCTGCCTTTTATACTTTCTTCTTGTAGCAAAGGAGGTGATACCCCTGCACCAAATCCACCAACGCCTCCAACTCCAACCGAGGCAAATATTACTTTTACGGTTGACAAGGATCCTGGAGCAGGAAGTATTTTAGGTGTGGTGGGTACTTCGCAACAAATAGTTGTTAAAGTAACTTCTGCTCTTCCTGCAGCAGGTGTTACAGTCAATGTTCAAGTGACAAAGGATTCTGATAATTCTTCGGTGTTTTCAACTTCAAATTCTAGTGTAACTGCTGATAATAATGTAAACATTTCTGGATTAACGCCAGGTGTTTTATGCACAGCTACTGTTGTGGTAACTTCAAAATCAACTGTTACCAATACAAAATCTGCATCTTTTAAGTTGGCAGTAAAGTAGTTTAGCTTTCTTTAATAATAAATGCAAAAAACTTTTGCTTTAGCTACTTCTATTCCATTGATGGATCCATTTTCAATTTTTGCTTTGATGCATTTTGGAAATTTTTCACTTCAGAGAAATATACACTGCATTTACTTGGGTTGAGTTCAAGCTTTTTCCAGTCAATCATTAAATTCACATTACTTGCAGCTTCGGCCCAACTTGCATTGTCTTTTACTTCAAAAAAATGCTCTATGATTGCCCGTTGTTACATTAGTTTGTCCATTGGCATTAATGAATAAGCCAAGCGTTAACATTATAATGATGTTAACAGTTAATAAACGCGTATAATTTATTTTTTGGAACCTGTCGGAATGGTATAACCCAAATTTAAAATGAATTCTAATGTTCCAAAGCTTTGGCTTGCTTTACCTTCATAAACATCAAGGCCGTAGTAATAAGCATAATCCAATTTGCCAGCAAACTCAAGATACAATCCTTTTTTATAGGTACTTCTTAAGGCATATTCAACCCCCGTATTCCAGCCACCAAGTTGAAATTTGGCATCATTTTTATTGCCAAACAAGGAATTTTCAACATGCGGAATAACAGGACCTACTCCAATTTTGGCTAATCCATCAATATTAAAATACTTATTTGAAATTTTTGTAAATCTATTTCTCTTAACAATGTTGAATAATAAAAAGTTAGCTCCATTGTTTAAATAATAGTAGTTTCTTGAATTGCCAGTTCCTGTTTTTGAAAAAACAAAACTAGAGTCAATGGGTCTGCCTCCATAAGTACCCAACATACGCACAGTTTGATTGTCTTTAAACAATGCTTTAGTATGATCAAAGTTGATTTCAAAGGCTAAATCCTCATCAAAAAAATAGCCAATACGATAATTGTATTGAGGTATACTTAACTCCATTGTCAATAAAGCCTGATCCCAACCTGGATTGTCAACCAATTTTGTATTTTTAAATACAAAGTTGTTTCCTAAGTTTTGTTGATTAATACTTACGTCAGAATTGGTATACCATGCTTTGTTGTAGCCCCAAGAAAAGTAAAATTCTCCTTTTCTTTTTTCGTTTTGGGCAACTACATTTAAGGCGATTGTTAGCAATATGAATACAGAGCTAAATTTGGCAATTTTTTTCAATTTTGTTCCTTTTTGTAAAGGTACTATAATTTTAAACTTTGAGTTCCTAAAATCTCAATTTATAAGTCTATTTTAGGTATTTTTGTTACTCGAATAAATCATTATGAAGCAGCATCTAAAACAACTATCAAAAATGCTCGAGGGAGAGTTGTTTTATGACAAAATGATGCGCACATTGTATGCTACCGATGCATCCAGTTACAGGGAGCTACCATTGGCGGTAGCAATTCCAAAAACAAAAAATGATATTGCGGTATTAATTGATTTTGCAGCAAAACACAATACCTCTTTAATTCCTAGAACTGCGGGTACTTCCTTGGCTGGGCAAGTAGTGGGCAATGGCATTGTAGTGGATGTTTCGAAGCATTTTAATAAAATTATTGATTTTAATAAACAGGAACAATGGGTGCGCGTGCAGCCAGGCGTAATTAGGGATGAGTTAAATTTGTTTTTAAAAGAGCATGGTTTGTTTTTTGGACCTGAAACGTCTACAGCAAATAGAGCTATGATTGGTGGGATGGTTGGTAATAATTCCTGTGGTTCCAATTCCGTTGTGTATAGAAGCACTAGAGAACATTTATTAGAAGTAACTGCTTTTTTGAGTGATGGGTCTGAAGTGGTATTTAAAAGTTTGTCAACCGATGATTTTCACGCTAAATGTGCACTTCCAACATTAGAAGGGAATATTTATAAATCGGTTCGAAGTATACTGGGTAACTATGACAATCAAGTAGAAATAAGAAAAGAGTTTCCTAAAAAATCTGTTGAACGCCGAAACACGGGGTATGCAATTGATTTATTAATTGAAACTGATCCATTTACTGCAGGTGGAGCCCCTTTTAATTTTTGTAGTTTAATAGCTGGTTCTGAAGGGACTCTTGCTTTTATAACAGAAATTAAATTAAATGTGGTTCCTGCCCCAGCTAAAGAAACAGGACTGCTTTGCGTTCATTTTAATACGATTGATGAAAGTTTGCATGCGAATTTAATTGGTTTGAAATATAAGCCAAGTGCAAGTGAATTAATTGATCATTATATTCTGGAATGTACTAAGGAAAATACAGCGCAAAACAAGAATCGTTTTTTTGTACAAGGTGATCCTGGTGCGATATTGGTGATAGAATTTGTTAAAGAAACCAGGGAGGAGATTTTGGCATTGACCAATGCAGTAGAAGCGGATATGCGCGCTGCTGGCTTAGGGTACCATTTTCCTGTTTTATTTGGGGCGGATACCAAAAAAATATGGACCCTTCGTAAGGCAGGTTTGGGTTTGCTAAGCAATTTGCCTGGAGACGAAAAAGCGGTACCTGTTATTGAGGATACTGCTGTAGATGTAAATGATTTACCCAATTATATTCGAGATTTTAATGAAATTTTAAAGAAGCATGGTTTATATTCGGTTCATTATGCCCATGCTGGTTCGGGAGAAATTCATTTAAGGCCCATCATAAATTTAAAAACAAAGGAAGGGAATCAATTATTCAGGACCATTGCCGAAGAAGTAGCAACACTTGTTAAAAAATACAATGGTTCCTTGAGTGGTGAACATGGAGATGGAAGATTAAGAGGAGAGTTTATCAAACAAATGGTAGGGGAGAAGAATTATGCTTTATTAAAACAGGTTAAATCTATTTGGGATCCTAACAATATATTTAATCCCAATAAAATTGTGGATACGCCTTCCATGAATAGTATGTTGCGTTATGCGCCAGGGCAAATTACACCTGAGTTTAAAACTATATTTAGATTTCACAAACAAGATATTTTGCAACACGCCGAACAATGTAATGGATCGGGAGATTGTCGTAAAACACATTTGTCAGGGGGAACTATGTGTCCATCCTATATGGCTACAAGAAACGAACAAGACACTACGAGGGCACGTGCCAATATTTTAAGAGAGTTTTTAACACATTCTGATAAGCAAAACAGATATGATCATAAAGAAATTTATGACGTAATGAGTTTGTGCTTAAGCTGTAAGGCATGTAAAAGTGAATGTCCATCGAATGTAGATATGGCAAAATTAAAGGCGGAGTTTTTACAGCATTATTATGATGCCAATGGCGTGCCATTTAGGTCAAAGTTAATAGCCAATTTTACGGCCACCGCAAAATTGGGTTCTTTCATGCCTTCCGTTTATAATTTTGTAATGCGCAATGCTATCACTGGGACATTCATTAAAAAGATTTCAGGTTTTGCAGTGAAAAGATCCATGCCTTCTTTGTCCAAACAAACCCTTCAAGCATGGTACCGTAAAAATTATATAGCGCCATTCAATCCAATAAAAAAATTGTATTTATTCTGTGATGAGTTCACCAATTATAATGATGCGGCTATTGGAATTAAAGGAGTAAAATTATTAACAAGCCTTGGGTATGAAGTAATCATTCCAAAACATATTGAAAGTGGGAGAACTTGGTTGTCAAAAGGATTGGTAAGAAAAGCCAAAAAAATTGCCAATACCAATATTCAGTTATTGGGTAAACTTATCACCGATGAAACACCAATTATTGGTTTTGAACCCTCAGCGATATTGACATTTCGGGATGAATACCCCGATTTAGCAAATGATGAAAATTTAGCTGCAGCCAATTTGCTAGCAAAAAATAGTTTTTTCATTGATGAATTCATTGCCAAAGAAATGTCTTTGGGTAATATCACTAAAGAACAATTTACGCAGGACTCAAAAACAATCTTGCTCCACGGACACTGCCAACAAAAAGCAGTAGGGTCTTTATCAGACTCTGTCAACATATTGTCCTTTCCTGCCAATTTTAAGGTAGAAACCATTGCATCGGGTTGCTGTGGGATGGCTGGCTCCTTTGGCTATGAAAAAGAACATTATGAGGTTTCAATGAATATTGGTGAGTTGGTTTTATTCCCTAAAGTGAGGGAAAATTGCCAACATGCAATCATTGCTGCACCGGGTACAAGTTGTCGTCATCAAATTAAAGACGGAACCGGCGCTAAGGCACTTCATACGGTGGAAGTATTGTATAATGCCTTGGTTACAAATAAATTGTAAAGTTAAATTTTTTATATTAAATATATTTATATCTATAAATAATTTATATATAATATCTTATGACTATAATTTAGCTCCTTTTCATTTTATTGATTAGTATTTAAGTTCATTAAGGAATTGTTAACAGTTTTTTACTATTTTAGATATCTAATTAACAATAAAAACTAACAAAAATGGAACAAAAACAAACATTGCCAAATGCAACTGGTGTATTAGTATTGGGAATCTGCTCAATCGTATTCAGTTGTGCATTTATAGGTCTAATCCTAGGAATTATTGGTCTTTCTATGGGTTCTAAAGCGAAGAAGCTTTATGCAACAAATCCTGATATCTATGATGGATATGGTTCTTTAAATGCAGGTTACATTATGTCAATTATTGGTACAATTTTAGGAGGATTATACATCCTTTATTTTATTGTAGTTGGAGGAACTTTATTGGCCGCTTTAGGTAGCATGTAATTATTACTAACGTAATTCAAGTGTTGATACCAATAAAACTGTTGTCCATTCAATTTAAAATGTTGCCTTGTGCATCAAAATCATTGTTCAATATAGATTGCCCCATTTGTGGCTTCCAACGATCATTGATGTTTTTAATAAATGGAGATTTTAAAAAAAGTTTTTTTCAGTATCCACCTTTAATTCCAGTTTGTATACTCATAGGCTTATTTATGATACATCTATTTTCAAAGAAATTGGTAACAAGAAAGTTAATAGATTACAGTGCGGTGATAGTGTTATTGATGATATCAGTAAGCTATGTAACTAAATTGATCATTGCCTAGTATGCAGCTTGAATATATAAAATTGAAAGAGCCACCCTTTAGGTGGCTCTTTTTTTGAAAAGTATTAAAATAAAACAGGAATGAAAAAAATTTTATTATCCATATTGGGAGTGATGATAATTCTGTTTGTGTATTTTTTTAAAGACATTAAAAGAGGCGTAAAACAATTATATCTCAGTAGAAAATATGGTATGAATAAAAGTGATGGAACCTGTCCCAATTGCGCTTTTTTATTTACTGATGGTATCAGTAAACAGGCAAAGGCATATCAAAATGAAGGGATAAATCCGCAAGATACCGATGAAGCGTTAACGCAGTTATATAAAAAGGGCAAACTTGTAAAAGTGAATGCAAATGACGCTTTGCATCTTGCTTACATGCCACATTCAAAGCCCTATGTTTTACCAAAGTGTAAAAGCTTTATAGATATGCTTACTCAAGAATATGAGGATAGCTGTAAGAAAAATAAGATGGCTTTAATACCTATTGTTTTTTCAAGTGGAACAAGATCGGTTGAAGGGGTAAAAAGACTTCAAAAGCGAAATGCAAATTCAATTAAAGAAAGTGCACATTTAAGAGGTAAAACCTTTGACATCAACTACACACAATTCGGGAAGAAAAATAAACAACAAGTAGAGGTGTTTGTTAAAATATTAAACAGGTACAATAAGGAAAATCGATGCTTTGTAAAGTTTGAACAAAATGGTTGTTTACATATTACAGTGAACTAAACAGGCTTAATTATTACTTATTAAATATCCTTTTCAACAAATCGGTAGTTCTTGCAACCGGATTGGCACGGATGTCTTTTTCCTGAGCTGCTATTTCGCTATAAATACCTTTCATTGATTTTTCGGTAACATAAGCGGCTAAGTCAGGGTTTACTTTCTTGTTCACGAATGGAATAGTGTTATAAGTGGTTACGATTTTCTCCCAATATTTAGTGGCATCCACCTTATCTAATGATTTTTTAATGATAGGCTTAAACCTTGCGTTTAAACTGTCCTGGGTTTTAGTTCTTAAATAAACAGTAGCCGCACTATCTTGGCCATTTAAAATTTGAATACCGTCCGTTATGGACATTTCCTTAATCGCTTTTACAAAAATAGGGGAGGCGGTTTTACAGGCATCTTCGGCAGCACGGTTCATACTTAAAATAAAATCGTCGGCTAATTGATTTAATCCAATGCTTCGTAAAGCGTTTTCAACTTTCTGGGCTTCAGGCGGCATAACAATTTTTAAAGCTGCATTCTTGAAAAAGGCATCGGTTTGTGAAAGTTTAGTACATCCTTTTTCGGCGCCAATAGTGAGTGCTTCTTTCAGTCCATTGGCAATATCCTCTTGACTTAACGAAAGGCTTTGCTTTTTAGCTGTATCGGTGAGTATTTTTGTCGCTTTTTTAAGTAAATCTTTTACTGTTTGTGCATTGCCAATGTTACTTAAAAGCAATAGGGTTAGGAGGATTATATTTTTCAAAGTAGATATTTAATATTGGCCTAAAATTAAGGCATTATATATTTATAAAATGTTAAATAGATTGTATTGTCTAGATTACTTCAAATTTAACTTTTTCAAAAAGGTTGGGAATTATAGATTTTATTCTTAATTTACTTATTCATCAAAACACATCAAATGAAAAGGATCTTTTTATTCACTGTTGCGGCTTTTTTGACCTTAAACTCATTTAGCCAATCCTTGCCTAAGGGAAGTTTAGTGGGCGTACATCATTTTACAGTAAATTTAAATGGAACGACTACACTTCAGGAATTTATGGATTTTCAAAAAAACAAATGGGCTCCAGCTGCTGCCAAAGTGTATGGCTGTGAAATTCATTATATGAAATATGCGAGAGGAGAAAATGAGAATAAAGTAGGACTTATCATGATTTTTAAAACGGAGGCGCAAAGAAATAAGTTTTATGATCAGGATGGAAAGTTAAATGATGCTGGTAAAGCAGCTAACGCAAAATTAAAAGCGATAAATGAAGAGGCCAATAAGTTAGGGACAACAACAGGTGCTTATACTGACTGGATTGTAGATTAATAAAATCTTGTTGAATAAAAAAACCTCCATGATCTAATGATGATGGAGGTTTTTTTTATGGATAAACTGAATAGTTGTTTTACTTTACTGAACTTGGTTTTCCATGTATTAAGAACCACATATCTTGTTTGCACTTACAATCGTTGATCCATCTTTCGATTTAGATCTTAGTTTTAAGGTTCCAGTTAATGTCCCGTCGGGATTAGAGACCATCTTCCCGTAAATAATCCATCGGTCATTTTCATAAATATCGTTGGTAAAATCATCATTACTGGATTTGTATTCGATTATTTCAAAAATGCCATTAATTTTTACAAGACCATTTGTCAATAAAATATCTTGATCATTATTATTTGCAAAAAAGGTGCAACCTGCACCGCTAATTTGGTCTTGGATATTTTGAGGAATGGATTCCCATCTAAAAGTTTCAAGTTTAAAAGCATCCTCCTCTGTAATTGGGTTTTTGATATCTCCCAAACAGCCAGTGGAAGTAAATAAAAATATACTTAAAA
>Ga0078894_10003350_pt1 | contig 12181 bp, 10 predicted proteins | sample LauGreSu1BDMLBSD_2_FD_67506 | JGI IMG/M metagenome (GOLD analysis project Ga0078894, IMG submission 67506) | Freshwater lake microbial communities from Lake Michigan, USA - Su13.BD.MLB.SD (version 4) (version 4) | ecosystem: Environmental > Aquatic > Freshwater > Lake | place: Lake Michigan...
CGCCATCAAACCCTTTGTCTTCCAACCATTTGCCCAAGGTGTGACGCAACAATTTGCGGCGTTGACTGAAAGCGACCTGAACCAATTCACTCAGCAATGCTTGGTTGACGCTCGCCGCCTCTGAAAAAGGCAACATGCGCACAATGGCACTGTCCACACGCGGCGGTGGCTCAAACGCCTCGGGGCCGACCAACATCAGCATCTCCATGTCATAACGCCATTGCAGCATCACACTCAAGCGGCCATAGTGCGACGTGCTGGGTTGGGCCACCATGCGCTCGACCACTTCCTTTTGCAGCATGAAGTGCTGGTCTGCCACCACCGACACATGGTCGAGCAAATGGAACAAGATGGGCGTGGAAATGTTGTAGGGCAAGTTACCGACCACCCTCAGGCGAGGCACTTGCATGTCCGCAGCCAAGGCGGAAAAATCCACTTTGAGCACATCGGATTCGATCACTTGCAAGCCGGGATGCTGGCGCAAACGCTTGGCCAAATCGCGGTCAAGTTCGATGACATGGAGTTGCCCCAGTCGCTCGACCAATGGCTGGGTCATCGCCGCCAAACCAGGACCGATTTCCACCATGGCGTCGCCCGGGTGCGGCGCTATCGATTGAACAATCTGCTCAATGACTGCCTTGTCTGTCAAAAAATGCTGGCCAAAGCGTTTGCGCGCCAGGTGCGGCATCATGGCCGGCTCAACCCGTCACTGCGGCGGGTCACGGTATTCCACATAGGCACGGCCGCGCATTTCTCGCTCCCAGTTTTTCAAGGTCTCGTCAAATTTGCGCTCGCGCAAGATATTGCGCGCCATGTCTTGTTTGTCGCGGATGGTGAGTGGCTCTTCGCGACGCTCCAACACCTGAACCAAGTGCACCCCAAAACGTGACACCAACGGGTCACTGATTTCGCCAGGCTTCAACATGTCCATGACTTTTTCGAACTCGGGCACCATGGTGCCCGGGTTGGCCCAGCCCAAGTCACCGCCTTGGGTGGCGCTGCCGTCTTGCGAGTGCTGTCGCGCCAACTCATCAAACTTGGCTGAACCCGATTCGATTTGTTTTCTGAAACCCGCGAGTTGCGCACGCGCTGCGTCTTGGCTGAGTTGGTTGCCCGGTCGCAGCAAAATGTGTCTGGCACGTGTTTGGGTGATGGTGGAAGGCAATGCATTCGGCGATTGGCGCTCGAGCAACTTGAGCACGTGAAACCCTGCGCCGGAGCGAATCGGTCCTGCGAGCCCGCCCACGGGCAATGACACCACCGCCTCGACAAACAACGAGGGATAGCGGTCCGGGTTGCGCAAACCCAGTTGGCCGCCATTGACCTTGTCGGGTGCTTGCGAATATTGAGCGGCCAACTTGCCAAAGTCTTCGCCGGACTTGGCCAAACGCAACGCCTCCTCGGCCTTGCTCAAGGCCAACGTTAACTCGTCGGGCGTGGCTTTGTCGGACACGGCAATCAAAATATGCGCAATATGGATATCGGCTTTGCTGTTGTCCGTCTCTTTCATGTTTTCTTGCAAAAATGCCTCGACCTCATGGTCTTGGATTTTGATGCGGCCAGAGACTTCCCTTTCACGCACCCGTTGCAGCAGCATTTGGCGTTTGATTTGGGCGCGATACCGTTCCCATGTGATGCCTTGGGATTTCAACCGCTGCTGCATTTCCTCTACCGTGATTTGGTTGCGTTTGGCCGTGCTTTCAATCGCTTGTTGCAGTTCGGTGGCGGAGATTTGCAGGTTGCTTTGTCTGGCCACTTGCAATTGCGCGGATTCATTGATCAGGTTTTCCAGCGCCTCTCGCAACAAAGTCTCTCTGCCCAGTTTGTTGGCGGCGGGGTCGACCATGGCGGCCAAGTTGTTGACCTCGAGGTTGGTGATCGGTTCGTTGTCGACCACGGCCACAATGAAGTCCAACGGGCGCAAGCCCTCTTCCAGCGGTTCAGACACGGAAGGTGTTGTCGGCAATTTCAAATTCAAGCGCTCAGCGCCTGGCTTGGTCGGTGTCGGCTTGAGCGTCTGGGCCAATGTCAGGCCGGGAGCGAACAAGACACATGCACACACCACGGTCGTCAAGACAGGTTGAAACAAGAAACGCATGTGGTCAATCATATTGGGCAAACGGACTGGGAGAAAACCTGAAAGATTCACGAAGGTTTTGGTAGCGGGAAATGTTTTCTCTGGCCGCGTTCATGTTGCCAAAGCCTAACCTTGAAAAATCGTTGAATTCCAATTGGAACATCAAGCTGGTGGTGGCCGTGCTCAAGGTCAATTGGGTGCGTTGCAAGGCAAACCGACTGACCCAGCAGCCGCCATCGTATTCCAGCCCCAGCATGGACTCCACGAGTCGCTTTTCCAACAAGCTGTAATTGAATCGGGCAATGCTGTAGAGGCGACCGCCGCCCAAGCCCTGCCCTTGTTGGCGGTCAATGCCAAAGTCCCGCCACAAGTCATTGATGGGCCACTGCCAACTCATGTCTACCACTTCGGAGGATTCGCGTTGGTAACGGTAAGCCGCGTTGAATACCCGGTATCCGCTGGGGTTGTACCTGGCCCCGATCGATTGTCTTTCCATGCGGTTGTATTGGTCACTGTAATCCACCAACGTGTCCAGGGACAGTCGCGGCGTGACATACAAACTGGCACCGGCCAAGATGTCACTGTTGCCACGTTCAAGCGCCTTGGTTGTCGGTGTCAGCTGCACATTTTGATCGTTCAACCGGATGCGCTGCGCGATGCCAAACCGCGCCCCTTCGGCGCCTGTGGTCGGGTTGATCAAGCGTGAGGTCGCACCCAAGGTCAAGGTGTGCGAGTCAGAAATGCGGTCTTGTCCCGAAAACGTGTTTTCGGTGAACACGGATGCAAAGTTGTAATCATTGGCACCTGAATCGAAATTGGGCAAATCGCTTTGGTAACGGTAGGCGGTCTTGACGTAAAACAACCTGGGTTCCAAGGTTTGGCTCCAGTTCAATCCCAGCACGGAGACAGGCCGCTCAAGCACCGCGCCCGTGTCCAAACTGTATGACGGCACCACCACGGCAGCCGCGTCACTGCCGACCGCGTTTTGTTTATAGGTCCCGTAATACGCTTCGTCATACTGGTACTGCCTGGCATTCAACAACACCTTGGGGGTGAAATAACCATAGGGCGTGATGAACGGCCGGCTCAATTGGTTGTTCACCACCAAACGCGAGCCATTGGGTTGGTAGCAATACGCGCTGGACGGGTAAAACGAGCAATAAAAGTCCCGGTCCACCGTGAAGCGGGTCAGTTCACTGTTGACGCTCCAGTCAAATCCCGCCAAGTCTTGTCGCACATAGTTGGCGTTGACTTGAGGCAATCGGTCATAAGACGGGGCAATCGCTGTGGTCGCATCCGTGCCTTGCAATGTTTGAAGTTTAGACACCGCGACAGTGGTGCTGAACCGGCCACTGGCCCAAGCCACACTGGCGGTGTTGTTCAACGAACGTTGCACCAATGGGTCGGCGGTGTTGGTGGTGAAGTCCTGCCAGTAATTGTTGTCACTGACACGGTTGATGTTGAGGTTCAAAACGACCGGCGTTTTGGCGTCAGGCAAACCCATGTGCTGGTAGCTCACGCCCCAGCGGCTGGTGCCACGCAATTCATCGACCGGCATGAGGTCCAACCTGGCCATGCCTTTGAAAGGTGTTTGGGGTTCTTTGCGCTCCAAATACCTGAATTCGTTGCTGAACAACACCCCGCGCTGGGTCATGGGTGTGGTGGTCACGGTCATGTCCCGGTTAGGCGCGATGTTCCAGTAATACGGCAAACTCATTTCCACGCCGCCCAAATTGTTCACCGCGAACGTGGGCGGCAAGAAACCGGATTGCCGCTCGCTGTTGAGCGGAAAACTGAAACTCGGCGCGTACAAAATCGGCACCCCTTTGAACACCAGGCTGCCGTGGGTGGCCACGCCTTGGTTGGCATCTTGGTCAAAACTGATTTGGTCGGCCCTCATGAACCAGTCGGGTAACCAGTCGGGTCCTGGCTTGCGTTTGCAAGTCGAGAAGCGCGCTTGGGTGGCCACTGCTTTTCTGTCGTTGATGAACTGCAGCTTGGCTGCTTGTCCTTCACCGTTGCCGCGCAAAAAGAAAAACTCGGGGTCTAGCAAATATCCGTCCATCGCATCGAGTTGCATGTCAAGCACGCTGCCCAAGTAACGGTTGCCGCCGCGGTTGATGTACACATGGCCTTTGGCCCGCGCTTGGTCGTTCGGTTGGTAATAATCAATCCGGTCCGCACGAATCAACAAGCTGCCCCGTCGGATTTCAACCTCTCCTTGCATCTGTAAATCTAAATCGGTGCGCCCATCGATGCTTTCAGCTTGGATGTAGGAGGGGGTCTTGCGCTGCTCGGCGCTGCTGGGTTTGCTGTTCAACACATTGCTGGGCTTGAGGTTCAGGCCGGGCGAGTTCATGCGCTCGGGTGCAATGGGTAAGCTGCTGGGTTCAACGGCATCCGGCCCCTGCCATTCTTCCTCTGACTGCAAGACCGGCGTCTGTGGTTGTGCCTGAACCGTGCCTGCCAAGAGCCAACTCACGGACACACACCAGACAAACCTCGATATCGGGGAGCACAGACACATAGGGGAGAAGAACGCAAGAAAAAGCGCAGTTTGTAGAATTTGGATTATCCATGAGCACACATCCCCCTGATTCCTCCCTCCCTTCCCCTGTTTCAACAGCGATCCATGCGTTGGGATGGCCGGACCCCCAGCGTGAGTTGGCCTTTGGCGGGTGGCTCATGTCTTTGGCATCAACGCATGGGGTGATGCCAGACAGCGTGGTGCCGGCCAGTGCCGATGCGAGTTTTCGGCGCTATTTCAGAGCGCGTTTGAACAACGGCAGCTGCATTTTGATGGACGCGCCGCCAGACAAAGAAAACAACCCTGCTTTCGTGAACATCGCCCGTTTGTTTGCACAAGCTGGCCTGCGCGTGCCGCAGGTATTGGATTGGGATGAAGCAAACGGCTTCATGCTGCTCGACGATTTGGGCACACACACCATGATGCAAGTGCTGGCCACGGCTGACAGCGGGTCACGCCACCGGTTGTTTGAACAAGCCACCGATGCGCTCGTCCAACTGCAAACCGCATCACGCCCTGATGTGTTGCCTGTTTATGACGCGGCTTTGTTGCGCCGTGAGTTGATGTTGTTTCCACAATGGTATGTGAGCGAGCACAAACAGGTCCGCTTGAGCGAAGACCAATTGAACACACTGCATTCGGTGTTTGACCGCGTCATTTCACACAACCTTGCGGCACCTCAGGTGTTTGTTCACCGCGACTTCATGCCGCGCAATTTGATGGTGAGCGCTTCGTCAGACCCCTCCACTCCTTTGGGTGTGCTGGATTTTCAAGACGCGGTGCATGGTCCGATCACCTATGACATTGCCAGCTTGATGCGCGACGCGTTTGTCAGCTGGGAAGAAGACCTGTGCCTGGATGTGACGGTGCGCTATTGGGAAAAAGCGCGACGCGCCGGCCTGTTGGATTTCGAAGACTGGCACCAAGACATGGGATCGTTTTATCGCTCGGTGGAATGGATGGGCTTGCAACGCCATCTCAAAGTCGCTGGCATTTTTGCGCGCCTGGGTATCCGTGACGGTAAACCCAAATACCTGGCGGACACGCCCAGGTTCATCACCTATTTGAGAGCGACCGCATCGCGTTACCGCGAGCTGTTCCCGCTGTTGAAGCTGATCGACCAGATTGAAAACACGGCACCTGCGGTCGGCATCTCGTTTGGTCGGTTATGACGGGCGTGCCCCGTGTGTTTGTGCGCGGCCCCCTGCAACCAGGCCACACGTTGGCATTGGCTGGCGAGTCCGCCAGGCATGTCCAAGTGTTGCGGCTGCAGCCCGGCATGCAACTGGTGTTGTTCAATGGAGAAGGCGGCAGCTACCCAGCGCAAATCCTTCACATGGGACGCCAACAGGTCGAAGTGACGGTGCTGTCCTTTACGCCTGACGTGTTGACGGCCGCTTGTCGCACGCAATTGGTGGTTGGCATGCCCGCCAATGAGCGCATGGATTGGCTGGTTGAAAAAGCCACCGAGCTCGGCGTCTCTCGCATCACGCCCTTGATGACGCAACGCACGGTGTTGAAACTGCAAGGCGATCGCGCCATCAAGCGCCAACAACACTGGTTGGGCATCGCGCAATCGGCCTGTGCACAATCGGGCCGAAACCGGTTGCCGCAGATCGATGTGCCTGCACCATGGGCCCAATGGTGGTCACAACATGACCGTGCTTCGCATGACCATCATATTTTGCTGTCGCTTCATTCGAACGCAAAACATTGGCGTGACTGGTGGTCATCACCACCAACGTCGTTATGTGTCTTGAGCGGCCCAGAGGGCGGGCTCAGTGAGGAAGAAGAAGGGTTGGCGATGCGCCAAGGCTTCATGCCTGTGTCGCTGGGGTCAAACACCTTGCGCGCTGAAACCGCGCCATTGGTGGTGTTGTCTCAGTTGCTCTGAGTGCCCGCATAACGGGCATCTAACCATTGGATCAACTTTTGTAAAACGACCTGTTTTTCTGGGTCGTTGAATATCTCGTGGTACATCACGTTGAAACAATGGGATTGCAGCACGGTGGCGGGCGCGCGTTTCGCAAATGCAGCGCTGCCTTGCGGGTTCACCAATTTGTCTTGGCCTGCGTACAACAACAATGACGCTGTTTGCCAGTCTGGCGCCTGTTCAAGCGCAGCCAAACCTTCGTCAATGACCCACGCGGCCAACGACGCAGAAATCCAGCGGTGCACCAAGGGGTCGTGCTTGTAATCCCGCACGACCTGTGCGTCTCTGGCCAAACCTTCTGGCTTCAACCCATTGTCAACCCTTGCATGTGGAAACCATTGGGGCAAGACCGCTAACAGGAATTTTTGAAACACATTGGTGTACGCGGCCAACCCGGGCGAACTCATGACCACGGCGTCTGCCAAACTGGCATCGGCTGCGACTGCGCGCTGCACCACCAAACCGCCCATGCTGTGACCCAACAACACCAACGGCAACTGCGGGTTTTGGGCTTTTGCCTCCGACACCATGTGTCGCAGATGTTCTGTCAGCTGTCCCCGGTGATCGATGTCACCTCGCTTGCCACTTGACATGCCATGCCCGACATGGTCATAACCGATCACGGCATAGCCCGCTTGCTGCAAAGCAAACGCCACGTGTTGGTAACGCCCCATGTGTTCGCCCAGACCATGCACCAGCAACACCATGGCTTTGGCAGGCAGGGTGGGCCGTGGCCAGTCATAAAGCGCCAAACTGTGCTGGCCGATGTCGACATGCCTCAGCGCGTGGAGAAAGCTGTGTTGTGCTGCAATCATGCTCATGGGAATGGGTGGGTGCCTGCGGTGAGTTGAAACACAGCGGTGGTTGCTCTGAGATTGGGCCACCATCGTACGGTGTTTTGGTCCTGCAACCCAAAAGCTTGCTGCTTGGTCAGTTTCAATTCATCGACCAGCGCTTCAAAATCTGCAAAGGTGCCCACGCGAATGTTTGGTGTGTCATACCACTGGTAAGGCAGCTTGCGCGTGACCGGCATGCGCCCTGTCAACACACTCCAGCGGTTGAACCAATGCGCAAAATTGGGAAAAGTGATGATGCCCATGCGCCCCACGCGCAAGGTTTCAAGCAACATGGTTTGCGCATTGCGCAAATGTTGCAGCGTGTCGATTTGCAGCACCACGTCAAAGCTTTGGTCATCAAACATGCGCAAGCCCTGGTCGAGGTTGAGTTGAATCACATTCACACCGCGCTTGACACACGCGGCGACATTCGCATCGTCAATTTCCACCCCATACCCGGTGCAGCCACGCTGTTGCTGCAAGTGGCTGAGCAAGGCGCCGTCGCCGCAACCCAAATCCAACACCCGGCTGCCGTGCGGCACCATGTCAGCCAGCGTCTCGATCACCCATTGGTTGGTCATGCGGCCTCCGCTGCGCTGGTTTGGATGCCATCAAAGTAAGACTTCACCACTTTGAGGTAGCGCGGGTCGTCCAACAAAAAAGCATCATGGCCATGCGGCGCATCGATTTCCGCATAACTCACGTCGCGCTGGTTGGCCACCAAGGCCTGCACCATTTCTCGGCTGCGCGACGGCGCAAAACGCCAATCGGTGGTGAAGCTCACGAGTAAAAATTTGGCGGTTGCTGCGGCCAAGGCAGCCGTCAAATTGCCTTGGTGCGCGGATGCCGGGTCAAAATAATCCAGCGCGCGGGTGATCAGCAAATAGGTGTTTGCGTCAAAGTATTCGCTGAATTTATCGCCTTGGTAACGCAAATAACTCTCTATTTGAAACTCGATGTCTTGCGTGCTGTATTTGAACGCGTCGCCATGTTGCAAGGCGCGGCCGAATTTGGTGTTCATCACATCGTCACTCAAATACGTGATGTGGCCCAACATGCGCGCAATCCGCAGCCCCCTTTTGGGCACCACACCATGCGCATAAAAATCGCCGCCATGAAAATCTGGATCGGTGGTGATGGCGCGTCTGGCCACTTCGTTGAACGCGATGTTTTCTGCGTTCAAATTTGGGGCGCTGGCAATCACCACCGCATGGCGAATCCGCTCGGGGTATTGCAGGCTCCAACTCAATGCTTGCATCCCGCCCAAACTGCCACCCATCACCGCAGCCAGCTGTTCGATGCCCAAGGCGTCGAGCAACCTGGCTTGGGCAGTCACCCAGTCTTCCACGGTCACGACAGGAAAATCTGCGCCATACACCTGTTGTGTTTGCGGGTTGGTGTGCATCGGGCCGGTAGAGCCAAAACACGACCCGGGGTTGTTGACCCCGATCACGAAAAAACGATCTGTGTCAACCGGCTTGCCCGGACCGACCATGTTGTCCCACCAACCTGTGCTTTTTGGCTGGCCCTCGTGGTAGCCCGCCACATGGTGAGAGGCATTCAAGGCATGGCATATCAACACCGCGTTGTCACGCTTTGCATTCAGCCGCCCATAGGTTTCGTAGTGCAACTGGTAAGCGCTGAGCACACCGCCACCCTTGAGCTGCAAGGGCTGGTCAAAGTTCAGGGATTGAGGGGTAACAGCAAATGTCATGTCGGTTCTGGCCTTGCTAAATACGCAAGCGGTCGGCATGACGTGTTTAGCTGAATTTGTTAAAGCGCCCGCAAGCGATGGCAAATCGGCGCTGTTGACGAGTATATAACCCGCGCACCGTTTGGGATTTGCAAAGAGGGCAAAACGGTTTGCCTGTTTGCTGTGCTTGCGCGGTGCGCTTTTTGCTTAATTTTGGTGCATGCCGTTTTTGCGGCTGAAAACGCACCTTTATTGACCATTTTTCCCCAGGAGTTCACATGGACGCACTCAAACAGGGCGCTGATGCCTTGTTCATCTTGCTTGGCGCCATCATGGTGTTGGCCATGCATGCCGGCTTTGCTTTTCTGGAGCTGGGAACGGTGAGGCAAAAAAACCAGGTCAATGCGCTGGTGAAAATTTTGGTGGATTTCAGCATTTCCGCGGTGGTGTATTTCTTGGTCGGCTATGCCGTGGCTTATGGCACCGGGTTTTTTGTCAATGCGACGGTTTTGGCCGAACGCAACGGTTACGACCTGGTCAAGTTTTTCTTTTTGCTCACTTTCGCTGCCGCGATCCCTGCCATTGTGTCGGGCGGTATTGCAGAACGTGCGCGTTTTTACCCTCAATTGCTTGCAACAGCTGTCATCGTCGGTTTTATATATCCTTTTTTTGAAGGCATGGTTTGGAACCGCAATTTTGGCTTGCAGGCATGGCTGCTGGAAACCACAGGGGCCGAGTTCCATGACTTTGCCGGCTCGGTCGTGGTGCATGCGGTCGGCGGCTGGATCGCCCTGCCCGCGGTCATGTGGCTGGGTGCGCGCAGCAACCGCTACCGCAAAGACGGCGCCATCTCAGCGCACCCGCCATCCAGCATTCCCTTTTTGGCGCTGGGCGCGTGGGTGTTGTGTGTCGGTTGGTTTGGCTTCAACGTGATGAGTGCGCAAACCTTGGACAAGGTGTCGGGGCTGGTGGCTGTCAACAGTTTGATGGCCATGGTGGGCGGCACCTTGGCTGCTTTGTGGGTGGGCAAAAATGACCCGGGCTTTGTGCACAACGGCCCGCTGGCCGGTTTGGTGGCTGTGTGTGCCGGCTCCGATGTGATGCACCCCTTGGGCGCATTGGTGGTGGGTGCGGTTGCCGGGGCTTTGTTTGTTTACATGTTCACTTTGACGCAAAACCGCTGGAAAATTGACGATGTGCTGGGTGTCTGGCCACTGCACGGTTTATGCGGTACCTGGGGCGGGTTGGCAGCTGGTGTGTTCGGCCAAACCTCATTGGGCGGCCTGGGCGGGGTCAGTTTGCTGGCCCAAGTGCTGGGCACGCTGTTCGGTGTCGTCTGGGCGGTGTTGTCGTCGCTGCTGTTGTATGGCCTGATTCGCTATTTTGTCGGCTTGCGGCTGAGCCAAGAAGATGAGTTTGAAGGCGCGGATTTGAGCATTCACAAAATCAGTGCCAGCCCCGACAGGGAAACCAGCTGGTGATTTCTGTCATCCTAGGGTTTTCACGCATTTACCAGGCTGAAATACTTGGGCTTTTCATCCTAATCTGTTTCATAATGGTTCGCACTGGTGTAACCACAGGGTGGGCACACAGTGTGCGGGTGATCGGTCAGTTTCGCTTCTTGGCTTTCGTGGACAGGTGCAATCGGGACTCCATCGCTTTTCTATTTGTTTTTATGGAGTCCCTGAATGGGCAACAAACTGTACGTGGGCAACCTGCCTTATTCCGTTCGTGATGGCGATCTGGAACAATCTTTTGGTCAATTTGGCACCGTCACAAGCGCCAAAGTCATGATGGAACGCGACACCGGTCGCTCTAAAGGCTTCGGCTTTGTCGAGATGGCGTCGGATGCGGAAGCGCAAGCTGCCATCAGCGGCATGAATGGCCAACCGCTCGGCGGTCGCAGCCTGGTGGTCAACGAAGCCCGTCCCATGGAGCCACGCCCGCCCCGCAGCGGTGGCGGCGGCGGTGGTTACGGTGGTGGTGGTGGCGGCGGCGGCTATGGTGGTGGCGGCGGCGGCTACGGTGGCGGTGGTGGCGGCGGTCGTCGTGAAGGCGGCGGTGGCTACGGTGGTGGCGGTGGTCGTCGCGAAGGCGGTGGCGGTCGCAACGAATACTGATCTGCCAATGCTCGACAAAAAGGCCCTGCGGGGCCTTTTTTCATGGGGACTCGGCAGGCACGAGTTTGACTTTCACGCGGCCCTTTAATTGCAATACTTGGTTGACATTGTCAGCCCGCAAACTGTCTGCAAAAAAAGTATCTTGCCCGCGTGTGATGCTGACGGGCAAATGGGTCACCAACGTGTCGGTGTTGGAGAAAAAATGCAAAAAATCACTGCTGATTTCTTCGGTGTTGGCCGTCGGGCCAAGCAGGTGTCGCTTGACCACCGCGTTGCCCATCAGTTGCACTTGTGAGCCATCTTCATTGGTCAAGGCTTGCGCAGCCCGGGCTTTTGTCAAGCGCTTGTCCGAGAACACCCACACATCGGGTTGCTGCACCAAGGTGTTCAAGGTGTCTTGAAAATGTTGCGCTTGCTCGCCTTTCATGGCGGACAAAATGCGGCCGTCGATGTCGTAGCTTCTCAAGGTGAAACGGGTAAATTCATAGTCTGGTGTGTGTGACACGGGCGAAGGCGGTTCTGGTTGCGGGCTGGACGGCGCATTGCGTACCAACCAAATAGACAGCAACAACAGCAAGCTCAACATGAACAGCGGCATGTAGGACAGTGCGAGGTCCCAGGCCATGTGCATGCGCCTGCCCACGCTCAGGGTTTGGACAGGCTGAGGGCGGGACAGGCTGTTCATGGCAAATAGCGGTTCAATGCATGCGCGTAAGCACCCACCGCGTGCAACAACAAATCACAGGCTTCTCTGGCCGCGCCCGCACCCGCATCTGCGGTGCACACATGGTGGACCCTGGACAGCACCTCGACATGGGCTTGTGGTGGCGCCATCGACAATGCCGCGGGCAACAACATGGGCAAATCGGGCCAGTCGTCTCCCATGGCGGCGGCATGCGACCATGCCAACCCCATGTCATTCAAACAAGATTCAGCCACGCGCCGTTTGTCATGCACCGCGTAATACGCTATGTGCATGCCCAACTCGGCCAAAC
>Ga0078894_10003356_pt1 | contig 12174 bp, 19 predicted proteins | sample LauGreSu1BDMLBSD_2_FD_67506 | JGI IMG/M metagenome (GOLD analysis project Ga0078894, IMG submission 67506) | Freshwater lake microbial communities from Lake Michigan, USA - Su13.BD.MLB.SD (version 4) (version 4) | ecosystem: Environmental > Aquatic > Freshwater > Lake | place: Lake Michigan...
CCGAGATCGCCAACCGCTGCCGGATCGCTAATCCGTCGGCCGTCGTCGCTCAGCTCCGTGAAGACGGCGCTCGCATCTACACCAACGAGCGCAAGGACACCAAGACCGGTCGCACGGTTTACAAGTACCGTCTCGCTGCCAACAGCTAAGCTGTTTGGTGCATTAACAGCCCGGGGCGACAATGTCCTCGGGCTGTTCTCATTTTCTCTCGTATTATCTGCCCACCAATGAGTTCTGATGCCGCACAAGCTGGCCGTAAGTTCGATTCCGGAAAGCCGGAATACGGACTCGTGCCTCCATATGCTCTCGATGAACTGGTCAAGGTTCTGACCATCGGAGCTCAAAAGTATGAGCGCGAGAACTGGCGACATGTGCCCGATGCCGAACGTCGGTATTTCGATGCCATGCAGCGTCATGCGTGGGCCTGGAGACGGGGGGAAAGCCTGGATCCGGAGACGGGTATGCACCACCTTGCTCACGCAGCGTGCTGCCTGTTTTTCCTGTACGAACACACTACCGGTAAAGCTCTAGCGAAGACCTGATCATGAAACTATCCGAATCCACAGTCGAAATCCTCAAGAACTTTTCCACGATCAATCAGAATATTCTGATCAAGTCGGGGAACTCTATTGCCACGATTGCCGAGGCGAAGAATGTTCTGGCCAAGGCGAGCCTGCAGGAAACCTTCCCGCGCGAGTTCGCTATTTTTGCACTGCCTGAGTTTCTATCGGTGATCTCACTAGTGAATGATCCGGAGCTCGAGTTCGGCACTGACTCTGTTACGATCAAGGACTCCTCACCTGAGGTGCAGCACAGCATCGAATACTACTATTCGAGTCCTTCGGTGATCACTGCTCCGACGAAGGAGGTGAACATGCCGACAGCTGAGGTCAGCTTCATGCTCAAGGCAGATTCTCTCCTGAAGCTGAAACGGGCATCGTCGGTTCTTGGTCATACCACGCTCGAATTCCGTAGTGATTCTGGAAAGATTAACGCGCGAATCGTCGATCCGAAGAACCCTACTGCCCATAAATACGATATGGTGATGGATGCAAAGAGTGCCTGTAATGGGGCTTTTTCGTTCATCATGTCGATCGGTAATCTGAAAATGATGCCGGGAGACTACGAGGTATCGATCAGCTCCAAACTGATCAGTCATTTCAAGAACACTAGCATTCCAATCGAGTACTGGGTAGCTCTTGAAAAGAACTCGTCCTTCACTAAGTCATAATTAGCCACAAACATCCATGAACAGTACTACTGATACCACTAACGTTCCGCCCGCAACTCCGCCGCCTGCTCCGGCTCCTGATCTCACCCTCGGTGACCTCAAGGACTTCGTTCAGGTCATCGATGTATGCTCCCGCCGTGGGGCATTCGAGGGAGCCGAGCTCGCCGCTATCGGCGCTCTCCGTAACCGTGTCGCTGCCTTTGTCAGCTCGAAGACGCCGCCCCCGGCTGCTCCTGACGCTCCTGCCCCTGAGCAGACCCCGGTAGCCTAAGCGCTAACTTCAACAAAACTGATCTGGCGCACACCTAAAAATGTGCGCCAACTTTATTATGAACATTCCCGCCCTTTCACAGGAAGATCTGAAGAACATCAATCAGGCCGTTCAAGAGATCTCGAACGAACTCGAGACCATCAAGACCGCCAAGATTCAGATCAATGAAATCCTGAAGTCCATCGAGACCAAGTACAAGATGCCGAAGAAGGCTCTTCGAAAGGTCGTCATGCTGTACCACAAGCAGCAGGTTCTCCAATTCGAGGAGGAGACCAAGGAGATCCGAGAAGTGTATAACCAAATCATTAATATTCACAAGACTCGCACTTCTTGATACGATTAAAATGTTAGGTTGAAAAGTACTTGAAAAGTACTAATCTAATAAATAACCTATATGGTTTATTTAATTACTAACATTTTAACTAAAGATACATACGTCGGTTATACGAGTCTTTCTCTAGAAGAAAGGTTTAAGAAACATTTCTACAACCACAAAACAGGAAAAACTCATCTTTACAAAGCAATGCGTAAATATGGATTTTGTAACTTTGAAATTAGCGTCCTTCAGGAAGATGGTAATCTTGAAGAAGACGAGATATCTTGGATATCAGAATTAAAGCCAGCTTATAATCAAACACAGGGCGGCGACGGCGGAGATACCTCAAAATCAGAAAATTGGATTAATGGTATGAGTAAGAGAAGATCTTACAAAGGTAAAGGTAATCCGCAGTATGGTAAACTCGGCAAGGATAATCCAAAATCACAAAAAGTTAAAGTAGACGGTGTAGTGTATAATTCAATAACCGAAGCAAGAGAAAAGGCAAAGCGATCTTTTAGGTATGTTAAGGAAAATGGTGAATTCTTAAAAAATGAGAAATGAAAATGAGTTTTTGTGGTGCGAAAAGTACCGGCCGTCTAAGATCGAAGATTGTGTTCTGAGTCCAGAACTCAAATCCACATTCCTCGGAATCCGTGACGGAGGACAGTTGCATAACTTACTCTTGACCGGTTCTGCCGGTCTTGGAAAGACGACTGTCGCGAAAGCACTATGCACCGAGCTCGGTCTTGATTTCATCATGATCAATGGCTCCGAGGAATCCGGAATCGATGTTCTTCGAAACAAGATCCGTCAATTTGCATCTTCGGTCTCGTTGCAAGCCAATGGACCGAAGGTCATCATCCTCGATGAAGCCGACTATCTCAATCCTCAATCAACGCAGCCAGCGCTGCGCGGCTTCATCGAGGAATATTCTTCCAACTGTCGGTTTATTCTGACCTGTAACTTCAAGAACCGGATCATCGAACCGTTGCATTCACGGTGTGCGGTGATATCGTTCGACATCACCAAGCCTCAGATTCCTGAGTTGTGCGTCGCCTTCCACAAGCGGCTGGTCACAATCATGAAGACCGAGAACGTCCAATTCGATACGAAGGCGGTGATCCATGTCATATCGAAGTTCGCACCTGACTGGCGCCGAGTTATCAATGAGTGCCAACGGTACGCAGCATCAGGTGGCATCATTGATGCTGGTATCCTCGTCTCCACGGATCCTCAACTAGAATCATTGATGAAGATCCTGAAGGAGAAGAACTTCAAGGGGATGCGAGGCTGGGTTGCCGATATCGGGAGCAGTTCCGATAATTCGACGATCTTCCGTCAGATCTATGACAGCATTGCTACATATGCCAAGCCGGAGTCTCTGCCTCGCGTCGTTCTGATCCTGGCAGACTACCAGTACAAGGACGCATTCGTAGCTGATCACGAGTTGAATCTATCGGCCTGTCTGACTGAAATCATGGCCGAAACACTCTGGAAATGAGCCCGTTCGATTACCTGAACAGCATCAATGACTCGAAGGTCAACCTCATCACTGATGCGGCCTCTGAGAAGCAATACAACGCATTCATTGTGAATCGCTCACTCTCCTACTTCCCGGATACCATCCTTCTGGCGAATGAGATGAACTCTAAACATCATCTCGGCCAGAAGCTTCAATTTGACTTTTTAATAAATACTGTCAGAAAGAAAAAGCGCTTCAGCAAGTGGATTAAACCCCACGAATCTGAGGACCTCATGATTGTTAAGGAATATTATGGCTACAGCAATGAAAAAGCCAGAGTAGTCCTGACGATGATGAGTAAGGATCAGATTCTTCAACTCAAGCAAAGACTTTCGACAGGTGGACAAAATTCAACCCGACAACGTAGTAGCACCACAACTTCAGGATGATACTCCTGTAGAGTGGACACCCGCAATGATGCTAGAGGTCACCCTGGCCCAGCCAGATGACTTCTTGAAGGTGCGGGAGACGCTAACACGAATCGGGGTCGCTTCGAAGAAGGATAGCAACAAACTGTACCAGTCTTGTCATATCCTCCACAAGCAAGGTCGGTACTTTATCGTTCATTTCAAGGAGTTGTTCCTGCTCGACGGTAAGCCATCAAATTTGACCGTGAATGATCTGCAGAGACGGAATACAATCACTACGCTTCTCTCGGATTGGGGTCTGGTGTCTATCGTAAATCCTGAGCAATGCAAAGATCGAGCACATCTCAGGCAGATCAAGATCATCTCTCATAAAGAAAAAGCCAACTGGCAACTACTGCAAAAGTATTCCATTGGCAATGTGAAGGGATAAATAGATTTACCGGCAATTCCGCCGGTAAACATCGGTGCCCGATCCCGGGGCTGATGTAAAGTTCAGTAACCTTGCTAGCAATAGGAGGAAAGTCAGATGACATCATACACTACATCCAACGGTACAACGTTCACATTCCCTCGTGCAAATTTCGTGGGATTTGAACATCTGTTCAATGAGATGAATCGGTCCGCGGCCGCCACAGGCGGATATCCGCCGCACAATATCGTGCAGATCGATGAGGACAATTACCTCATCGAAGTCGCAGTAGCAGGATTCAAACAAGAGAATCTAGAAGTCGAACTCAAAGACTCGGTTCTCACTGTCACCGGAAAGAAGGAAGATGACCGGTCGTATACCCACAAGGGCATCTCGTCACGCGAGTTCTCTCGGGCGTTCACGCTCGGTGAACACGTTCAGGTCGTCGGAGCACGTCTCGAGGATGGGATCCTCTCGATTGAACTCGAGCGGGTCATCCCTGAGAGCGAGCGGCCACGAAAGATTGAAATTGGCTTCGAAGCCAAGAAGTCGAAGAAGTCCTTTCTGAAGGACTAATCGGTACTAAGCCGCTCGGCCTGGTGTACTTTTGTATGTACACCAGGCCTTTTTTGTGCTAGGATTGTTCTATCGTGGATTTCTACACTAACGTCAACCGATTCGGTTCGTACATTCTCTACCGCGGAGTTCGAAATGGCGAGCGCGTAAAGGAGAGGGTCAAATTCAAGCCGACCTTGTTCTTGCCTGCCAAGGATACCGAGGCGAAGCACGTCTGGACCGCACTCGATGGGACGAAAGTAGCTCCGCAGAAGTTCGATTCGATGAAGGACGCGAAGGAGTTCGTCCAGATGTACGAGAAGATCGACTCATTCAAGATCTTCGGGAATACACGGTACGTCTCTCAGTTCATCCAGGAAAAGTTTCCTGATGAGATACCTTTTGACCGGTCACTGATCAATATCAGTACTATCGACATCGAGGTGATATCGAACGATGGCTTTCCAAAGCCTGAAGACGCTCTTCATGCGATCAGCACGATCACGATCAAAAATAACATCGACAACACGTTTCATGTCTGGGGCCTGAAGCCGTTCGATGCCGAGCAGTCCCTGTATGTCGGTCGAATCGATTATCGGCACTTCTCTACCGAGAAGGATATGCTGACGAACTTCGTCTCATGGTTTGCTAATCCTAAGAACAGCCCTGACATCATCACCGGCTGGAACATTCGGCTGTTCGATATTCCGTACATCGTCAATCGGCTCGAGCGAGTGTTCGGACCTGAGATGACCAAGCGTCTTTCTCCTTGGGATTCCGTCGAGGCTCGCGAAGCTTCGATCAAGGGTCGTAAGGTGAAGATGTTCGACATCCTTGGCATCAGCCAATTGGACTATCTCGATCTCTTCCAGAAGTTCACGATCAATACGTACGGCCAACAGGAAACCTACAAGCTCGGCCATATCGCCTACGTAGTTCTCGGCGATGCGAAGTTGTCTTATGCCGAGTATGGTTCTCTCTCGTCGCTCTACGAGAACAACTTTCAGAAGTTCGTCGACTACAACATCAAGGACGTCGATATCGTAGACCGGCTTGAGGATAAGCTCGGGCTGATCACGCTCGTCCTGACTCTGGCCTACATGGGCGGTGTGAACTATACCGATACTCTTGGAACGACTGCGATCTGGGATTCGATCATCTTCCGCGATCTGGCTCGTAAGTACATCACGATCCCGCAGTGGAAAGAGCAGCTCAAGAGTACGTTTGCTGGCGGTTACGTCAAAGATCCCAAGGTCGGGATGCACAACTGGATTTGTTCGTTCGATCTCAATTCGCTTTACCCGAATCTGATCATCCAGTACAACATGTCGCCGGAGACAATCCTTCCGGTGATGTCTGATCATATGTCTCCGGATCTTGTTCTCGACGGCAAAGAGATCAAGCCTGAGATCTCGAATGCGATCATGGCTGCCAACGGAGCGCATTTCACTCCAGTGAAGACCGGCGTCATTCCTCGAATCATCAGTGAGATCTACGACCGCCGAGTTCTTCTCAAGAAGCAGATGATCTCGGAAAAGAAGCGTCTCGAATCCCTGAAGAAGGATGGAGCACCGGCCGGCGAAAAACTCGAGTGCGAGCGGAATATCTCACGACTCGAGAACCAGCAGATGGCGGTCAAGATCTTGTTGAACTCACTCTACGGTGCTCTCGGCAACAAGTATTTTCGGTATTTCGATCTTCGCATGGCCGAAGGTGTTACGCTCTCCGGTCAGTTGGCTATTCGATGGGCCGAGAAGGCGGTCAATCGTTACCTGAATGATGTTCTGAAGAATACCAAGGACGTCGATTACGTCGTAGCTATCGATACCGACTCAGTGTATGTTTCGATGGAAGATGTCGTGAAGAAGTTCTCCCCGAAGAATCCGGTCAAGTTCCTGGATGAATTCTGCTCCAAGGGTATCGAGGCGGTCTTCAAGACGGCGTACGATGATCTGTCGAAGAAGATGAATTGCCCGTCGAATCGTATGGGCATGAAGCGTGAGGCGATCGCTGATCGTGGCATCTGGACTGCGAAGAAGCGGTACATCCTCAATGTTCATAACAATGAGGGTATCCAATACTCCAAGCCGAAGATCAAGGTGATGGGTATCGAGGCCGTCAAGTCGTCGACTCCGGCTGTGTGCCGTGATGCCCTGAAGAAGATGTTCGAGGTCATCATGACGAGATCCGAGGCAGATGCTCAGGCCGAGATCTCGAAGTTCCGTGAGGAGTTTGACAAGCTTTCCGCAGAGGATATCGCGTTCCCACGATCGGCCACAGATATTTCTGGCTATTCTCGAGTGCGTGACATCTATGCTTCCGGCACTCCGATTCACGTCCGCGGATGTCTTCTCTTCAACCATCTACTGAAGCAGAACAACCTTGATGCCAAGTACCCTTTGCTCAAGAATGGCGAGAAGATCAAGTTCATCTATCTCCGTCTTCCGAATCCTATCCAGGAGAATGTCATCTCGTTCACTGATGTGATTCCATCCGAATTCGGCCTGGATAAGTACATCGACTACGACACTCAGTTCCAAAAGACCTTCTTAGATCCGCTCGAGATCATATTCGATGCGATTCGCTGGAAGCTAAAGGACGAGGCGAGTCTTGAATCTTTCTTCTCTTGATAATTTACTTTCCGCTCAGACCAAACTAATATCATACCAACATGTCGTTTAAGTTCACTCATACTACACCAAAGTCCATGCTGTCCTTCACTGACGGGCAGACTCGAACAATCACCTTCGAGATCGATAATTGCGAGGGCATTACCGTCTCCGAACTATGCCAGGATTTTCAGCGTTTCCTCGGCGGATGCGGTTATGTTTTCGACGTCAATGACGTTATTGAATGCGTTCCTGCAGACGGAACCAGCGATGAATCGTTTGACGAGTACTTCGATCCTGTCGATGATCCGCAGTTTGATGGGCAAGCCCAAGCCGAGGAACCTCCGACGGAGACACAGCTCGAACTCAACCTGAACACCCCGACGGAGGAAAAGCCGAATGTCTAAGGATTGGCCACAGGATATCGCGGAGATGCACCAGAGTTTTGGTGTAAATCCCGTCGTTCGTTCGTACGATCGAGAGAAGCTCAAGTCATTCCTCGAGTTTCGAATCCGGTTCCTTCAGGAGGAACTTGATGAACTCCGCAACACGAATGATCCGTCCGAAGTAACCGATGCGCTGATCGATCTGTGCGTAGTTGCAATCGGCACTCTTAATGCCCTTGACATCGATGCATACGCTGCCTGGGATCGAGTCCATGCTGCGAACATGCAGAAGAAGGTTGGCATCAAGGCCTCACGCCCGAACCCGCTCGGCCTTCCCGATCTGATCAAGCCATCAACCTGGGTGGCGCCGAATCATTCCGATAACATTGGTCTGCTCAGCAAGCTTCGCTGATACCGTGTACAGCCTGACGATATTCAATTCTATCTTCGATAACAAGACCGATAAGCGTCTTGACTTCAAGTCGTGGACTGAGTTGGAGAAACTTCTTTTTACGCTCTCTGCTCGCCCTGGCTACAAGGCCAAGCGCGGTGAGCGTAAAAAGTCGTCAGAGCTCATATCGCCAGCGGTATATTCGCCCGATCGGACTCGTTCGAACAGTAATGTGACGTCCTGGGCCGGCTGGGCAGCACTGGACGTGGACAATGTCATCGGCACCGTTGACGAGGTCCTTCGCCCATATCGTGACTACTACTTCGTGTGCTATTCCACGGCCTCGTCGACCGTTGAGAAACCGAAGTTTCGTCTGGTATTCCCGCTCACCACACACGTCCCATCACAATCGATTCGGCATTTCTGGTTCGCACTCAACTCGCATTTCGGTAACATCGGCGATGCTCAGACAAAGGACCTGAGTCGGATGTACTACATCCCGGCTCAGTATCCGAACGCCAACAACTTCATCTTCACTAACACGGCGAAGTTCATGAATCCGTTCGACATGATGCTGAACCATCGGTACGTGGAACCTTCCAGGAATTCGATCCTGGATGGACTACCGGATCATGTGAAGGATGAGATGCTGAAGTACCGTGAGTCGCAGATGACGAATCGGACGACTGTCTGGAGTTCGTACCAGGACTGTCCGTTCATCAGCAAGAAACTACTCACAGAGTACCGATCCATTTCGCAGTTCGATGGCTCCGGTCGGTACCGTATGATCTATAAGATCATGAGCAGTATCGCCTGCAACGCAATCCGGCGCAAGTATCCGATCACGTCAAAGCAGATCGCCACAATGATTCGTGAACTCGATGCAGACACATCTCGCATCTATCAGAACCGACCGCTCGAGGTCGAGGCCGATCGAGCCATCGAATACGCCTACCGGAATGTTGGTAGTCAATAACTTGTGGATTCGCCAGTATCAACAACTTAGGTAATTCTTAGGAGTTTACTTTCTCGTGGGACTTGCTAGGATGCTGGCATGATGAATGCCACTTCCAAGAATGTCAACAGCCTCGAGATGTTCGGCGTGCCGGATGTCGATGTCTGGTTTCGGCCCGCAGTCTACAATAACTCGGTGTCCGATCTCATTCTCGGCCTGAGCTCTGATGCGCAGGCCTGCATGGAGAATGGCGATCTGCACAAGGCCAACTGGCGACTCAACCGCATTAAGTGGTTGGTTGCCAACAAGTTGAACGTGCGTTGATATTCAACGACTTAGGTAATTCTTAAGGCTGTACATTTACTCAGAACACTGTAGGATATCCTCATGATGAAGCTCACTACCTTCGACAAGACCGCCCTCTGCAACATCCGCACCGACCTCCAGGCGGCCATCGCCCAGGTCGAGGCCAAGTACGGCATCAAGCTGACGGCCGGCAAGGCCAAGTATTCGGACAAGTCCGCCTCGATTCAGATCGACATGTCGACCTTCGACTCCACCGGCAAGGTGGTCGATCGTGAACGCGAGGCTCTTCTGGCCAATCTCTCGTGGCTCGGTCTGAAGCCTGAGCACCTCGATCAGTCCATCCGGATCGGCAACGACTCCTTCAAGATCACCGGCTACAAGCGGGCTCGGCACTCGAAGCCGTTCAGCATCGTCTCTATGACCAACGGCATGTCCTACGTTACCAGCCATGATGCGGTCCGCACGGCCCTCAACCTTCCGCGTAACTTCAAGGGATGGACCGTGACCGTCTGAGCCTATGAAGATTACATTCGACGCGTCAGAGCTTGATCAGGCCCTATGGGAATCACGCTCTCGGAGGGAAGCCGAATTCATATATGCGAATCCCGCCACTCGCAATGGCCGTACCAAAGACGAGGTCTATCTGGATTGTAAGCGAGGCCAGGCGCCAGAAGTTTGGCTGATCTCGAAAGGCTTCAAGGATGATCCTCGGCCGTATCGAGACGTCAGACGCCCAGACGGGGAACCGATTGAGGTGAAAGCTACAGACTGGAATCCTCGGTACATTCTGGAGCGATACGCTGAAAAGATCAAACGTTGGCCCGATGAAACTCCTACCACCGTGTATCTCTTCAACCATACAAAAGGCGATTCGCTCTACACATTTCACGGGATTTTCCATTGGAACGGTACTTGGTTTGATGGCGTCCGACCTACACTTTGATGTGTACATCTGACCGAACCTAGCATATGATTTCACCTTTACTATGAAAGAATCAATCAAAGTTCTCCATGAGTGTGCCGAGCTGCAACTCAAGAAGTCCAACGATTACCAGAATCCCAACTCCACGATCCGCCAGGCGGACTACTATCCACGTGGATTTGCCTCGATCCTAGACATCATCCATACGAAAGTTCTCCGTATGCGCTCGGTCCTCGAAGCCATGGAGAACGATCCGAATTACAAACCGAACTTCGAGTCACTCGATGATTCTGCCAAAGACCTGATCAACTACGCATCGTTTGCCGCTGCATTCATCCGTGGCGGTATCGATGGCCAGGATCCGAAGCGTGACTTCCTGAATCGCCCTAACCGGAAGACCACCAATGCTACCAATCCTTAAAGTCAACGACATCCGAGAGCACTTCAAGTCGGCTCTTGCAGCCGGCAACTTCGTCTCTGACAAGACCGGCGTCAAGACCATCGAGCTGGTCGGTGCCTCATTTCTGGCTGACGAAGTTGCCATCTTCGGCGATGTCAACTGGGAGTATGTCAACCGTGAGATTCAGTGGTACGACTCCAAGTCCCTGAAGGTGGCCGATATCCCTGGTGGTGCTCCGAAGATCTGGCAAGCAGTCGCCTCCACGAAAGGCGAGATCAACTCTAACTATGGTTGGGCTATCTATTCTAGCGCTAACTACAAGCAGTACTGGTCCGTGATGCTCGAGCTGTTGGCCAATCCCAACAGCCGTCGGGCCGTCATGATCTATACTCGCCCGACGATGCACACGGACTACTGCCGTGATGGCATGTCCGACTTCATGTGCACGAATGCGGTGCAGTACATGATTCGTGACGGCAATCTGCATGCCATCGTCCAAATGCGGTCCAACGACGTGGTCTTCGGCTATAAGAACGATCGCGCCTGGCAGACCGAGGTCATGAACCGCCTGCTCGATGATCTCAATTCCAAGGGAGACAACCGTTATGGCATGGGCACCCTGACCTGGCAGGTCGGGTCCCTTCACGTGTACGAGCGACACTTCAACCTAATCAAATGACACGCCAAGAAGCAATTCAAGAACAGATCGACGAGATCATGGACACATTTGACTTTGAGGGTGTCCATGAGTGGATGGAGCATTCACAGTGGGTATGGGCTACTCTAGACGGAGCGGCCAGAGTTCCGGATATCTACGAGATTCGCGCCGAGGCTCGCAACCGCCTCAAGCAGGCTGCCAAGACCGGATTCGCTTGCACCGGTGGATTCACTGCGATCTGCGAGGATGGAGAAGACGAAAATGGCCCATGGGTGAAGCTCGACCTTGCCTTTGGCCTCATATCGATCAACGACGGTACATCGTACACTAAGTCGGAACAGTAAACTGTGCCAGTATATCGAACCAAGTGAGTATACCGAGCGAACAGCAAATCAAGTGGGACAAGCGGTACATCGACCTTGCTAGGCAGGTCGGATCGTGGTCGAAGGACCCGTCTACGCAAGTCGGTGCCGTGGCGGTAGGTGACCATGGTCAGGTTCTTTCTCAGGGCTACAACGGATTCCCTCGTGGCATCTCTGATAGCCCTGAACGCCTGGCTAACCGAGAGCTAAAGTACCGGTACATCGTACACGCCGAGATGAATGCGATCTACAACGCAAGTCTCGCAGGAGTTTCGTTGAATGGTGCTACAATGTACGTCCACGGTTTGCCTTGCTGCTCAGAGTGTACCAAGGGGATGATCCAGGTTGGCATCAAGCGTATCGTCCTTCCAAAGCAGGAAGTTCCTCCAAAGTGGAAAGAGTCGTTTGAGCTGAGTCGGAGAATGTGCGATGAAGCGCATGTCGAAATTGATTTTACCTATCCTGGCTGTTGGCCAGAATCCGTCCCATCTGACTGGGAGCCGATCACTC
>Ga0078894_10003357_pt1 | contig 12172 bp, 10 predicted proteins | sample LauGreSu1BDMLBSD_2_FD_67506 | JGI IMG/M metagenome (GOLD analysis project Ga0078894, IMG submission 67506) | Freshwater lake microbial communities from Lake Michigan, USA - Su13.BD.MLB.SD (version 4) (version 4) | ecosystem: Environmental > Aquatic > Freshwater > Lake | place: Lake Michigan...
GGGCACGCCGGTGGCTTTGGCCACGAAGGGCACGGTGCGGGAGGCACGCGGGTTGGCTTCGATGATGTAGACGAGGCCGTCCTTCACGGCGAACTGCAGGTTGATCAGACCGTTCACCTGCAGTGCCAGCGCCAGAGCTTCACTCCATTGGCGGATGGTGGAGAGCGCTTCCTGCTCCAGGCTCACCGCCGGCAAGGCACAGGCCGAGTCGCCGGAGTGCACACCGGCGGGTTCGATGTGCTCCATCAGGCCGCCGATCACCACGCGGCCCTCCGCATCGCAGAGGGCATCGACATCCACCTCGATGGCGTTCTCCAGGAACTGGTCGATCAACACCGGGTGATCCGGCTCCACCTGCACCGCCTCCACCATGTAGCGGTTGAGCTCCTCCTCGTCGTACACCACCTCCATGGCGCGGCCGCCGAGCACGTAGCTGGGGCGCACCACCACCGGATAGCCGATGCGATCGGCCACGGCCCGGGCTTCCTCCTGGCTGCGGGCGAGGCCGTTGCGGGGCTGGCGGATCTCCAGGCGGCGCAGGATCGCCTCGAACTGCTCGCGGTCTTCCGCGCGGTCGATCGATTCCGGAGAGGTGCCCCACAGACCGGTGCCTGTGGCCTGGCCCTCCTCGCTCTCCAACCAGCGCAGCAGCGGGATCGCCAGCTTCAAGGGCGTCTGGCCGCCGAACTGCACGATCACCCCCTCCGGCCGCTCGGCCTCAATCACATTGAGCACGTCCTCGAGGGTGAGGGGCTCGAAGTAGAGGCGGTCGCTGGTGTCGTAGTCGGTGGAGACCGTCTCCGGATTGCTGTTCACCATCACGGTGGCGAAGCCGGCCTCCCGCAGGGCGAAGGAGGCATGGCAGCAGCAGTAGTCGAACTCGATGCCCTGGCCGATGCGGTTGGGGCCGCCGCCGAGAATCATCACCTTGCGTCGGCTCTCGGGCGTTACCTCATCGGCGGGTGGCAGGGTCAGCAGGCGGCCATCGCTGTCGAGGCGCTCCAGCGGCCGCTCATAGGTGGAGTAGTGATACGGCGTACTGGAGGCGAACTCGGCGGCGCAGGTGTCCACCGTCTTGAACAGCACCCGCACCCCCAGGGCCTGTCGATGGCGGCGCACCGCCAGCTCCGGTGCGCCCACCGCCCAACCGATCTGGCGATCGGCAAAGCCCAGCTGTTTGAGCTCCAGCAGGGCCGGGGCATCGAGTGCCTCCAGGGTGCGCCCCTGAAGCAGGCCCCGCTCCGCCTCCAGCAGCAGCCGCAGCCGCGCCAGGAACCAGGTGTCGATGGCGCTGATCCGGTGAATCTCCGCATCGCTGCGGCCGGCGAGCATGGCGGCACGCACGGCAAAGATCCGGTCGGGCGAAGGGGTGCGCAGCTGCCGCTCCAACTCGGCGGGCTCCAGCGGCTCGTCCGGCCGGTCGCAGCCCCAGCCGGCATGGCCCGTTTCGAGGGAGCGCAGGGCCTTTTGAAACGATTCCTCGAAGCAGCGGCCAATCGCCATCGCCTCGCCCACCGACTTCATCGAGGTGGTGAGCACCGGCAGGGAACCGCGGAACTTCTCAAAGGCGAAGCGCGGAATCTTGGTGACGACATAATCAATCGTGGGCTCAAAGCAGGCCGGCGTAGCGCCAGTGATGTCGTTGACAATCTCGTCGAGGGTATAGCCCACCGCCAGCCGGGCGGCGATCTTGGCGATCGGGAAACCAGTGGCCTTGGAGGCCAGGGCGGAGGAGCGGGAGACGCGGGGGTTCATCTCAATCACCACCACCTCGCCATCAACCGGATTGACGGCGAACTGGATGTTGCTGCCGCCGGTATCAACACCGATCTCGCGGATGATGGCGATCGACTGATCGCGCAGTCGCTGGTATTCGCGATCGGTGAGGGTCTGGGCGGGGGCGACCGTGATCGAATCGCCCGTGTGTACCCCCATGGGATCGAGGTTCTCGATCGAGCACACGATCACCACGTTGTCGGCGGAGTCACGCATCACCTCCAGCTCGAACTCCTTCCAGCCCAGCAATGACTGTTCAATCAAGATCTGGGAGACGGGGCTGGCCTCCAGGCCGCTCTGGCAGATCTGACGGAATTCTTCAGGGTTGTAGGCGATGCCACCACCGGAGCCGCCGAGGGTGAAGGCCGGGCGGATGATGCGCGGATAGCCGCCGACCGTTTCGCCCACCGCCAGAGCCTCCTCCAGGTTGTTGGCGATGCCGGAGGGACAGACCCGCACGCCGATGCGGTTCATCGCCTCCTTGAACAACAGCCGGTCTTCAGCCTTGCGGATCGCCTCCAGGTTCGCGCCGATCAGCTCGACACCGAAGCGCTCGAGGGTGCCGTTCTCCGCCAGGGCGACGGCCAGGTTGAGGGCGGTCTGCCCCCCCATGGTGGGCAACAGGGCATCGGGCCGCTCGATCTCGATCACGCGCGCCACCACCTCTGGGGTGAGCGGTTCGATGTAGGTGCGATCCGCCAGCTCCGGATCGGTCATGATCGAAGCGGGGTTGGAGTTCACCAGCACCACTTCGAACCCTTCCGCCCGCAGGGCTTTGCAGGCCTGGGTGCCGGAATAGTCGAACTCACAGGCCTGGCCGATCACGATCGGACCGGACCCCAGCAGCAGGATGCGCCTGAGATCCGTGCGGCGGGGCATGGGCGAGGATGGACCACTCGGATCCAGCCTCTCACGCGGGCCGGACATCCCTCCCCCGCTCCCGCCGCCCCCGCGCCTGTGAGCATCGCTAACGTGCAGCAAGGGCTTTCCCTAGCCCAAACTTTCGCGGCCCGCCGCCCCGAACCCTCCTTGATGAGCCAGCGCCAGCCTCGATGAGCGAACTCCAGCGACTGAAAGGCCTGCTGCCCCCGGAGATGCAGAGCTGGGTATTCGTGGAGGCGGCCGCCTCCGTCGACCCTCCTCTTGTCACGATCGAGGAGATCGGCCGTGATGAGATCGAAATCCAGGTGGATCTCGAAAAGTGGGACGCCCTCGCCCTCGACCACCGCAACCTGCTGTTCTGGCATGAGGTGGGCCGCATCCAAAACGACGCGGTGCCCCGTGACGGCTGGGAGATGGCGGCCCTGGCGATCGGCCTGGGCGGGGCGATCGGCGAGCTGTGGGTGCAGGACGGCCTGCTGCTGCTGATGGCGATGGGCCTCTCGGGCTTCGCCGGTTACCGCCTCTATCTCAAGAACAATTCAGAGAAACGCTTGCAGGACGCCATCACGGCCGACGAGCGGGCGATCGACCTGGCCTGCCGCTTCGGCTACAGCCTCCCCAACGCCTACAAGAGCCTGGGGGGGGCCCTCAAGGAGCTGGTGGAGCAGACCCGCAAGAAGCGCCGCCGCGCCTTCTACGAAAACCGCCTGGAGGCCCTGCGCAAGAGCGCCGGCAAGGCCCGGGCGGAAATGGCCCAGCAGCAGGGATCCCGCCAATCCGTCACCAGCGAGAACGTCTATGGCTGATGCCTTCCCCGTAGGTGACAGCGAGGCCCTGGCCCGCCTTGCCGCCGAAGCCTGCGACGACCGCAAGGCGGTCGATATCCGCTTAATCCGCGTGGATGAGGTTTCTTCCTTGGCCGACTGGTTCGTGATCTGCAGCGGCCTCACCGATGTGCAAGTGCGAGCGATCGCCCGCTCGGTGCAGGACCGGCTGGAGAGCGAGGCGGGGCGCCTGCCCCTGCGGGGGGAGGGGCAGAGCGAGGGCCGCTGGGTGTTGATCGATTACGGCGAAGTCATCGTGCACGTGCTTACCCCCCAGGAGCGCAGCTTCTACGACCTCGAGTCGTTCTGGGGCCATGGCGAACAACAACGCTACGTGAGTCCATCCGCGCTGTTGGCATGAGCGAGCGTGCGCCCCTGCCGGCCCAGACCGCCCCCTGCCCGGTGCCCCCGGAACAACGGCCGCTCCAGGAGTACGCCCAGTTGCTGGAGTCCTGGTTTTTTGCCTGGCCGGCGGCCGGCAGCCCCCGCCTGCTACGCGCCCTGGTACTGGCCTGGTTGCTGGCCCTGGGGCCATGCCTGTTGGTGGCCACCGGCAGCATCCCCCTGCGCCACGACCTCCCCCGATTGCTTACGGCCGCTGCCGTAGCCGCTGTGCTCCTCCCCCTGCTGCTGCTCTGCCGCCAATGGCTGGGTTGGCGCTACGTGCACCGCCGCCTGATCTGTGAGCGGGTGGAGTACGAGGAATCGGGCTGGTATGACGGCCAGGTGTGGGAGAAACCGCTCGGCTGGCGCCAGCAAGATCTGTTGGTGGCACGCCACGAGGTGGCTCCTGTGCTCGTTCGCCTGGGCCGTGGCATGGCCCTGGCCGGAGCCCTCCTGCTGGTCGGAGCCGGGGTCTGTCAGGCTCTCTGACACGAGACCGGACTCTCCCCTGCCGATCCATGTCCCTGTCCTCCAGCTTCAGCGGTTCCACGCGTCCCGGGGTGCCGCCGCTGGAGGTGCGCCTGCTTCGGGAGGGCATCCTGGAATCGCGCCACCGGGTTCATGCCGTGGTCTGCGATCCGCGCGGGCGGGTGCTGATGCGGGCCGGCGACCCCCAGCAGCTCAGCTTCGTGCGCTCGGCCCTCAAGCCATTCCAGGCGATGGTGTTCGTGAGCAGCGGGGCCGCCGAGTGGGTGGGCTGCGGCGAGAGGGGCCTGGCAATCGCCTGCGCCTCCCATGCCGGTAGCCCGGCCCATGCCCGCGAAGCCTTTCGCATCCTCTGGGGCGCCGACCTGGAGGCCTCCCAGCTGCAGTGTCCCGTGCCCAAGGGGGCCGGCAGTCCCCTGGAGCACAACTGCTCCGGAAAGCACGCCGCCTTTCTTGCCGCTTGCCGCCGCCTGCACTGGCCGCTGGAGAGCTATCTGCAGCCTGACCACCCGCTCACCCAGGAGGTGCGCAAGCGGGTAGGGGAATTGCTGGGGCTGCCCGGTGACGAGCTGGTGAGCGCCCGCGACGATTGCGGCGCCCCCACCCTGCAGCTGCAGCTGGCCCAGATGGCGCTGCTGTTCGCCCACCTGGGGGCCGGCGCCCAGGCCGATCTGGAGCAATTGAGTCGGGCGATGCTCGCTCACCCCGAGCTGGTAGCGGGCCCCGGACGGTTCGACACCGAACTGATGGCCCTGGGTCACGGCCAGGTGCTCAGCAAGGGGGGCGCCGAGGGGATCCAGTGCCTGAGCCGCGTCGGCGAGGGACTGGGGGTGGCCATCAAGGTGGAAGACGGCTCCTCGCGGGCCAAACAGGCGGTGGCCCTCCACCTGCTGGAGCAGCTCGACTGGCTCACCCCCCTCACCCTCGAAGACCTGCGCCAGCGCTTTCAGCATCCGGCGCCCCATCTGCGGCTGGAGGTGCGGGGCGAGCTTCGCTTCGACTGAGACGCTGGCAGGCCGGCTGATAGGATCACTTCATCGGCAGCCAGCCGAATGCCCGTCGCGGGGTAGAGCAGTCTGGTAGCTCGTCGGGCTCATAACCCGAAGGTCGCGAGTTCAAATCTCGCCCCCGCCACCATCTCCAAGACCCGGCCCTCTTCGCGATGGCCGGGTTTTGTTGTATGGGCCAGGCTCCGCCCGCCCGCCGCGCTCCCCGCCCATGCCCACCCCCTCCGCCCCACCCGAGGACGGCTTCCAGCCCGACGCCATCGTGGTGGGGGCCGGCGCCACCGGCGGGGTGGCCGCGATGGTGCTGGCGGAGGCGGGGCTGCGGGTGTTGGTGCTGGAGGCCGGGCCGGAGAAAACCCCCGCCCAGGCCCTCGGCCGGGAACCCCTCAACAGCCTGCGCCGGCTGGTCGGCCTCAGCAGCGGTCGCCATCGCCAGCAGGCCAACCATCCGGGCTACTGGAAACACAACCCCGATCTCTTCCTCGACGAGCGTCGCCATCCCTGGCTCACTCCGCCGGATGCCCCGTTCCTCTGGACCCGCGGCCGCCAGGTGGGCGGCAAGAGCCTCACCTGGGGAGGCATCACCCTGCGGCTCTCGGAGAGCGAATTCCGGGCTGGGGACCGCGATGGGGTGGGCCCCTGCTGGCCGATCGGCAGCGCCGAGCTCTCCCCCTATTACGACCGCCTGGAATCGCTGCTGGGGGTCCATGGCGCCTGCGACGGCCTGCCCCAGCTGCCCGACGGCCGCTTCCGGCCACCGCTGCCCTTCACCCCTGGGGAGCGGCGGCTGCAGGAGGCCATCGGCAGGGAGCTGGGGCTGCCGTTCATCCACTCCCGGGGCTTCCCCCTGCATCGCCCCGCCAGCGACGGACCCTGGCCCCGCTCCAGCGCCCAGGGGATCACGCTGGCGCGAGCCCTGGCCAGCGGGCGGGTGCGACTACGCAGCCGGGCCGTCGTCAGCCATCTGCAGATGAAGGAGGGAGCTGAGCAGGCGGATGGGGTGGTGCTGGCCCTCCCCAACGGTGTCCAGGAACTGGTGCGCGCCCCGTTGGTGGTGCTGTGTGCCTCCACGATCGAGACCCTCCGGTTGCTGCTGCATTCCAGCGAAACCCTGCGGCCCGGCGGCCTGGTGGACCCCTCCGGCTGCCTCGGGCGCTTCCTGATGGACCACATCTCCAGCAGCCGCTTCTTTGTGCTGCCGGATGTGCCTCCGCCCGAGGAGCCCGCCGAGCTCTCCGGTGCCGGCAGCGCCTTCATCCCGAATACCGTAAATCTGGCTGGGCACCCGCTGGAACAGGAAAGCCTCGGCTTCCGGCGCGGCTACGGCCTGTGGACGGCGGTGCAACGCTTCGATCCACCCCGCGCCCTGCGCCGCCACCCCAGGGGAGCCGTGGGTTTCCTGATCGGCCACGGCGAGGTGCTGCCCCACCCCGACAACCGGGTGTGGCTGGATGGGGAGCAGCGGGATGGCGACGGGCTACCGGTGCCCCGGATCGAGTGCCGCTGGCGGGAGAACGAGCGGGCGATGGTGGCCCATATGCAGGCCCGCATGGCCGCGGTGGTGGCAGCGGCGGGGGGAGAGATCCAGCCGATCGAGGATCTGTTCGTTGTGCCCCTGCTGGAGCCTTTGGTGCGCCACTCGGTGGCGGTTTCGCCCGCTGCGCCCCCGCCTGGCTACTACATCCATGAGCTCGGGGGCGCCCGCATGGCCGCCCGGGAGGAGGACGGAGTGGTGGACCCCTGGAACCGCTGCTGGCGAGCCCGCAACGTGCTGGTGGTGGATGGGGCCTGCTGGCCCAGCGCTGGCTGGCAGAGCCCCACTCTCACCGAGATGGCAATCACTTGGCGGGCCTGCGAGGCGGCTGCCCGGAACCGCGGCCTGTAGGCAAACGCCCACAGGGATGGGGTTCTGGTGTCGATGACCACAGTTCCACCGGGCGGCTATTTGCACAATGGCGGGGCGACCTTTCAACGGGTCGGGCAAGGGAGAAAAACCAGGCGGGGGCTGGCACCCCCGCTCTTTTTTTGCCCGAATTTTCTGGCCGCATGGTCTGGCCTTCTGGGCTGGGGGATCTCTCTCCTCAGGGGCTGAGAAAGAGTCCGTCGAGGTAGTGCTGGGTAACGCTGCGGTCGTGGCAGCCGTTCTGAAACAGGAAGCCAGCGAGAGCAGAGGTGATCACGCTGTACTGATCCCACTGCGGATGGTTCTCCAGGAAGCTGCGCATGCCCTGGAACAACACCTCGGGCACCTCGGCTTCAAGAGTCACGCACGATGGTGCCCGTTCGGGATCAACACTGGATCCTGCGGCGCTGTCCGCGCTGGGCGGAAGGTCCTGTTGGCCAGGATCGCCCTGCGACGGCAACCGCAAATCCATGCCCATGGCGTTCTGACCCATCCGTGTCTGCGCCCCACTACGCCACAGGAGGTCGGGCGGCGTCAAAGGGGAGCCCCATGGGCAAACCCAGCCTGGCTTCCGCTGAGACTGGCTGCAGCGGAAAGGGGCGGCAGGCGGCCCACGGCAGCCAGGGGGGCCCGGGGCAAGCGTCAGCCAAAGCTGTCAAGGCGAGGATGGGCAATTCCCCTGTTTCCCCAGATCGGCCGCCGCTGGATGCCCCGACCGCCGCCATCTGTGGAAAACCAGGGCCTGGATGGCGGAAAACACGAACCAAATGGGGAAAGCCCGGATTCATCAGAAAAACTGATGCCAATGAGTCCAGCGGGTCGCGGGCTGGGATGAGACGCCGGGAACGCTCAGCCGGCGCACTCAACCTGGCGGACGGCGCAGGGTGCGGGGCCCCAGCGGATGATCGGCGTGGGGGTACGGCGCATGCCCGTGGTGCCCGTGCGCGTGATCATGCTGGTGGTCGTGGTCGCCCTGGCCATGGCTTGGGCCACCCAGGGGCAGGGGGACTCCGTCGGGCTGGCAGGCGCCCGTGCACTCCCGCTCACAGAGGGTGCAGCTCTCCACCAACCCTTCCACGTGGTGATGGTGGCTGTGCTGGGGGGCGCCCACCTCCTGCTCGAAGCCGAGCACCTGGGCTCGGTACTTGCAGAGCGAACAGTTCATATCGGTGTCGCCGCGCAGCACATCGGCCACCCGCTCCCGGAAGGTGGCAAGCACCGAGGGGTGATCCCCCAGATAGGAGGCCTCCAGGAACTCCACCTCGGGATGGTCGGCCGCAACCAGACGGCTGTGTTGCACGATCCGGCTGACCAGAACTCCGGAGAACAGAAAGTAGGGAAACACCACAACACGGCGGTAACCCAGCCGCACCACCTGCCGGAGGCCCGGCTCCACCAGGGGAAACGTGACCCCGGAGTACAAGGTTTCGCCCCAGCCGAAGCCGAAGCCCTCCACCAGCATGCGGGTGACCTTCGCCACATTGGAGTTGGCGTCGGGATCAGACGACCCCCGCCCCACCACCACCAGCAATGTGTCGTGGGGGGGCACCGGCGCCCGGCCGGCCGCCACAGCAGCGGCATCGGCGGCCGCCAAGGCATCGCGGATACGGCCACCGGCCGCCTCGATCATTTTGCGATCCACCCCCAGCTCGCGCCCGTAATCCACCCGCAGACCGCTCTCGGCGGCCCAGGTGTTGAGCACCGAGGGGATATCGTTCTTGGCATGGCCGGCGGCGAAGAGCATGGCCGGCACCGCCAGCACATGGCGGACCCCCATGGCCCGCAGTTCCTCCAGGCCATCGCGCAGGATCGGCCGCGCGAACTCCAGATAGCCATAGGCCACCGGCATCGGCGCCAGGGTGCGGCGCAACTGCTCCGCCAGGGAGGCAAACTCCTCCACTGCCAGCCGGTTGCGGCTGCCATGGCCGCAAACAAGCACCCCGAGGGGCCCTGTCGGCCCCCAGGGGGTGGCGGGGGAACCGTCGAAATCAGGAGGGGAGAGCGAGGTCATGGCAACGAAATCCTGGGCTTGACCGTAGCCGCCGCCACGCGGCACCCCCTCTCCCGGGCCCCTTAGGCCAGAACCGGGAGAAAGGCGCAAGGATGGGAACCATGAGTCTGCAACTCCCCCCTTACCAGCCCCTGCCGGCCCCCACGCCCGGTCAGGAATTTCTGCGCGTGGCGGTGGCCGATCTGCAGCCCACCCAGCTCTGCGTGGGCCTGACGGAGGTACGCAGCCGCCAGCGCGACTTCGCCGACGAAAGTGACGCCCAGCGCCAGCGCTACCTCCGCGGCAAACCGGTGCCCCTGGTGCGCAGTGGCGATGGCGCCCTCTGGATGGTGGATCGCCATCACCGTCTGCGGGCGCTGGTGGAGCTGGAGCCCCAGGCCGAAGCCTTCGGCTATCTGGTGCTGGGCCTCGCCACCAACGACCGCCGCGTGGTGCTCGAGGAGCTGCAGCGGCGTGGCTGGCTTTATCTCTACGACGGCCGCGGACTGGGCCCCCTGCCCCCCACAGCCCTGCCGTCTCGGCTGCTCGACCTCCAGGACGACCCCTACCGCAGCCTGATCTGGAAGCTCAAGAAGGAGGGCTGCATCGATCCTGCCCCGCTGATTCCTTTTCACGAATTCCGTTGGGGGGCCTGGCTGCGGCGCCGCCCCCTGCCGCCCTTCAGCTCCGCGCGGCTGGAGCCGGCGCTGCCGGTGGCAAGGGCGCTGGTGCGCTCCCGGGCAGCGGCCCATCTGGCGGGCTGGAGGGGCGGCGGCTGAGGGAGGGCGGTGGCCCCCAGGATCTCCCCCCACCGCGGTTGCGGGGCGGCCGCGCATCACCCGTGAGCAAGGCCTGCTCCCAGAGCCCGAGCTGGCGCAGCAACGCCCCCGCCGCCACCGCGACGGCACCGCCCACCGCCAGGGCCAGGGGCGTGTGCCACCAGGCGATGGCCAGCAGGGCCAGCCAGGGCAGCGTGGCCACCAGCGGTCGCCAGCGACGGATGGCACGCAGGGCGCCCGAGCAGGCGGCGCAGTGACGGGTATGGGCCTGCTCCCGGTCCATCAGGGCTAGGCGATCGAGCCGGGGCGGCAGGGGAGCGGAGGGGAAGGGATCGCCGCCGTGGAGGTTCACCCAGTCATGCAACGCCTGTACATAGAGATCCGCCCCCGTGGCCAGATGGAAGGCCTGGGTAGCAGCGCCGCTGCGCCCCCGACGCTCCAGCTCCCGCTCCTGCCAATGCAGGAAGATCTGATCATCCTCGAGAACCTTGTGGTTGCCTAGGTGCTGCAGCCACAGCGGCCGCAGCCGCAGCAGGCGGCGCGGCCAGGGGGAGCGGAACTGGAAGGGGAAGCGGGCAAACAGCCGGCATTCGCCCCTGCGGATCGGCGTGGCGTAGACGACGGTGAGAATGCGGCCCAGGCTCGCGGCCGTCAGGTCGTGCCACATCAGGGCAGGGGCGGCAAAGGTGGTGTGCTGGCTGCCGAGACGCCCCTGCCTGGGGCCCTCTTCCCAGAACACCGTGAAACCCTGAGGCCCGCTCGTGCGCAGCTCGGCCCGCACCGGTGCCGCATTGCCGCGCTGCCCGACGGTGCCGTGGTGGGTGAAATTGACGTGGCTGACGTCGAGCACGTTCTCCAACAGGGTGAGTGCGTCCATCGGCAGGTCACGGAAGGTGTCCTGCAGCAGCCAAGGCCCATCGCACCCGTCGTCGATCACCGGCACGGTGGGCAGGGGAACGGCGGCGGCGGCCGTGGAGTCGCCCGCGAAAACGAACAGCAGGCCCTGGGCTTCGGCGGTGGCAAAGCTGCGGCAGGAGGAACGCCGCTCGGAGGGGATGCTGCCAGGTTCGGCCTGGGGAATGCGGCGGCAGAGGCCGTCGCCATCGAAACACCAGCCGTGGTACGGGCATTCGAGCTGACCATCCTCATTGATGCGCCCTTCCGAGAGGGGCACCAGCCGATGGGGGCAGAGATCGGGGAAGGCCCGCCAACGGCCCGACGCCACCTCCCACCACAGCACCAGATCCTGCTCCAGCAAGGTGAAGGCACTGGGACGGGCCCGATCGAGGTCGCGCAGGAAAGCCACGGGATACCAGTGATCCCGCCAGGCCGCGGGCAGGTGGGCCGGGAAAGGGGCGACCACAGACTCGGGGGAAGCACTCATCGCCGGATTCTGGAAGGCCAAGCCCCCAACCCGTGAGTAGACCGGATCAGAGGCCCCAGCGACGAGGATCGATGCCCTACACCCACTTTCTCGTCCCGACGGACGGATCGGACCTCTCGATCAAAGCCACCCACGAAGCGGTGAAGCTGGCCCGCAGCACCGGCGCCCGCATCACAGTGATGCACGCCCAGCCACGGCTGCCTCTGCCCGTGATGGGCATGGGGGAGATGCTGGAAGCGAGCACGATCGAAACCCTGATCGCTGCCAGTCGCCGCGATTCCGACCGGCTGCTGGAGCAGGCCCGCACCATCGCAGCAGAAGCAGGGATCACGGTGAGTTGTGAACGGGTGGAGAGCGACCTGCCCCACAAAGTGATCCTGGAGGCGGCCGCGCGGCTGGGCTGTGATCTGGTCGTGATGGGCAGCCATGGCCGGCGCGGCCTGCAGGGGTTGCTGCTCGGCAGCGAAACCCAGCGGGTGCTGCTGGGGGCCCCCTGTCCGGTGCTGGTGGTGCGCTGAGGGGCGCGCAGGCGGCCTGACCCAAAAAAATCAGTCTTGGCCGGAGGCCAGAAGCGGATGCCAGTGGCAGAGGGGACCCTGGCCGGCCCCGATCGCCAGGGAATGGATCAGGCCCCCCTCCACATAGGCCCGGGCCTGCAGCACCGCGTCAGCCAGGGGCAGGCCGCGCGCGAGCCAGGCGGTGATGGCAGCGGAGAGGGTGCAGCCGCTGCCATGGGTATGGGGGGTTTCGACCGGCG
>Ga0078894_10003358_pt1 | contig 12172 bp, 13 predicted proteins | sample LauGreSu1BDMLBSD_2_FD_67506 | JGI IMG/M metagenome (GOLD analysis project Ga0078894, IMG submission 67506) | Freshwater lake microbial communities from Lake Michigan, USA - Su13.BD.MLB.SD (version 4) (version 4) | ecosystem: Environmental > Aquatic > Freshwater > Lake | place: Lake Michigan...
GGACATCAACCGTGCAAGCTATTGGACAGAGAAAAGGGCGGCCAAGTCCTGGGAGAAGAAAATCAAAATAAACCACCCAAAGATGGAGTTGAAAACGGCGGGTCTAACACTTATAGAAAAATGAAAATAAGAATCTCAACAAGACTCGTACTAATATTCGAAAAAAGAGTCATAAAGATACCTTTAAGTTACAGAGGATACCTTCAGTGTAAAAATGAAAAGTTTATCTGGGAGAAGTATAAACACACCGGTGTGCTTGCGGAACTATATTCAGAACGATTCGGTATTGTTGTGATGAAGCGTTATCCGGTGGCGAATAGGGTTCCTGAATATGTAGTATATGGTTTGAAACGTGAGATACCTGAGTTTGATATTCCGAATTGTGACCTATATCGAAAAGATAATTGGGGAATTACCGAGAATCTTGGACATATTCTAATCGACTATGGTATCAACGAAAGAATTTCTAAGATGTATTAAAAACGAAAGCACCGAGTAGCGAATTCGGTGCTTTCTATAAGCTGTAACTTATACCGGTCCCAAAGATGGGGCTCTAAACCCCCCGGTTCATACAATATATATTATAATATATAACCTATGATTAAGAAATTTGAAAATTTTGATTTTTTACCAACGAAAAGACTTTTCCTGGACGATTGGAGAATTCCTAGAGATTGTGCAACTTATATGTGGCAGAGAAAGGTTGATTGTAGAATATTCCACGAAGAGTGGGATGTCGTAAGATCATATGGTCAGTTCGTTGCTTGGGTTGAAAATAATGGTATACCTGACGTGGTTAGTTTCGATTATGATCTCGATGATGTAGAGGAATTGAAAGAGGATCTTCCGATTGAAGAGTGGTTCAACATAGAAGAAAACTATTCGTATAAAGGTACTGACTGTCTGAGATATCTAATACGTAAATGTCAAGAAGTAGGTAGTGTATTACCAAAATGTATAATACATTCTGCCAATCCAGACGGTTGTGATGAACTTAAACAACTAATTGACGCAAACATATAAGAAAGATATGAGAAAGTTTTTGGTATTTGAGACAGAAAATGATCGTAAGAAAGTCGAGGTCACAAATTCATTTATATTTGAGTCGGAGTCGGAGATAAACCGGTTCAATAGCACCGGAGAGATATCAGATAGTGAGACAGGTCTTGCACTACTTGACAAGTTCCCGGTCTACATCGCAATGGTTAGACACATTCACATAACCTTCGAGAAATGAAAGACTACACACCTAGAGACCTTGAATACTTCACAGAGAAGCTATGGTCCTCTGTAGGAATACCAGAAAGATACCTCGATGGAACGAAAAACGCAGATATGTTAGAGAGAATCATAAAAAAGAGGAAAAGGATTAGTCGTATAAAGAGTTTGTGGAAAATATAAGCAAACTTTTGATAAGTATTTCATATATCTTTTATGAGTAAATTGAAGTTGGCAACATTGTGGATTTTCATTATTGGATTTTCAACGTCTTTATTTTGTCTGATGTTATCTGATAAAAATGATATTGCAGGGTGGTTTTTGGCTAGTTTCTATTCATTTATATGTGTCTATTATGCCACAAAAGAACTAACAAATAATAAAAATGATTAAACACGAGATAAAAGTAGAGATGAAGGATTCAGTATCCTTACGCAATCTTATAGAATCTGCATATAATATGGAAGGAGAAGAAGGAACTATAATTGGTAATGAACACAGATTATTGGTAAATCCAGTTTTGGATGATGAACTTTTTCGTGTGCTTACTGGATTACATAATAGTACAGTAAAGGTTTTCAACACAGAAGTTATTGATGGAACTATTAGATTTATGGTTTCTGAAAAATCAGGCGAAATAAATCTTTCACCAATATCTGTACGTTGTATATGTGAAGATAGATGGATATTTTATTAATAAAAGTGATGATAAACGACCTGCAGGACATACTGAGGACGGTCATATACGCGCCGCCGCCTAATATAGCTAGTTTTGTACATTCATTTAATGTTATACCTACACGTGTATCAGTTCGAAAGGAGAAAGCACTTCAACTTTGGTCGGATATTAAAAAATCAACTCATTGAGTTGATTTTTCTATTATCATTTCGAATTTTATCTGTCCACAATCAAAAACCCTAACTGCACCAAACTCTGACTCCATTATTTCTACTTCTGACCTGTCTGGATCATATCCGAGCTTAACCAATTTCGATTTTTTCCAACGTTGTTTATTAACACGTCTTTTGTCTATTAACCAAGTCCAGTTTGGTTTAGTTACACTTTTCTCAATAAATCCAATTTTGTAATATAGATTACCAGTAGACCATGATAAATCTGCAAAAGTTATTATTCTTGTAGGTTTGTAAGTATTTATAAAATACTTTAGTAGTTTTGAGGCACCACCTACAATATTATACCCCAATAAACTACAAAACCTATTTAAGTTCCATTCCGTATCCAACATCTTATTCCTTCCTTCGAAGTGATCAAAGGACATCATAGAAACTAAAACATCATTATGATAGAGACCTATTTTCACCGATGATGCGATTTTTCCCTGTATATGGTTTTCATCTAAGAACAACAATGCCTCTGACTTTTCAACTTCACGAACTTCACAATTTCTTGCCCATATCTTCGACCCTGAATTTAAACCTATCCAATTCTTTATCTGTGACTTAACTATTTCACATCTTTCAACCCAATCATCCTCCCAAATATTAATAATACGTATTCCCTTCTCCTGAAAATATCTCAACTTATTTATGTGGTAGTTACTATCTTTATACAATTCAGAATGCCAATATAGACCATTAAATTCGAAACCCAAATTAATATCGGGTAGATAAATATCAATTTCCATTTTGGAACGGTAATTTTGAATAATCTCACCATCATAAACTGATGAAACGTATTCATATAATTCATCTTCTAAAATTGATGCAAACCTTTCGACCGGATTACAAACCGTGCATTGTGGTTTTGATATATACTTACGAGCATGCCATAAATGTGAATTTGTAATATAATTGTGACCTTTATCACAAAACATTTCATATTGTCCGTTCCCTTTGTATGATACAAAGTTATTGTCCTGATTCAAAGTAGTTTGAGTAAGTCCTTTCCTATACCTATCAAAAATACCATCACGATATTCTTTTGATTTAGTATAGTTATCAACTCCATACTTATCCAAATTAGTACGAATAACCTTCTCCCTTATATCTTTCGACCTCATAGGATGATCAACACCAATTTTATCTATAAGTGTCCTTTGTATGTTTTCCTTTATTATATCAGATTGAAAAGGATTTTCAACTCCCCAATTCTTAAGTGTTGTTTCCTTTTTTTTGTCTTTTGCCCAATCAGTCTTCGATATGTTATCAACCCCATACTTATCTAACATCTTTTCTCTAATTTTAAAAATCATATTGGTGTAATCGTATCCTTTACGTGATTCTGCAACATTTCTTTTTACTATATCAGACTTTGAAGGGTTATCAACCCCATATTTATCCAGAGAAGTTTTTCTCAAACTCTCCATTTTTATAGAACTCAATTCAGGATCAGAATTAGAACATTTTTTAGAACAATATTCTCTATAACCCCTAGAAATAGATAAAAACTTTACATTAGAACCACACATCTTACAAGTCGGTCGTATATTATTATTATCTAAAAGGTAAATCTTTTCCGATAGCGTATCACCTTGTAAATTAGTAACATACATCCAAAGATTGGGTAAATTCTTTTCAACCCATGACTCTTTTACGGATGATTTACTTTTATAAATTATCAATTCCTCTAAAACATTACTCTGCATAATTTTTATATATAAAAAAAGCCATTCCATCCGTGGCAGTGAAAAAAATAAAATAAGTAAAAACAAACCGCGTAAATTTTTATAAATAACATAAATCTAAATAAGAAATGAAAGAACATATATTAGAAGAAAATAAAAGCCGGTTCGTAATGTTCCCGATAAAGTACCACGATATCTGGGAAAAATATAAGACTGCTGAACATTCGTTCTGGACGGCCGAAGAGATTGACCTTGCACAAGACTTAACGGACTGGAATGATAAATTGAACGATGATGAGAAACACTACATTAAAAATGTGTTGGCATTTTTTGCAGCATCAGATGGTATTGTTAACGAGAATTTGGCCGAAAACTTTCTTAAAGAAGTTCAGTATGCTGAGGCTAAGAGTTTTTACGGTTTCCAAATAGCAATGGAAAACATACACTCTGAGACCTACTCTCTTTTGATTGATACCTACATCAAAGACGACAATGAGAAGGATAGATTATTCAATGCAATTGATACTGTTCCTTCTGTGAAAAAGAAAGCAGATTGGGCATTGAAATGGATTGAATCAGATTCATTTGCAGAGAGATTGATTGCGTTTGCTGCTGTCGAGGGTATATTTTTCTCAGGATCTTTCTGTTCTATATTCTGGTTGAAGAAAAGAGGACTTATGCCAGGTTTGGCATTCTCAAACGAGTTGATTTCACGTGACGAAGGACTACACTGTGAGTTTGCATGTTTACTACACAACAAATACGTACAGAACAAAGTTAGTCAAGAGAGGATTACTCAGATTATCATTGAGGCGGTCGAGATTGAGAAAGAGTTCGTAACTGATTCATTACCTGTATCTTTGATTGGTATGAATTCTAAACTTATGCAACAATATATCGAATTCGTTGCTGACTACTGGTTAGTGGAATTAGGTTGTAAGAGAGTTTATAATACGGACAACCCGTTCGATTTTATGGATATGCTTTCGTTACAAAACAAAGGAAATTTTTTCGAGAAGAGGGTTTCTGAATACCAAAAGCCAAAGGACAGAGAAATTGATTTCACTAGTCTTGACGAAGATTTCTAATAATTAGGGACTAAAAAAGTCCCTTTTTTTTTATAAAATGGTTAAAAAAGAGATTGTTTGTGTGATGGCTCACGCAACAAATGAAGAGAAAAGGACACTTCTACGTAAGTGTGTGCAATCTATTCGTTCACACGGATACGAAGTTATGATATGTTCGCATATTAATGTTCCTGACGATTTGATTGAAATATCTGACTACTTTGTACACGGTAAGAATAATCCTATAATAACATATGACGAGTATGAAACTATAGGTGGTGGAATATTTTATTGGCAAGACTTTCCACAATATTATATGAATAAAAAGGTAGACATAAACCACGGGCTGGCACACCTAAGACTTATGCTTCGTGGTGCATCAATTGCTAACATAGAAGGGTATGATGTTATACATCTCATAAACTATGATTATATAATAAACGATGTTACGGTTTTGTCAAATGCGTCAACTAAACTTGATACAAAAGATGCATACTTTTTTAGTAGGTCCAATTCTGACACAATTATAACCGGTATGATGTCTATGCGTGTTGATAGTTTACTTAAAAACTACGGACACATATTGAGTAAGCAAGATTATTGTGTCTATGGTATATCAATATTCGAAGACCTTTTCTTACATATCACAAAGGAGAGTGGTATGTTATATCACATAGAAGAAAGTTCTAATTTAGATGACAGAGTTGAACAGGACCTAATCAATATAACGGATGCGTATGGTCTTTACAATTGTGAAGATACGAATATTAGGATAGTTCCGTGTGTTGATGATTTTGGTCAGTATTACTTATTGTTATCGGTCGACAAAGAATTAGAAGAAAACTACTTGAATATATACCACCGGGGAAGGTATTATAGTGTTAGTGCATCAGGCACACAATTTATTGAACTATCTGATATGCTAGAAAATGGTATAATAGTTACTCTTAGTAAAGGCCAGGTCTGCCTAAGAATCGACTCGAAAAGCAACATATCACGATGTGTAATAAAAGACACACAAATCGTGACAAAACTTATTTGACTATGAAGATGAATGTACTTTCACTATTTGATGGCATATCGTGTGGCAGAATAGCACTCGAAAGAGCCGGTATACCTTGTAACTATTGGGCAAGTGAGATTGATGAAAAAGCGATTGAAGTTTCTGCAAAAAACTGGCCAGAAATAGTTCATATGGGTGATGTCACCGAACTATACGATCAAATTGTAAACTTACCTAAGATAGATTTGCTTATTGGTGGTAGTCCTTGTCAATCATTTTCTAATGCTGGTAAAGGAGAAGGTTTCCAGGGTAAGAGTGGTTTGTTTTGGGAGTTTGTAAGGATAAAAGAAGCTACTGAACCGAGATACTTTATGCTTGAAAATGTAAGTATGAAGCGTGAGTGGAGAGACCAAATAAGTGAGGCACTTGGAGTTGAACCAGTTATGATTGATAGTAAAATCGTGAGTGCACAGAACCGAAAACGATTATACTGGACAAATATACCATTGAAGGATACCATTGAAGATAGAGGACTCTACTTAGATGATGTTGTTGAGTGGGATGTAGATCCAAAATACTGGTTACCTCAGAAGAATACAGATATTCTAAATAGGAAGGTAGATATGAAGGGTGCGCCGGATTTATGTGCAATTGATGTATATAACAAAAGGTATAAGACGGATGGGAGGTGTCAGACAATTACACACCCGTGTCATAATACAATTAGGCTTTGGCAGGATGGTAAGTTTAGGAAATTTACACCACTTGAATATGAGAGATTACAGAACGTCCCGGAAGGATATACCGCAGGTCATTCTGACACAATTAGAGGTGGCTTCTTAGCAAATGGATGGACTGTGGATGTTATATCATATATATTTGGTCAAATGGTGGAAGATATGAAGAAGGTTTATGAAAATCAAAAGTCATTTCAATATCCCATTTAGTAAAAAATCTCTATTATCCTCTTTTGATTTGTGAAACCAGATTGTTTTTTGATAAGCTTTTCGTAACTCTTTCCACCCTGGAAGTGCGTCCCAATGTCCGTAGACGTGAACTGAGTCGTCCCAAATTATTATACTCTCAATTTCGGTCTGCCTCTCGCTCGGCCAGTCTGTGTAAGTTTTTTCATTACCGTTATTATCGGTGTACGTAAACTCATACTCTCGCTTGTTCTCCCAACTTCTCCTGACGTTGTAGAAGTCAATCTCAAGTGCCATATCCAAAAGTCGGTCGTTTAGGTATATCGCAACTCTCGGATAGTGTAAAACTGCATACGATCCAGATTTCCTGTCATGCATCCACTCGATGTGTTCATAAAGGAAGAATTGGCCTTTTTTTACCTTACTACCGATGAGGTCGTATTTGTCGGTCTTCAGGTCGAATCCGTTAAAAGTCCACTCTTCGCCTCTATTATAATCAGGAAGTTCTGACGTTGGATATTTTGATACGATAAGTTCTGTTATATTCATTTCTTTTTTTTTTCACGAATTTAAAAAGAAAATCCCGTTTTCACGGGATTTTTCTTAGGTATATTTTCTACTACTTCTCATTTACGTCTTCGAAGTCTACATCTTCTACCGTGCCATCACTGGTTGGTTGATCATTTGTATTTGTGTTTTCGTTTGTACTCTCTTGATACAATCTTGTACTGATTGGTCCCCAAGTTTCGTTCAACGCTTCAATAGAACTATCAATTACCGCAACATCTGCATCTGCGTGAGCTTTCTTAAGAATATCTAACTTTTCGTTGATTGCATTTGTATCTTCTGTAGTTAGTTTTTCAGAAAACTCTTTGATTTGTTTTTCTGTTTGGAAAATCATACTATCTGCAGCATTTAGTTTTTCAACCTTCTCTTTTTCGAGTCTGTCTGCTTCTGCGTTAGCTTCTGCGTCTGCTTTCATTTTCTCAATCTCTTCTTTAGAAAGTTGCGATCCACCTTCAATTCTGATAGAGTTTTGTTTACTAGTTGCTTTGTCTTTAGCAGAAACTGAAAGTATGCCATTTGCATCTATGTCAAAGGTTACTTCTATCTGCGGGATTCCTCTAGGTGATGGCATAATTCCATCGAGGTTGAATCTTCCGAGTGATCTGTTGTCTTTGGCCATTGCTCTCTCACCTTGTAAAACGTGTAACTCTACTGATGGTTGATTATCTGCCGCAGTTGAGAAAGTCTCACTTTTCTTTGTAGGGATTGTAGTATTTGCTTCAATCAACTTTGTGAAAACTCCACCCATTGTTTCGATACCTAATGATAGTGGTGTTACGTCTAATAATAACACATCTGTGATACCACCTGTTAATACAGCACCTTGAATTGCTGCACCCAATGCCACAACTTCGTCTGGATTTACTGAACGGTTAGGTTTTTTACCTACATATTGTTCGATTGCATCCTGAATTGCAGGAATTCTAGTAGAACCACCCACCAAAATTACTTCATCGATATCTGATGGTTTCAAACCTGCGTTTTTGAGTGCAGATTTTGCACATCCGATTGCTCTGTCCACAAGTTTTGCGGTCATTTGTTCGAACTTTGCTTTAGTTAATTTCTTCACAAAGTGTAAAGGAAGTCCGTCTTTTGCAGTGATATATGGAAGGTTGATTTCAGACTCAGAAGTAGATGAAAGTTCAATTTTTGCTTTCTCTGCAGCATCCTTCAACCTTTGAAGTGCCATAGGATCTTTTGATAAATCCATTGAGTTCTCTGATTTGAACTCAGTTATCATCCAATCAATAATTGCGTTATCAAAGTCATCACCTCCTAAGTGAGTATCACCATCAGTAGATTTTACTTCAAAAACACCATCACCAATTTCCAATACCGAAACATCGTGTGTACCACCACCGCAGTCAAATACTAATATTTTAGATTCATTGTCTTTTTTGTCTAAACCATATGCAAGTGCTGCTGCTGTAGGTTCGTTGATAATTCTTTCTACTTTCAAACCAGCAATCTCACCTGCTTCAATAGTAGCAGTTCTTTCTGCATCACCAAAGTATGCAGGAACTGTAATAACTGCTCGGGTAACTTCGTATCCTAAATAGTCTTCTGCAGTTTTTTTCATTTTTTGTAGAATCATCGCAGAAATCTCTTGTGGTGTGTATTCACGTCCATCAATGTTAACAACCGGAACATTACTAGCAGATTTCTTTACTTCATAAGGAACTCTTCCAACTTCGTCGGTACAAACAGAGTGGTCTTTTCCGATGAATCTCTTAATTGAGTAGATTGTGTTTTTTGGGTTTGTTACTGCTTGTCTTTTTGCAGGGTCTCCAATTTTTCTTTCTGTTCCAGAAAAGGAAACAATGGAAGGTGTAGTTCTTTTGCCTTCTGCGTTTGAAATAACCACTGGTTCACCACCTTCAACTACAGCAACCGCCGAGTTAGTTGTACCAAGATCAATTCCGAGAATTACATTGTTTTTACTCATACTTTTTATTTTTATTTTTACTTTTACTTATCAAAAACTACACCAAAACAAAAACCTGACATAATTTTTGTTTGTTGTCAGGTTTTATGACATAATATTCTATTTGTTGTCAGGTTTTATGACATTCACAAATATTATTGTTGTTTATTTTATTTTTTTCTATATTTGTTTTTAAAAAATATCTAAATGGGAAGTTTTTACTTAACGTGTTCGATTTCGCACATGACACTAACAAATCAAAAGACCAGCGTCCAGCTCTTGATACCAACGATGGACTACAAAGGAAACACGGACCTAAACGGGCACAGGAACCTGATATGTACAAACGAAGGCGCGCAAGCGTTCTTCTCACCGTTCGGTTTTCCAATCAAAGGAGAATACTACGACTACGGATACATCGACGAGATACAGAGAGACAAAAACGTCGAGCAACTCGAGGAGTTCTTCGGTGGTAGTATAGATGACATAATCAAACACATTGGTAGAACAAGCGACTGGACACCTCCGAAGAACGAGGAGATTTACCAAAAGCTCTATATGACGTTCTTCCGTACGGAGGTGCTAGAGTTCCTGGAGAGGGGATGGGACACCATAGACCTAGTCAACCCGGGAAAATACACATACGACTCCTACCTTAAGAAGTTCATATATAATGCGAAGAAGGCACCGACATTAGACCAAAAGGTACAAGTCATCGAAAAGAGAGGTAGAGGAGAACAGCTTACTGAGGACGAGATTGAAATCATGTTTTACTCGGAGTATAGTACATTCGGATCCGCAGAATGTTACATAAAGGCAACGATGAATAGTAATTTCATAAGGTTATTAGGTGTGGACTTCGACACACAACTCAATGACATACTGAAGCATGCAACCTTCCTGAAAAGGTTCGGATTTGGTCTCGACAGGATACTTCTACCGTCAGTCTACGGATCACAGGAAACCAACTTCACGGAAACGTACTTACTGAACGACTTCGTCAACGACCTACTAGTACAGGATATGGAAAACGAATACGATGACTATGGCGAAGATGTTAACTCCGAGAAAGAGAGGATAATCAAATCACATAACAGGAACAAATCACTAAGAGAATTAGGAATATGATAACCGCTTGCCTGACTTGGTTTCCAACTCGTGAATATGAGAATCAACAACTAATCGATATTTAGTTTATTAATCGTAGGATTACCAAGTATATCAGAACTAACTTGGTAATCCTATAAATTTATTTTATGTTCATAAGATAATCTACTACACTATTCCAATCAGGAAATTTTTCGGATCCAAAATGTAGTTGTTCGCCTTCGAAACCTGACCATATTTTATCATCTATAAGATAGTCTCCTTTCAATAGAGTTTTATCCGGGCATATAATTAGTTTATCTACAATGTCTTGTCCAAAATTATCATAAATCCATTTGGCCTTTTCCGTATAACAGTTCAGGTTTTTTGTTGATGGCTTTGTCAATATCCAGACATCATATTTTTCTTCTAACTTTCTAAATCCTTCAATTGCACCATCATATGAATCCAAATTTAGGAAAAACCCCCATTGAGATTGTGGAAAAGGTTGCTTTGGATTTATTTCAATTGCTTTGTGAAATGCTCTCTCGAAATGACAAAGTGTGTCATCCATATCACAATATACTCGTTTCTTCATATATTTTAATTTTTCTAGCTAATGTTGAGTATGATATACTAAGTATATTACATATTTGTTTTTTTGTAAATCCCTCCCTTAGTTTAGTCAAAACAAATGGTATGTCTATATTTTTCTCCTTTTTAAAATTGAGATCTATTTTGTATGTTTTGAGTCTTCTTTGTATTGTACCGATAGACAAACCGGTTTTCTTAGATATTTCGGGAAGGCTCATACCAACCGAGTTCAATTCTATTATCAAATTTAATAAATTATCGTCTATCTTTTTATAGTTTGGATTATTTTCTCTGAGGTTTTTTATCCATTCTTCGGAGTGTTTTGTTGGTAATATTTCACCGGTTCTGTATTTTTCTTTTCGGGTTTCACTCATTTTAAGAATGGATGTCTCTGTGTGTTTTTTATCATACATTCCATTATTCTTACCTGATCTACTTATACTCCACTTATTTTTTGTCTCTTCTGATGGTATATAACCACTTATTCCTTCACCGCCATCAGTTAGGTTTGTTAGTATACCTGTTTTTTTATCGAATCTACCATATTTCTTAATCATCTCACATTCTTTTTCCAACATCATTTTTTCGTCATCAGATCTAAGTATTATTTTGATAATTACTTCATTGCCACCATTTATTATTTTTTTTATTTTATTAATCTTATGTTTATTTCTATTTCTTTTATTGTTAAAATCAAAATGGTGTTCATATCTATTACCTTTACCCTTTCCGATGTAAAAAGGTTTGTTATCGGTTGGATCTATGAGTTCATAAACATAAAAAGTTCCATTTTGTTCAGTATTTTCAAATAGTTTATACATAAATATATGTATTATTAATCCAATCTCCTCTTATATAGTGTATGAAGAAGTAGGTGGTAAAGACTATCAGGACACGATGTTTGGTTACTTTCACGCCCATCTACTAAGAATTTGAACTGTTATAGTGAGAAAGCTTATTGGGTTCAGAAGTATTTAGGTGATGATATGGTCGATAGACTTATACTGGCTTGTGATAAGTCTTTGGTAAAGGGTGATTTTTTGGTGGATGACCAGGGAGGTTTCGGTCAAGAGGAGTTTGAGGGTGAATGGCTTAGGTTTGGTTCTGATAATTTTCCGGATTGGAACACCGTTTTACACTATATTCTAAAAAAATAATTTAAATAATTTTAGTAGTAAACGCGTAGTGTTTCGATGATTTTGTAA